>Ga0209573_1001179_pt1 | contig 42814 bp, 37 predicted proteins | sample TNRBio252014_DNA_FD_185870 | JGI IMG/M metagenome (GOLD analysis project Ga0209573, IMG submission 185870) | Wastewater treatment Type I Accumulibacter community from EBPR Bioreactor in Madison, WI, USA - TNR Reactor_6/25/2014_ DNA (SPAdes)... | ecosystem: Engineered > Bioreactor > EBPR >...
CGCGATAGACGTCGTCGTCGGCACCGCCGCGCATGCTGTCGGCGCCGACACCGCCGTCGACGGTGTCGTTGCCGAGCCCGCCGGTGATGGTGTCGTTACCGCCCAGCCCGAGCAGGCTGTTGGCGCCCGCGGCGCCGGCGATGACGTTGGCGAGCGTGTTGCCGGTGCCGTTGATGTTCGCGGCGCCCGTCAGCGTCAGGTTCTCGAGATCGGTGCCCAGCGTCCAGGTGACGCTGCTCAGTACCGTGTCGACGCCGCCGCCCGCATTGATGATCACGTCTCCTGCGGAGTCGACGACATAAGTGTCGTTACCGCCGGCGCCTACCAGGGTGTCGTTACCGGTTCCGCCGTCGAGGGTGTCCGAGCCCTTGGTGCTGGAGACGGAGTCGTTGCCGTCACCGCCGTTCAGCGAGTCGTTGCCGTCACCGCTGAGGATGGTGTCGCTGCCGATACCGCCGAGGATGTAGTTGTTGCCGTCGGCGCCGCTCAGGTAGTCATCGCCGTCGCCGCCGTCCAGCGTGTCTGAATAGGCGTAGCCGTAAATCTGATCGTTATCGGCCTCGCCGAGGAGCCAGTTTGTGCCGTATTGCGATCCATAGATCGTGTCGTTGCCCGCGCCGCCGCGGATCTGTGGCACGCTGATAAGCTGTGCGCTGGAGAAATCGAGGTAGTTGCTGTTGGCATTGCCGCTGACGCTGTAACCGCGGCCATAAAAAACCTCGATGCCGTAGGTCGTCGAAAAGAAGTTGTCGAGGATCAGGTCGGTCCCTAAGTAGTTATCAACCGTGTCGGAACCGCTGCCGCCGATCAGCGTGTCAAACTCGTCGTAGTTGGCGCTGACGTAGATGTAGTCGTCACCGGAACCGCCGTCCTGATAGTCGTTACCGGTATAGCCCCATATAGTGTCATTGTCATCACCTCCGACGATGGTATCATTGCCATCGTAACTGTACATGAAATCGGCGCCGGAGTTTCCATACAGAGCATCAGAGCTGGTATTCGATCCGTACAGCGTATCGTTGCCGGCACCGGCGTCTATATAGCTTACGCCTGACAACGTCGTGTAATAAAAGTAAAAATAGTTGCTGTTGGCATTGCCAACAATGCCATAACCGTTCCCGTAAAAATATTCTACGCCATTTGAATAAGAGTCAAAATAGTTTAGAACGACATCGCCACTCAAGTAATTGGCTACAGTGTCATTGCCTGAGCCGCCTTGAATGGTGTCGAACTCGGCTTGATTCGTAGCGACATATATATAGTCGTCATTATCTCCGCCGTCGACAGAGTCGTTTCCGGTTGCACCCCCCCAGAGGTAGTCGTTACCAGAGTTCCCGGTAACGGTATCGTTGTCGTCATAGCCGTAGACGGTGTCGTTTCCGTCCCAGCCTTCAATGAAGTCGTTCCCGCTTCCGCCGTCGACATAATCGTTGCCTGCGTCCGCGCCGAGATAGTCGCCTCCCTCATTGCCGTAGACGTTATCATCCCCCGTCGTCACGAAGCCGCTCACGCCAGGCGAACTATAGCCCAGGTAAATCGTGTCGGGGTTGGCTGTCCCATAAACGTAAGCCATGACCTTTTCCTTTCTCAGTAGACGCCAAGGTGATTCTCACCTAGCCAGGATGACAGTTACACGCGCGGGTCGCGTTCTTCGGCGGTGGGATTTGAGCCTCCCTCGCTGCGCCGGCCGTTGCCGGGTCCACGAGCCCGCCGGCGGTCGCATCGCTGTGCGCTGATAATTATAATCAAACCTAACACGAACGTGTTAGTGCGACTGTGTAACAGTTCACATTCGGTCGGCCGCAGCGCCGGACGCGGCCCGCGCCGGGGCTCGGTCACCCAGGTCACCGTAGGGGTATCGGGGAGGGACCGGAAACCGCGCCGCGGAATCAGCCCAGGTATCGCCGCTGCAGGTGCGCCTTGAAGGCCTGCGTGTCCAGCGGCCGGCCCGTCGCCTGGACGAGGAGGTCGCGCGTCGACAGCAGCGAGCCTTTGCCGTGGACGTTGGCGCGCAGCCAGTCCACCAGCGAGGCGAACCGGCCGCGCGCGATGTCGTCCGGAATGGCGGGAACGGTGGCGACCGCCGCCTGGAAGATCTGCGCCGCGGCCATCGCGCCCAGGGTGTAGGTGGGGAAGTAGCCCCACGCGCCGTCGTACCAGTGGATGTCCTGCAGGCACCCCAGCCGGTCTTCCGGCGGCTCGAGCCCCAGCAGGCGCTTGACCCCTTCGTTCCAGGCGCCGGGCAGGTCGGCGGGCTGCAGGTCGCCCGCGATCATCGCCCGCTCCAGGTCGTAGCGGAGAATGACATGCGCCGGATAGGTCACCTCGTCGGCATCGACGCGGATGTACCCAGGCGCCACGCGGGTGTAGTGCGCGTAGAGGTTTTCCGCCTCCCAGGCCGGGCCGTCGCCGGCGAAGCCGTCGCGCAACACGGGTGCGGCATAGGCCAGGAACTGGCGGGAGCGGCACACCTGCATCTCGATCAGCAGCGACTGGCTCTCGTGCAGCACCATGCCACGGGCATCGCCGACCGGCTGGCCGCGCCAGTCGCCCGGCAGGCCGCGTTCGTAGAGCGCGTGGCCGGTCTCGTGCAGCACGCCCATCAGCGCCGAGCGGAAGTCGGCTTCGTCGTAGCGGGTGGTGATGCGCACGTCGTCCGGCGTACCGCCACAGAAAGGATGCAGGCTGACGTCGAGCCGGCCGTGCCGGAAGTCGAAGCCGAGGCGCTCCATCAAACGCAGCGCCACCGCCCGCTGCCGGTCGATGGGGAACGGACCCTCGGGCTCGACCGACCGCGCCGCACCCGCCCGGCGTTCGGTGACCTGTGCCAGCAGATCGGGCAGGAACGCCGCCAGATCGGCGAACAGGCGGTCGATGTCCTCCGACCGGCCGTCCGGCTCGAACTCGTCGAGCAGCGCGTCGTAGGGGGAAAGGCCCAGCTTCTCCGCCTTGGCGCAGGCGGCCTCGCGGACCAGATCGAGCAGGTGGCCGAGCGACGGCAGAACACGGGCGAAGTCGCTGTCCGCCCTGGCTTCCCGCCAGACCGCCTCACACGCGGTGCTCGCGCGCGCCAGCCCCTCCACCTGCGCCTCGGTCAGCGCCGTGGCGTGTGCCCAGATCCGGCGCATCTCGCGGAGATTGGCGCGGCGCCAGGCGTCGGGTTGCGCGTCGGCATCGGCCGTGGCGAGATCGCAGCCGACCTCCGGTGCGGTGAGCAGACCATGGCGGATCGCCTTCAGCGTGGCGAGTTGCTCACCGCGCGCCACGGCGCCGCCCTTCGGCATCATCGTCGCGAGATCCCAGTGCAGCATCGCCTCGGCATCGCGCAACGCGCCGATCCGGCGGAAGCGGTCCTGCAGCCTGTCGTAGGCGTCGCCGGACATGAATTCCGCCGTGCTGCGGCTAGACGAGCGGGATCGTCGCCAGCGCCCGGTCGAGCAGCAGCGACGTGAAGATCAGGAACAGGTAGACGATCGAGAAAAAGAACAGTGTGCGCGCCGTCCGCATGCCGTCGTCGCGGAGCACCCGCCACGCGTGCCGCAGCATCATCGCCCCCAGCACCGCCGCGGCGACGCCGTAAGGCCAGTGCGAGATGCCGGTCGCGATCGGCAGGAAGCTCGCCGGCACCAGCAGGCAGGTGTACGCCAGCACCTGCACCCGGGTCGAGCGCTCGCCGGCCACCACCGGCATCATCGGCACGCCGGCGCGGTCGTAGTCGCTCTTGCGGAACAGCGCCAGCGCCCACGAATGCGGCGGCGTCCACAAAAAGATGATCATGAACAGCGCGACCGCGCCCCAGCCGATGTCGCCGGACGCCGCCGCCCAGCCGATCATCGGCGGCAGCGCGCCGGACGCGCCGCCGATGACGATGTTCTGCGGCGTCCGCCGCTTCAGCCAGACGGTGTAGATGAACACGTAGTAGCCGATGGTCACCGCCAGCAGCGCCGCCGCCGCGACGTTGACCAGGAACGCCATCGCAGCGACCGACGCGCACGCCAGCGTGACGCCGAAGACGAGGGCGGTGCGCGGCTGCAGGCGGCCGGCCGGCAGGGGCCGGTTCATCGTGCGCTGCATGACGCTGTCGATGTCGCGGTCGTACCACATGTTGATCGCGCCGGCGGCGCCTGCGCCCAGCGCGATGCAGGTCACGGCGATGATCGCCGTCAGCGGGTCGGCCGGCGTCGGCGCCAGCAGCAGGCCGACCAGCGCGGTGAACACCACCAGCGACATGACGCGCGGTTTCAGAAGGATCGCGTAGTCGCGGAGATGAAAACGCGGCTCGGGCCGTTCGGCGGCGGTCGGGCTGATGGCGACCCTTGCGGTGTCGGATCGAACGGTCGTCACGTCGTACTCCTCCTGGGGCCGGTTCATGCCGCCCCGTTCTCTGTAATCTCCACTATATCCCCGATCGACCGGCGATCGTCGACTCATACCCGCGGCGATTACATAAAAGGACCATTCCCACGGTCCAGACGAACATGATCCCGCCGATCACGGCGACCAGTCCGCCGAGGCCGTTCAGCCCCATGCCGATCATCGCGGCCATGTCCGTCAGGCCCTGCGCCTCGCCCGCCACTTTGCGCGGCGCGCCGTGGCCGCCGGCGACGAACAGGCCGATGCACGCCGTCAATTGCCCCCAGGCGAAGACGTGCAGGATGATCCGCTGCCGCCGCGGGGTGCCGGCGGTGCGGCCGAGCAGCGGCAGCAGGCGGGTGAAGAACACGCCGAAGAAGGCGAGGGTGACGCCGGCGATCACTCCGTGATAGTGCGCGGGCGTCCGCGTGTCGGCTCCGTCGACGAACAGGCCGAGGCCGCCGCCGACGCCGAACAGCAGGATGGAGAGGACCAGCGCCAGGAAGCCCGGCTCCCGCCAGGGCCACGGCCGGCGGACGCCGGCCAGCAGCGCGATCGCCACCAGCGCGGCGGGGGGGCCCAGCAGATACTGCAGCCAGGTGAACGCGGCGGTCTGTGCCGGCGAGAAGGGAGGGTAGACGAGATACAACGCGGGCGCCGCCAGCGCGCCCAGCAGCAGCCACGCGCTCGCCACGGCCACCACCACGGTCGGGCGCCGCCCGCCGGTGAACGGTGCCGCCAGCGTCTGCCATGCGACCAGCAGCAGCAGCGTGTTGACGAACTGCAGCACGTGGCCGCCGCCCCACGTCAGCCTCTCGTTGAACTCGTGCGACGGCGCGGTGCCGTCCAGCAGGCGCAGCGCCAGGGCGAAGCAGAGGAAGGCGGAGAGATATGCCACCGCGGCGGCTGCGACCGTGGCCGCGACCGGATCGCGCAACAGTCGCTCGGCGCGGACGGAGATCAGCAGGCGGACCGCCGCGATGCCGATCGCCAACGCCAGCAGGGCGAGGCCCGCGTAGTAGAGAGGGTCGATGATCACCGGCACGTAGTTGTTCAGCGTCGGCAGGCCGCGGTCGAGAAGTGCCGGGATGAACAACAACGGCATCGACAGCACGCCGGCCGCCACCGCGGCGAGGCCGAGGCCATCCAGTCGGCGGGTTCCACCGGCGGCCACCTGCGCCAGCAGGGCGTGGGCGCCGAACACGGCGAGGAACCAGACGACGAACGAGAAGACGACGTGGATCACCAGGCCTTTATGGAAGAAGCCGATGGGCCAGCCGATCCACTCGACGCCCGGCACGCGCGAGATCGCCAGCAGGAAGGCGAAGGCGCCGGCGATCGCCAGTGCGCCGACGGCGAGCGCCGCCCAACCGGTCAGTTCGCGCCGAACCCCGGCGTCGGCGTCTCCCGCCTGTGCCGGGTCAGCCGGCATTCGGGCCGCCCGCGTACGGGAAGAGATGGACCGACATGACGTAGACGACGACGCCGGACGCGGCGACGTACATCCACAGAGGCCATGTCCAGCGGGCGATCTTGCGATGCCGGTCGAAGCGGGCGGCGAGCGCGCGGAACAGCGTGATCGGCACCAGAACCGTGATCGCCACCGCCGCGGCGACGTGGACGATCAGGATCGTGAAGTAGATCGGCCGGACGAGCCCTTCGCCACCGAACTTCGCGAGCCCGGAGTTGAAGTGGTAGATCAGATAGCTGACGAGAAACGCCGCCGAGACCGCCGCGGCGGCGAGCATGCACGCGCGATGCCGCGGCACGTCGCCGTGGCGGATGAACCAGTAGCCGAAGGCGAGAAAAACCATCGCGACCGCGTTCAGCGCGGCATTGAGGTGAACGAGGTCGGCTACCGCCGGCATTCTGGCGCTCCATTCGCGAAGATGCTGTCTAAGCCCGCGTCGGCACGGAGGGGCGGGATCGCCGTGTTCAAAGCGCGCCCATCTTCAAGAATGCGCTCGCGTACATGGCGAGCGCGGCGGCTGCCAGGATGATCGCGAGGATATACCGCTTCTGCATCGTTCTCATCCCGCCCACCGTTCGTCCGGCGCGTTGCTGTCGCCGCTACGTTAGGGTCCGGGGCTGGAAAATCAACCTGTTCCCGCACGTGCGAACGCGACAAGAGCATCCCTGCCGAAGTTACCGGCGGTTGCGAAAGAAAGTACTTTTCATGCGGATTTGCTCATGTTAGCAATCGAATGAGGCCTCCCGCGACGGGGTAGGACGGGCCTCGGCCCGCACATCGGAGCGGGCGACGGGGGCGATCCGTGAGTTTCGCCATCGACCCAACTACGAGCGGCGGCAACGCCCGCCGCCAGCCAGGATATGGATGCTTCGGATGAGGGATATGTTCAAGCGGTGGCTGAGTTTCCTGTCGTTGGCGGGTATCGCCCTGGTCGCGTCCGTCACCCGCGCCGCCGCGGAGGCCGCTGTCGGACAGGCGCATCCGTGGCAGATCGATCTTCAGACGGCGTTCTCACCGGTGATGGGACGTATTCACGATTTTCACCAACTGGTTCTGGTGATCATTACTGCGATCGTCCTGGTCGTTCTTTGTATCCTTACGTACATCATCGTACGCTTCAACTCCGCCAAAAATCCGGTTCCGTCGAAGACATCGCACAATACACTGCTCGAATTCGTCTGGACCGTCGTTCCGGTCATCATCCTCGTCGTGATCGCCGTGCCGTCGCTGAAGTTGCTCTACTTCGCGAACGTCGCACCGCAGTACGACATGACGCTGAAGGTCACCGGCCACCAGTGGTACTGGTCGTACACCTATCCCGACCACGGTGACTTTTCGTTCGACAGCATCCCGATCCCGGCGGACGACCTGCAGCCCGGCCAGCCGCGCCTGCTCAGCGTCGACAATCCGGTCGTACTGCCGGTCGGTGCCACGGTGCAGGTCCTCGTCGCCTCCGACGACGTCATCCACAACTGGGCGGTGCCCTCGCTCGGCCTGAAGAAGGACGCCACGCCCGGCCGCCTCAACGAGACGTGGGTGCGTGTCGAGCAGGAGGGGGTCTTCTACGGGATGTGTTCGGAACTCTGTGGCGTCAACCACTATTTCATGCCGATCCAGGTCCTGGGCGTCTCCAAGGAAGCCTTTGCCGCCTGGGTCGAGCAGTCCAAGGAAAAATTTGCGAAGCGCGACGGCGCGCGGGTAGATTTGGCCACCAACGACCCGGCGAGCCGCTAGCGCCCGAGGCATCGGACAAGGGAGAACGACGACCATGGCATACGGTGCCGCAGCCGCACACGACGCCCACGACCATCACCCCACCGGCTGGAAGCGCTGGTTGTACTCGACCAACCACAAAGACATCGGCACGATGTACATCATCCTGGCGATGGTCGCGGCGCTGATCGGCGGGTTGATGTCGTGGTACATCCGCCTGGAACTGGCCGAGCCCGGCCTGCAGTTCATCGAGAACACCCAGTTCTACAACGTGCTCGTCACCGCGCACGGCTTCATCATGGTGTTCTTCGTCGTCATGCCGGCGATGATCGGCGGTTTCGGCAACTGGTTCGTTCCGTTGATGATCGGTGCGCCGGACATGGCGTTCCCGCGCATGAACAACGTCAGCTTCTGGCTGACGGCCGCGGGCTTCACGCTGTTGATGCTGTCGGCGGTCGTCGGCGACGGGCCGGGGACCGGTTGGACGGTCTACCCGCCGCTGTCGTCCATCGCCTATCACCCGGGGCCGTCGGTCGACTTCGGCATCCTGGCGCTGCACGTGGCGGGCGCGGGCTCGATCCTCGGCGCCATCAATTTCATCGTCACGATCTTCAACATGCGCGCGCCGGGCATGACGGTGCACCGGATGCCGCTGTTCGTGTGGTCGATCCTGGTGACGTCGTTCCTGCTGTTGCTGGCGCTGCCGGTGCTCGCCGGCGCGCTGACGATGCTGCTGACCGACCGCAACTTCGGCACCCACTTCTATGAAGTCGCCGGCGGTGGCGATCCGCTGCTGTGGCAGCATCTTTTCTGGTTCTTCGGCCACCCGGAAGTCTACATCATCATCCTGCCGGCCTTCGGCATCATCAGCCAGATCGTCTCGACCTTCTCGAAGAAGCCGGTGTTCGGGTATCTGGGGATGGCATATGCGATGACGGCGATCGGCGTCGTCGGCTTCGTCGTCTGGGCCCACCACATGTACACCACCGGCATCAGCGTCAACTCGCGCGCCTACTTCACCGTCGCGACGCTGATCATCGCCGTGCCGACCGGAATCAAGATCTTCAGCTGGCTGGCGACGATGTGGGGCGGGTCGATCGAGTTCAAGGCGCCGATGCTGTATGCGGTCGGCTTCATCTGGTTGTTCGTGCTGGGCGGCGTCACCGGCGTCGTCCTCGCCAATGCCGGCATCGACTTCACCTTCCACGACACCTATTACGTCGTCGCCCACTTCCACTATGTCATGGCGATCGCCGCCATCTTCGCCATGTTCGGCGCGTGGTTCTACTGGTCCGGCAAGATGACCGGCCGGCAGTATCCGGAGGGGCTGGCGAAGGTGCAGTTCTGGGTGTTCTTCGTCGGCGTCAACGTCCTGTTCTTCCCTCAGCACTTCCTCGGTCTGGCCGGCATGCCGCGCCGTATCCCCGACTATCCGGACGTCTACGCCGGTTGGAACTACGTGAGCTCGATCGGTGCGGCGATCACGATGCTGGGGACATTTATGTTCTTCTACATCGTCTTCTACACCGTCCGCGCCGGAAAGCCGGCGCTCGCCAATCCGTGGGGCGAGGGGGCGACGACCCTGGAGTGGACCGTGCCCTCGCCGGCGCCGTTCCACACCCACGAGGTGATGCCGGTGATCAGCGGCGGTGCGTCTCACGGCCACGCTCACGGCCACGGGCATCCGGCGGAGTAGTCGCCAGGCGCGGACCAGGCGCGGGGCGGCTGCGGAACTCCCCAGCCGCCCCGCGCCATCACTCGAAGGTCGGGGAATGATGAACCGTTCGTTCCGCACGCGGCTGACGACAGGAGCACTGATCGGCGTCGTCGCCGGTATGCTGGGTCTGTCGTTCGCGTCGGTGCCGCTGTACCGGCTGTTCTGTCAGGCGACCGGCTACGACGGCACGCCCAAGACGGTCGGCGTGGTCCGGCCGGATCATGCGACCGAGCAGACGATCACCGTCCGCTTCGACGCGAACGTCAACTCGGCGCTACCCTGGAGCTTCCATCCGGAGCAGCGGCAGGTGCAGGTGCGCTTCGGCGAAGAGACTCTGGTGCATTACCGCGCCGTCAACACGTCCGACCGGCCGGTCACCGGCATGGCCACCTTCAATGTCGTGCCGGAGAAGGTCGCACCCTATTTCAGCAAGCTGGAGTGCTTCTGCTTCACCGAGCAGACACTGGCGGCCGGGCAGGAAGTCTCGATGCCGGTTCTATTCTTCGTCGATCCGGCGCTGATGCAGGACCCGACCGTCCGAGACGTCACCAGCATTACCCTGTCGTATACGTTCCACCGTGCCGAAGGCGAACCCGCGGGTCAGCCGACGACTGCGCGGCTGGATACGGCGCGTTCCACAAAAGCAGGCGGTTGAGAGCCGCCATCAAACACCGTCGAAGGGGATGAGCGGAATGGCCACGCACGCAGCAACGAAATCGCACCCATACCACATGGTGAATCCGAGTCCGTGGCCGGCCTTGGGCACGCTGTCGGCGTTCCTGCTGGCCGTCGGCGGTATCTGGTTCATGCACGGCGGCCCCGGCTGGGGCCCGGCACCGGGCTTCGCCATCCTGCTCGCGACGTTCTTCTTCTGGTGGCGCGACGTGGTGCGCGAGTCGCGCAGCGGCCTCTACCACAGCGAGGCGGTCAACCACGGCCTGCGCGTCGGCTTCCTGCTGTTCATCGCCTCGGAGGTGATGTTCTTCTTCGCGTTCTTCTGGGCGTACTTCAACGCCAGCGTGCCGCTGATCAACCGCATCGCGCATACGGTCTGGCCGCCGGAAGGCACCGTCCCCTTCTACGCCTGGGGCCTGCCCTTCCTCAACACGCTGATCCTGCTGACATCGGGCGCCACCTTGACGATCGCGCACCACGCGGTGCGCAGCGGCGAGCGGCAGAAGCTGATCTTCTGGACCGGCATCACCGCGCTACTGGGCGCGCTCTTCCTGGCCTGCCAGATGTTGGAGTACAGCCACGCGGCGTTCGGCTTCCGCGACAACATCTATTCCTCGACATTCTTCATGGCGACCGGCTTCCACGGGTTCCACGTTTTCGTCGGCACCTGCTTCCTCATCGTCTGCTTTCTGCGCGCCCGTGCCGGCGACTTCACGCCCGAGAAGCACGTCGGTTTCGAGGCCGCCGCGTGGTACTGGCACTTCGTCGACGTCGTCTGGCTGTTCCTGTTCATCTGCATCTACTGGCTGGGCAGCCTGGGCTACACCGGCTCTTACGGCCATTGAGTCCCTCCGCAAGTCCACCCGAAGCCGAGCGCAGCCTGTCGCGCGCTCTCGGCTTCGGGGCTCGCGGGCGCTGTCCGCGGTGTGGCGCAGGCGCACTGTTCATCGGCTTCCTGACCGTCACCGAACGGTGCGACCACTGCGGGCTGCGTTTCGGCGGCCATGACGCCGGAGACGGGCCGGCGGTGTTCGCCATCTTCATTCTCGGCTTCGGCGTCGTCGGTCTCGCGGGGATCGTCGAGTACGCGTGGTCGCCACCGCTCTGGCTGCATGTCGTCCTCTGGACACCGCTGATCCTCGGCGCCGGCCTGCTCTTGTTGCGGCCGCTGAAGGGACTGACGATCGCCACTCAATACCACTACCGGTCGGTCGACGAACTCGAACGGCCCGGCGGATCGTAAGGACGGCCGATCGCGCTTGACGCGCCTGTCTCCACGCTCCTAGATGACGAAAAAAAGACAGCTACATTCGGGAGATGGCGTCATGCCGACATCTGCGCCGGGTATCTATCGCTTGCCGGTCACCATCCGCAAGACAACCGACGTCGACCGCTCGGGCCGATGGCTCGCCCAAGGATGGCGGGATTTCCGCGCCGCGCCGGGCGTCAGCCTCACCTATGGTGCTGCATTCGTGCTGATCGGGCTCGCGATCACCGTGGGCGTGGCCGCGGCCGGGCTCGGCTCGCTGATCCTGCCGTTGGCCGGCGGCTTCGCAATCCTGGGTCCCATTCTCGTGGTCGGCCTCTACGACGTCGCCCGCCGGCTGGAGGCCGGACTGCCGGCGACGTTCGCCGATTGCTTCCACGCCTTCGGCCGCAGCGCCGGGCAGCTCGCGGCGATGGGCGTGGTGCTGTTGCTGGCCTACCTCGTTTGGGTTCGGGTGGCGCTGCTGCTGTTCGCCATCTTCTTCAGCGATCAGCCGCCCCCCCTCGACCGGTTCGTGCAGGACGTCGTGTTCTCGCTGGACGGCGCGCCGTTGCTCATCCTGGGCTCGTTGATCGGCGCCGGCTTCGCCGCGACGGTGTTCGCCATCACCGCCGTCTCCATTCCGCTGATCTACGACCGGCCGGTGGACTCCATCTCGGCGGTCGGGATCAGCCTGCTGACCGTCCGTGAGAACTTCCGGGTGATGGCCGGCTGGGCGGCGTCGATCGCGGTGCTCGTGTTCGCCGGCCTGTGCACGGTGGTGGGTCTCGCCGTCGTCATGCCGGTCCTGGCGTTCGCGACATGGCACGCCTATCGCGACCTGATCGCCGATGGGGCCGTCTACGCGGACGATGCGCTGGCGCCGCGGGAGGCGAGTGTCGACGCCGCCAGCGTCTAGTTCCGGCGATCCGCCGGACCCGGCGGGCGCGCCGGGGCGAAACCTTCGCGGCGCGGACCTGCGGCATGCGCGCATGCCGGGCGCGGATCTCCGTGACGCCGACCTGTCCGGTGCCAGGCTGGCCGGGGCCGATCTCGAGGGCGCCGACCTCGGCGGGGCGAACCTGGAAGGCGCGGATGTCGCCGGCGCCAACCTGCGGCGCTGCCGCCTCGCCGGTTGCCGGCTGCGCGGCATCACCGGCTTCCGCACCGCGGCGCTGCAGGACGCCGACTTCGAAGCCGCCACCGGTCTCACCGGCGCCGAGTTCGCCGGCGCCGACCTGAGTGGTGCGCGGATGCCCGGCGCGCTCTCGTTCCAGGGCAGGCTCGACTACATCGCCCAGACCAGCCAGAACGCCCGGCCGGCCTTCCTGTCGATCCTGCTGTCTTGCGTGTTCATCATTCTGACCGTCTTCTCGACGCCGGACGCGGCGCTGCTGTCGAACGCGTCGCTGGCGGTGCTCCCCGATCTGGCGACCAACATTCCGGCCGCGTCGTTCTTCTGGGTGGCGCCGATCCTGCTGGTCGGCCTCTACGTCTACCTGCACCTGCAGATGTCCGGCATCGGCGAGACGCTGGCGGAGCTGCCGGCGATCTTCCCCGACGGCACGCCGCTGGAGAAGCGCGCGTACCCCTGGGTCGCCACCAACCTGCTGCGGATGCGGGCCGGCTGGCGCGGCCTGCGCTTCGAGGAGGTGGTGGCGATCTTCCTGCTGTGGGGAACGGTGCCGTTGACGCTGATCGCGATCTGGCTGCGCTACCTGCCGTTGCGGGACTGGTGGGTCAGCGGGCTGCACGTGGCGCTGATCGTCTCCTGCGCCTGGGGCGCCACGCGGCTGTTCGAGCAGACGGCATCCAAGTGTTCCGGCGGGGCGGTGGGATTGTCGCATCTGGCGGGCGCGATCGTCGTCCTCGCCGTGATCCTCGTCGCCGCGACGCTGGGGGTCGGGCTCGTCCCGATCCTGGCCGACGCCAACCCACGGAAATCCACCGCGGTCGTTCTCGACCTGCGCGACGGCGACCTGTCGGGCACGATGCTCCGGCGGAAGGATCTGCGACACGCGGCGGCGGGCAAGGCCAAGCTTCCCGGGGCCGACTTACGCGATGCCGACCTGCGCCGCGCCGACTTCCAACGCTCGACCTTCACCGGAGCGGACCTGGAAGGGGCGAACCTGCAGCGCACCGACCTGGACGCCGCCGGCTTCCGCGACGCCTGCCTGCGCAAGGTGACGTTGCAGGATGCGGATTTGGAGGACGCCGACTTCACCGGCGCCTATCTCGGCCTCGCCGATCTGCGGACGCCGCTGCTCACGCGTGCGATCTTCGCGCAGGCCAACCTGAACGGCGCGGACCTCCGCGGCGCCGGGCTGACGGGTGCCGACTTCAGCGGGGCGAGCCTGCGGTGTTTCAGCCGACAGAGGAAGGACCCGCGCGCCGATGTGACATGCGCCAACCTGGAAGGTGCGGTCCTCGACGGCGCGCGCTTCGAGGGCGCGGACCTGCGCTATGCGCTGGGCCTTCGGCAGGAGCAGCTCGACGCAGCCTGCGGGGATGCGGCGACCACCCTTCCGGACGGGCTGAGCCTTCCGGCTTGCGCGGAGCCTGGAGCCGCCCGGCAGCCGCGCACGGACGCCCTCGAGAACCCCTGCGCGCACGAGATGCGCGACGACCGCTGGCCGCAGTGACCGGGCGAACGGCTTCCGTCAGGAGGCGCCGCTGTCCTGCCGCAACGCCCATTTGACGCGGGCACCATCCTTCGCGGTGCTGCCCGCGACGACGATCTGCCGGCACGGCCGCGGCTGATCGCCGGCGCCGAGATAGGTGCTCTCCTCCAGGCTCAGCGTGCCGCCGACCGCGAGGAAACGCCATGCGGCACCGGTCGCGGTGTGCAGCAGCACCGATGCCCCATCCTCGGACGACGCGGCCTGGATGTCCGGGTGCAGGTGAAAGCGGATCCGGAAGCCGCGGCCGCGCTTGCCCTCCAGCGTATCCTCGCCCCGCAGGTCGCCGCCGTTGGCGGCGAGGAACAGGCGGCGGCGATGGGTCAGGCCGTAGCGCCGGCGATAGCCGTCGTGGCTGCCTTCCAGCCAGACCGCACCCTCCGCCTCCTGGCGCAGGTGCTGGACGCGCAGCGACCTCCGGCCGAGCCCCGGCCGTTCCACCGCGCCGGCATCGGCGACGCTCAGGGTCGAGTGAGCCGGCGTCGACTGCAGCGCCCTTCGCCAGCGCGGGTCGTCGCCGCCGTAGGCGCCGCAGTTGACGATGATCCGCTCGCGCCCGTGGCTCAGCTCGAACGCCAGCGGCGCCGCATGGCCGTTCTCCGCCGGAACGCCCGTATCCACCAGGACCAGCGTCCGCCCGGCGACGAGGCGCTCATAGCCGGTGTCGGGCGCGCTCGACAGAGCGGCGGTGCCGACACGGCCGGCCGCCAGCAGCGAGTCGATCACGGTGCGGTCGCTCTCCTTCGCACCTTGGAACAGCGCGAGACGCCCGTCGCCGTGCCGCAGCGCGCGCAGCATCGGCGCCATCCGCTCGATCGCGCCCGCGACCACCGACGACCCCGTTTCGCCGGCGTTCGCCAGCGCTGCGTGGATGTCGACCAGGTGGCGAAACACGTGGAGCTGGGTCGACGGATTGCGGCTGGCGTGGCCGCCGTCGGCGGCGATCTGCCGGCCGATCTCCGTCTCCAGGCGGCGCAGCGGCGGCGCCAGCGGCACCACACGCAACGAGACGGCGGCGGCGATCTCGCCGGCCAGTGCCGCGAACACCTCCTCGTTCCGCTGCATCCGCGGCGAGACGCGGGCGAGATGGCGCGCCTGCCGGCCGGTCGCCTCGAGGAACCGCACGCGATCGTCGCCGGACGCGCCTTCCAGCAGGAAGTGGGCCGTCGCCAGCCAGCTCGCCAGCCGCTCCCCCAGCACGGCCGGCGCCCACGCGGGCTGCGTCCAGCGGCGGTTGACGGCGATCCAGTTCATCACCAGCGCCAGCGCGCGCGCCCGGGCCGCGTCGGTGCCGACGGCTTCCAGGTCGCGCAGCCAAGTGAAGCCGTGCAACGCGCGGGCGAGCCGGGGGCCGGGCGGTAGCATCGTCCAGGGCTTGCCGGCGAACGGCACGCGGCGACCGAAGAAGAGGAATTCCTCGGCGAGGATGGCGTCCGCCTGGGTGCGATCGCCGGGGAGGTGGCACGGGAAGGCGTGGAGTTGGCTGGGGATCGGGCCGTCCAGCACGTACCGGAGGTAGAGCGGGGATCGGAAGACCACCTGGGCCAGCCACGTCCGCATCGGATCGGTCAATCCCGCCGCGAGAGGGAGGTGAGCGGCCCGGGTCTACTGCTTGCGCAGCCGTGCGGCATAGAAGCCATCGAGCCCGCCTTGGTCGCCGAGGTGACAGGGAAGAGTGCGCAGATCCCCGGCACTTGTCAAAACCTCAGGCCAACCCCCGACCTCCGCGGCCTCGATCGGCACTCGCGCATAGGGCTGGCCCGGTCCGACCAGCGAATCGACGACACCGGCCCCCTCCTCGGGCTGCAGCGAACACGCGCAGTAGACGAGGGTGCCGCCGGGCGCGAGCAGTCCCGCGGCGCCGGCCAGCAGCCGCCGCTGCACCGCCGCCAGCTTCACCACCTCCGCGGGCGTCTTCGAGACGGCGATGTCCGGGTGGCGTCGGATGGTCCCGGTCGACGAACAGGGGACGTCCAGCAGCACGGCGTCCGCCGGCAGCGCCGGCTGCCAGGCGCCGACGTCGGCCTCGACGATTTCCGCCGTCAGCCCCAGCCGGGCGAGGTTCTCCGCCAGCCGGCGCAATCGCACGCCTGAGCGGTCGACGGCGACGACCGCGGCACCGGCCGCTGCCAGCTGGGCCGTCTTGCCGCCGGGGGCGGCGCAGAGATCGAACACGCGCTTGCCGCGCACGTCACCGAGCAGCTTCGCCGGCAGCGCCGCCGCCGCGTCCTGCACCCACCATTGCCCGGCGTCGTAGCCCGGCAGGCTCGCGACCGGCGCGGCCTCGGCGATGCGCAGCGATCCCGTCGGCAGGCGGGTGGCGCCGAGGTCGGCCGCGAGACGATCGATGTCGATGCCGGGCTTCGGCGTCAGGTCCAGCGGCGCCCCGAGCAGGTGCGCCGAGGCGATCGCCCGCGCGGACGCTTCGCCGTAGGCGCTCGTCCACGAGTTCCACAGCCACGCCGGGGTATCGAGCCGCGCGGCGTCCTGGCCGGCGATGCGCTCGAAGCCGTCCACGGACAGGCGGCGGAGAAGGGCGTTGACCAGCGCCGCCTGCGCGGTGTTCCGGGTTTCGCGGGCCAGCGTCACCGCCGTGTCGACGGCCGCGTGCGCCGGCGTGTGCAGGAACAGCAACTGTGCCGCACCCAGCCGCAGGATCGCGCGGACCACCGCCAGCTTCGCCGGCAGCGGCCGTTCCAATGCCTCGTCGAGCAGGGCGTCGATCTGGCCCAGCCGGCGCAGCATGGTGCTGACGAGGTTGAAGGCGAACGCGCGGTCGCGCTCGGGCAGGTGCGCCATCGCCTCGCAGGCGCCGAACGCCGCATCGAGCGGGCGACGCTCCACCAGCACGGCCAGCGCGACATCGAGGGCGACGCGCCGAGCCGGCAGTCCCGATTCAAAGATCGGCTGGGCTCCCGCCGGCCTCGAGCTCAACCCCAGGGGCCGACGGTCCCGGTGCGGGCCGCCAGTTCGCGCAGGGCGCGGACGCGGTTCTCGGTGCTGGGGTGGGTGGAGAACAGGTTGTCCATCGACCGCCCGTTCAGCGGGTTGACGATGAACAGATGCGCCGTCGCCGGGTTGGCTTCCGCGTGGCCGTTGGGGATACGGCGCGCCCCGGACTCCAGCTTCTGCAGCGCCGACGCCAGCCACATCGGATGGCCGCAGATCTCGGCCCCGGCCCGGTCGGCGGCGTACTCGCGGGTGCGGGAGATGGCGAACTGCACCATCATCGCCGCCATCGGTGCCAGGATCACCGCCAGGATGTTGAAGATCATGCCGGAGTTGTTCTCGCGGTTGCCACCGAAGAACAGGCCGAAGTTGGCCAGCATGCCGAGGGCGCCGGCGAGCGTCGCCGTGACGGTCATGATCAGCGTGTCGCGGTTGCGGACGTGCGCCAGTTCGTGCGCCAGCACACCCGCCAGCTCCTGGTGACTGAGGGAGCGCAACAGCCCGGTGGTCGCAGCGATGGCCGCGTGTTGCGGGTCACGGCCGGTGGCGAACGCGTTCGGCTGCTGCTCGTCGATGATGTAGACCTGCGGCATCGGCAGCTGCGCCCGGCTGGCGAGCTGCTCGACCAGGCCGTACAGCTCGGGCGCCGAGCGGGCATCGACAGCCTGCGCATTGTACATCCGCAGGACCATCCGGTCCGAATTCCAGTAGGCGAAGACGTTGGTGCCGACGGCGAACACGAGGGCGATCAGCATCCCCGTCTGCCCGCCGATGAACCAGCCGAGGAGGAGGAACAGCGCCGTCAACGCGGCGAGCAGCAACGATGTACGCAGCAGGCTCATGGCTGGCGTGATCCCGTCCCTTCAAAAAACGATGGAACTCCGAACACCGCCCAATGTAATGGTGATGTCGCTCCCGTACCACAACGGAGCGCAATGGGATCCACCACCATGTCCGCGCGCCCCGACAACGACGATAAGCCAGATCCCGCCACGGAGGGAGCCCCGGCGACCGCCGCGGCGCCCGAAGACGCGACCGGGGTCCCGGTCGTGCCGGAAGAGGTCGGCGGCCCGAAGGGCCCGGAGCCGACCCGTTTCGGCGATTGGGAACGAAAAGGCCGTTGCATCGACTTTTGATCCCGGCCGGCGCACCACCACCGGCGCGAGCCCATCCGACGGCATGAAGCGCGCTGCGAGCCGGATATCATCCGCGTCCTGGCCGTCCCGAGCCCGGTTTTCTCTGCCAACACGTTGACGGCATTGTGGATTCAGGCGATCGCCGCCGAACCTGTCGTCGTTTGTCGCCAAATGTCGTCAAAACCGCTGCCGAAGCTCGCCGACGCAGCCACCGCTCGGTACAAACCAAGAACATAGCGCATTGCGGGCGCGATCGTCAACCTCGAGACGCGATCGTTGCCGGCGGACGCGCTGCCCGGCATCGCTTCACAGGCTCGGGTAGATCCTTCCGATGGTCGCCGGCAGCTCCGTCTCCTGCCAGCCGCCGCCGAGCGCGCGGATCAGGGCCACGGTGGCGGTGAAGCGGTCCCGGCGGATGCCGAGCGCCGTCTGCTCGTTGGTCAGAGCCGTCTGCTGCGCCGTGACCACACTGGTGAAGGCGACCGTCCCCGCCTTGTATTGGCTGAGCTCCAGGCGTTCCGCTTCGCGGGCGGCGGCGACCGCCCGATCCTGCGCCGCCGCCTGCCGGGCGAGGATGCGCAACGAGGATAGCTGGTCCTCGACGTCCTGAAAGCCGGCCAGCGTGGTCTGCCGATAGTTGGCCACCGCCTGGTCCCAGCCGGCCAGCGCCTGTTCCACCTGCGCGGTGCGCGCGCCGCCGTCGATCAGCGTCTGCGACGCCAACAGGGTCGCCGACCACACCAGGTTGGACCAGTCGAACAGCGAGGAGAGCGCGGTCGCGGCGAAGCCCACCGACGACGACAGGGTGATGTCCGGGAAGTACGCCGCCCGGGCGGCGCCGATCTGCGCGCTCGCCGCCGCCATCCGGCGCTCCGCCGCGGCGATGTCCGGCCGGCGTTCCAGCAGCACCGACGGCAGGCCCGCCGGCACCGGCGCCGGAGCCTCGGGCAGCGCGGCGGGGGCGATCGCGAGGTCGGCCGGCGGCATCCCCGCCAGCACGGCGATGGCGTGCTCGAACTGCGCCCGCTGGACGCCGACGCCGATCGCCTGCGCCCGCGTCGACTCCAGCTGCGCCTCCGCCTGGGCCACGTCGCCGCGCGTGCCGACCCCCCACTGGTACAGGTTGCGCGTGATCGTCAGCGTGCGTTCGTAGGCGGTGGCGGCATCGTCGAGAATCCGCTTCTGCTCGTCCAGCGAGCGGAGCTGAAAATAGTCGGTGGCCAGTTCGGCCTGCGCCGAGAGACGGGCCGCCGCCAGGTCCGCCGCACTGGCCTGGGCGCTGGCCACGTCGCTCTCGATCGTCCGGCGGATGCGCCCCCACACGTCCAGATCCCAGCTCGCGCCCAGCGACGGCTGGTAGCGGGTCTGCGCACTGTCGGAGCCGCCGCCCGAGGCGAATGTCACCGTGCTGCCGGGCGTGGTGCCGGCCCCGGTGACGGTGCCGAAGCCTCTGCTGCCGCTGTTGCTGCTGCTCCGGCGGATCTGGCCGTCGAGGGTGATGGTCGGATACAGCCCGGCTCGGGTCTGGTTGGCCAGCGCCGATGCTTGCCTGAACGCCGCCTCGTCGGCCGCGAGCGTCTGGTTGGACACTTCCACCTGCCGCAGCAGCGCGTCCAGCAACGGGTCGTCGAACACCGCCCACCATGCGCCCTTGTCGGCGGTGTCCGCCGGCTCGGCGACCTTCCAGCCTTCGGGCTGCGCCTCGCCCGCGAGTTCCTTGTACGACGCCTGCGCCGGGGCCGCCGGCCGCTCGTAGTCGGGCCCGAAGGTGCAGCCGGCGGCGAGCGCGGCGAGGGTGCCGAACGCGACAGCCCGCATGAATGAGATCATGAGCGCGCCTCCGCGGGCTGGGCAGGCGCAGGTTCGGGCGAAGCGCGCCGCCCGCGCCAGCGCTTGCGCAGGCGGTCGAGGGAGAGGTAGACGACCGGCGTCGTGTACAGCGTCAGCACCTGGCTCACCAGCAGCCCGCCGACGATGGCGATGCCCAGCGGCTGGCGAAGCTCCGCACCTTCGCCGATGTCGACCGCCAGCGGGATGGCGCCCAGCAGCGCCGCCGCCGTGGTCATCATGATCGGCCGGAAGCGCAGCAGGCACGCTTCGCGGATCGCTTCGCGTGGCCGGCAACCGCGCTCGCGTTCGGCCTGCAGCGCGAAGTCGATCATCATGATCGCGTTCTTCTTGACGATGCCGATCAGCAGCAGCACGCCCACCAGCGCGATCAGACTCAGCTCCGAGCCGAAGATCAGCAGCGCCAATGCCGCGCCGGCGCCGGCCGAGGGCAGGGTCGAGAGAATGGTCAGCGGATGGATCCAGCTCTCGTAGAGAATCCCCAGCACGATGTAGACCGAAAGCAGGGCGGCCATGATCAGCAGTGGCTGGTTGTTCAGCGATTGCTGGAAGATTTTCGCCGTCCCCTGGAAGCCGCCGTGAATACTGGCGGGCATGCCGATCTCGACCATCGTCCGGTTGATCGCCGCGACCGCGTCGCCCAGGGCTTTGCCGGGCGGCAGGTTGAACGACAGGGTGGTGGCCACGAAGTGGCCCTGGTGATTGACCGCCAGCGGCGTGTTCTCGGTCGAGATCCGGGCGAACGCCGGCAGCGGCACCATCGTCGACGCGGACGTGCTGACGGCGGCGCCGGTGGAAACGCCGGCGCGGCCTGCGGTGCCGATTTGGTTGGCCCGCTGGTTGCGCGCGGCATCGGCCGCCACGTTGGCCGACGGGGCGGCCGCGCCAGCCCCCGCGCCAGCCCCCACGCCGGTCGCCGAGCCGGTCGCCGAGCCGGGCGCGGAGATGGTGCCGGCGACGGCGTTGGTCGCCTGCGATCCGCGCACCCCGCCGCCGGAGCTGGCGATATGCAGCTTCTCCAGCGCGTCGGGCGACTGGCGGTACTGCGGCGCCACCTCCATGACGACGTGGTACTGGTTCAGCGGATTGTAGATCGTCGAGACCTGCCGCTGGCCGAACGCGTCGTAGAGGGTGTTGTCGACCTGGCTCATCGTCAGGCCGAGGCGCGCCAGCGTCGCCCGATCGATATCCAGCATCGTCTCCAGGCCGCCATCCTGCTGGTCGGAATCGACGTCGGTCACCTCCGGTGCCGAGCGCAACGCCTGCGCCAGCCGGGGCGTCCACAGCCGGAGTTCGTCCAGGTCGTCGCCCTGCAGGGTGTACTGGTACTGCGCGTTGCCGGGCCTGCCGCCGGCGCGAATGTCCTGCACGCCCTGCAGATAGAGCGAGGCGCCGGGGACTTCGGCCAGTTTCGGGCGCAGCCGCTCGATCACCCGGTCGACGGAGATCCCGCGTTCCGCCCGCGGCTTCAGCACGACGAACATGAAGCCGGAGTTGGTCTGCCCGCCGCTGCCGGTGAAGCCCACGACGTTCGAGATCGCCGGATCGGCATCGAGGATGGCGATGAAGCGCGCCAGCTTGTCGCGCATCGCCTCGAACGAGATGTTCTGGTCGGCGCGGATCGAGCCGAACATCCGGCCGGTGTCCTGCTGCGGGAAGAAGCCCTTCGGCAGGATGACGAACAGGTGGACGTTGAGCCCGACCACCGCCAGCAGCGTCAGCAGGATGATGCGCGGGTGCGCCAGCGCCCAGCCGAGGGTGCGTGCATAGACCGCCGTCATCGCCGCGAACGCCTGCTCCGACGCGCGAAAGACGGCATTGGGCCGCTCGGAACTGCGCGCGCGCAGCAGGTGCGCGCACATCATCGGCGTCGTCGTCAGCGAGACGACCAGCGAAATCAGGATGGCGACCGAGATCGTCACGGCGAACTCGCTGAACAGGCGGCCGATGATCCCGCCCATCAACAAGATCGGCAGGAACACGGCGATCAGCGAGAGGCTCATCGACAGCACGGTGAAGCCGACCTCGCGCGCGCCCAGCAGCGCCGCCTCCATTCGTGACTTCCCGGCCTCCAGGTGCCGGGTGATGTTCTCCAGCACCACCACCGCGTCGTCGACGACGAAGCCGGTGGCGATGGTGAGCGCCATGAGCGACAGGTTGTTGAGGCTGTAGCCCAGCAAGTACATGGCGCCGAAGGTGCCGATCAGCGAAACCGGCACGGCGACCCCGGGGATCCAAGCCGCGCGCGGATCGCGCAGGAACAGAAGCACGACGCCGACCACCAGCAGGATGGCGATGACCAGCGTGGCCTCGACGGCGCGCAGCGAGGCGCGGATGGTGCCGGTCCGCTCGCTGGCGACGGCGAGGTCGATGTCGCTCGGGATCGCCTGGCGAAGCTGCGGCAGCGCCGCCTGCACCCCGGCGACCGTCTCGATGATGTTGGCCCCCGGCTGGCGGTAGATGACGATCAGCACCGCCGGACGGCCGTCGGCGAGGCCCTGGTTGCGCACGTCCTCGACGGAGTCCTTCACTTCGGCCACGTCGGACAGCCGCACCGGCGCGCCGTCGCGATAGGCGATGATCAGGGAGCGATACTCTGCGGCCTCCCGTGCCTGATCGTTGGTGTAGATCTGATAGCGCCGCCCGCCCTCGTCGATGCCGCCCTTCGGCATGTTGGCGTTGGCCGCGGCCAGCGCGGCGCGGACATCTTCGAGGCCGATGCGGTAGCTGAACAGCGCGTTCGGGTTGAGCTCCACCCTGACTGCCGGCAGCGAGCTGCCGCCGATGGTGACTTGGCCGACACCCGGGACCTGTGAGAGCTTCTGGCCCAGGATGGTCGACGCCGCGTCGTAGAGTTGCCCCTGCCGCCGGGTCGGCGAAGTCAACGACAGGACGATGATCGGCGCGTCGGCCGGGTTGACCTTGCGGTAGGTCGGGTTGGTGCGCAGGCTCGACGGCAGGTCGGCGCGCGCGGCGCTGATCGCCGCCTGCACGTCCCGCGCGGCGCCGTTGATGTCGCGGCCGAGGCCGAACTGCAGGATGATCCGCGCCGAGCCCAGCGTGCTAGTCGAGGTCATCTCCGAGACATCGGCGATCTGGCCGAGCCGGCGCTCCAGCGGGGTGGCGACGCTGGTGGCGACCGTCTCCGGACTGGCGCCGGGCAGCGTCGCCTGCACGAAGATCGTCGGGAAATCGACCTGCGGCAGCGGCGCCACCGGCAATAGGAAGAACGCCACGATCCCGGCCAGCGTCAGGCCGAGCGTCAGCAGGATCGTCGCCACCGGCCGACGGATGGCGAGCGCCGACGGATTCAACGCACCGTCTCCGCCACGTCGCCGGCACCGTCCAGGCGCCGCGCCAGCCGGCCGAAGGCGAGGAAGATCACCGGCGTGGTGAACAAGGTCAGCACCTGGCTGACCAGCAGGCCGCCGAAGATGGTGATGCCCAGTGGATGGCGCAGTTCCGAGCCGGTGCCCGTCCCCAGCATCAGCGGCAGGGCGGCCAGCAGGGCCGTCATCGTCGTCATGATGATCGGCCGGAAGCGCAGCAGGCAGGCCTCGCGGATCGCATCGAGGGGCGACGCGCCGCGCTGCCGCTCGGCCTCGAGGGCGAAGTCCACCATCATGATGGCGTTCTTCTTGACGATGCCGATCAGCAGCACGATGCCGATGATAGCGATCACGCCCAGGTCGCTGCCGGCGATCATCAGCGCCAGCAGCGCGCCGATGCCGGCGGACGGCAGGGTCGAGAGGATCGTCACCGGGTGGACGAAGCTCTCGTAGAGAACGCCGAGGACGATATACATCGTCACGATCGCCGCCAGGATCAGCAGGACCTGATTGATGAGCGAGTTCTGGAAGGCCAGCGCCGCACCCTGGTACCGCGTCATCACGCCCGGCGGCAGGCCGATCTCCTGCTCGGCGGCCTCGATGGCGTCGATCGCCTCGCCCAGCGACACCCCGTCGGCCACGTCGAAGGAGATGGTGGCCGCGGGGAACTGCCCGGAGTGGCTGATCTGCAGCGGTGCCGTCCGTTCGCTGATGGAGGCGATCGCCGAAAGCGGTACCTGGCCGTTGCTGGCGATCGAGGACGGCAGCCAGATGGACTGCAGCGACTGCAGCGACTCCTGGAACTCCGGGGCGATCTCCAGGATCACCCGGTACTGGTTCGCCTGGGTGTAGATGGTCGAGACGATGCGCTGGCCGAACGAGTCGTAGAGCGCGTTGCCGACGGTGGCGGCGCTGATGCCGTAGCGCGACGCGGTGGCGCGATCGATGGTGATGTCGACGGCGAGGCCATTCTGCGCCGTGTCGTCGGCGACGCCGGTGAGTTCCGGCAGCGCCCGCAGGCGCTGGGTCAGCCGCGGCGCCCAGAGTGCCAGTTCCACCGGATCGGCGTCCTCCAGCAGCAGGCCATACTGCGTGCGGCTGACGTTGGCGGTGACGGTCAGGTCCTGCACCGGCTGCATGTAGAGGCCGATGCCGCCCACCTCGGCGGCCAGGGCCTGCAGCCGGCGGATGATCTCCGGCGCGCGCGCCGAACGCTCCTCCAGCGGCTTCAGGTTGATCAGCAGCCGGCCGGTGTTCAGCGTGGTGTTGGTGCCGTCGACGCCGATGCTGGACGACAGGCTCGCCACATCCGGGTCCTTCAGGATCGCCGCCACCAGCGCCTGCTGCCGCTCGGCCATCGCCGCATAGGAGATCGCCTCCGGCGCCTCGGAGACGCCCTGGATCAGGCCGGTGTCCTGCACCGGAAAGAACCCCTTGGGCACGATCACATAGAGGACCACGGTCAGCGCCAGCGTGGCGACGGCGACCACCAGCGTCGCCGTCTGCCGCTGCAGCACCCAGTCGAGCATCCGCCCGTACTGCCGGACAATCGCCGCGAACCAGGCGCCGCCCTCCGGCCCGCGGTGCGCGCCGGCCGCGACCGGACGCAGCAGCCGGGCGCACAGCATGGGGACGAGCGTCAGTGAGACCACCGCCGAGATCAGGATGGTGACCGCCAGCGTGACGGCGAACTCGCGGAACAGCCGCCCCACCACATCGCCCATGAACAGGAGCGGGATCAGCACGGCGATCAGCGAGAGCGTCAGCGAGATGATGGTGAAGCCCATCTGCCGCGAGCCCTTCAGCGCCGCGGCCATCGGCGTCTCGCCCTGCTCCAGGTAGCGGGTGATGTTCTCGATCATGACGATGGCGTCGTCGACGACGAAGCCGGTCGCCACCGTCAGCGCCATCAGCGAGAGATTGTTGAGGCTGTAGCCGGCGAGATACATCACCGCGAAGGTGCCGACCAGCGACAGCGGCACCGACAGGCTGGGGATGATCGTCGCGCGGACGTTGCGCAGGAACACGAAGATCACGAGGACGACCAGGACGACGGCCAGCACGAGTTCGAACTGCACGTCGCGCACCGAAGCCCGGATGGTGGTCGTCCGGTCGCTCAGCACCACGACGTCCACCGACGCCGGCAAGGTCGAGTGGATCTGCGGCAGCAGGTTCTTGATGGTGTCGGCCACCTCGATGACGTTGGCGCCCGGCTGCCGCTGCACGGTGATGATCACCGCAGGCACCGTATTCATCCACGCCGCCAGCCGGCTGTTCTCCGGCCCCTCGACCACGTCCGCCACGTCCGAGAGTCGCACCGGCGAGCCATCGCGGTAGGCGATCACCAGCGCTTCGTACTGCTCCGGCGTGACGAGCTGATCGTTGGCGTCGATGGTGAAGGAGCGGTTCGGCCCGTCGAAGCTGCCCTTCGGCTGGTTGACGTTGGCGTTGGCGATGGTCGAGCGCAGGTCGTCGATGTTCAGGCCGTACGCCGACAGCGCCCGGGGGTTGAAGCGGACTCGGACGGCAGGGCGCTGGCCGCCGCTGATGGAGACGAGGCCCACGCCCGGGAGCTGCGAAATCTTCTGCGCCAGCCGGGTATCGACGATGTCGTGCACCCGGGTCAGCGGCAGCGTCGCCGAGGTCGCGGCCAGCGTCAGGATCGGCGCGTCCGCCGGGTTGACCTTGGCGTAGATCGGCGGCGCCGGCAGGTCGGTCGGCAGCAGGTTGTTGGCCGCGTTGATCGCCGCCTGCACCTGTTGCTCGGCTACGTCGAGCGCGAGATCGAGACCGAACTGCAGGGTGATGACCGACGCGCCGGCGGAGCTGGTCGACGACATCTGGTTGAGCCCCGGCATCTCGCCGAACTGCCGCTCCAGCGGCGCCGTGACCGACGAGGTCATCACCTCCGGGCTGGCGCCGGGGTAGAAGGTCGTCACCTGGATCGTCGGGTAGTCGACCTGCGGCAAGGCCGAGAGCGGCAGGAAGCGGTAGCCGATGATGCCGACCAGCAGGATCGCCAGCATCAGCAGCGAGGTCGCCACCGGCCGCTCGATGAAGATGCGCGACGGGTTCATGCCTGGCGCGGGGGTTACTGGCCGACGGCGCCGGCGGGTGCGACGGCGACGCGGATGCCGTCGCGCAGCCGGTCGACGCCATCGGTGACCACCAGCTCGCCGGGCGCGATCCCTCGGGTCAGTTGCGTGCTTTCGCCGCTGCGCACCCCGGTCTCCACCGGCCGCGTCGCGGCGGTTCCCTCGGCGCCGACGACGTAGACGTACGTTCCCTGCGAGCCGCGCTGCACCGCGGCGGACGGCACGATCGTCACACCGCGCAGCGTGTCCAGCAGCATGCGGACGTTGACGAACTGGTTGGGGAACAGGCGCTCGTCCTTGTTGTCGAACTGCGCCTTCAGCTTGACGGTGCCGGTGGCGGGATCGACCTGATTGTCCATCGTCGAGAGCACGCCGGTGGCGATTTCGGTGGTCCCGCTGCGGTCATAGGCCGTCACCGGCAGCGGCTTGCCGGCGCGCATCCGCGTGATCACCGTCTGCAGGTTGTCCTCGGGGATGGTGAAGGCGACGGTGATCGGCCGCATCTGCGTGACGACGACGATGCCGCCGGCATCGCCCGTCTGCACGTAGTTGCCGACGTCGACCTGCCGCAGGCCGACGCGGCCGTCGATCGGCGAGGTGATGCGGCAGTAGTCGAGATTGAGCCGGGCGGTCTCCACCATCGCTTGGTCGATCTTGACGGTCGCCCGGTACTGGCGGACCAGCGACTCCTGGGTGTCCAGGGTCTGGCGGGCGATCGAGTCCTCGGCCACCAGGTTGCGGTAGCGGATGACATCGACCTCGGCGTTGCGCAGCAGCGCCTGATCGCGGGCGAGTTGCCCCTCGGCCTGATCGCGGGCGGCGCGATAGGGGCGGGGGTCGACCTCGACCAGGAAATCGCCGCGGCGGACCTCCTGGCCCTCGCGGAAGGCGACCTGGGTGAGCTGGCCGTCGATCCGCGTTCGGACCGTGACCGTCGCCAGGGGCGTCACCGTGCCCAGCGCCTGCAGATAGACGGGAAGGTCGGCGGTTTCGGCCGCGGCCGCGGTGACCCTGACCGGCCCCTCGCTGCGCCCGCCCGGCTTCGGCGGCGGCTGTTGTTGTCTCCCCGGAACGAACCAGACCAGGGCCGCGACGGTCGCCGCGATGACGACGACGGCGACGACCCAGCGCCACCAGCGGCTGCGCCTCGCCGGTGCCGGGGACACACGGGCGTGGCCGTCGTCCGAAATCTCCGTGACTTTCTGGGAGTCCATGCCGCGCTACGATGTCCGCTTCGAATCACCCTCCCCGGCGCGCGCCGGGAGGGCCGAACCGGAGGACCGCAGCATATACGCCGTCGCCTCGCGCGTGGTGCCAGGAAACGGCCGCCGGCGATGCGGCGGACGATCACGAAGTGGATATGGGGCACCGCGGGCTCCGCGGCAAATACCGCCGGAAGACATTGCCGAGACGCCGCGGCCTTTGTACCCTGGCGCCATGCCGGTCGGCGAGTCCCTCGCAGCGTGGGCCTGTAGGCCAGAGGCCAGTCGCGGCCGCCTGCATGCGGAGCCGGAGAGCGCCTCGCGTACCTGTTTCCAGCGCGACCGCGACCGCATCATTCATTCCGCCGCGTTCCGCCGCCTGGAATACAAGACCCAGGTGTTCGTCAATCACGAGGGTGACTTCTTCCGCACCCGGCTGACGCACAGCCTCGAGGTCTCGCAGATCGCGCGCTCGGTCTGCCGGTCGCTACGGCTGAACGAGGATCTGGCCGAAGCATTGGCGCTGGCGCACGACCTCGGCCATCCGCCGTTCGGCCACGCCGGCGAGGATGCGCTGAAGGAGATGATGGAGAACTGGAGCGGCTTCGACCACAACGCCCAGAGCCTGCGCGTCATCACCCGCCTGGAGCAGCGCTACGCCGAATTCGACGGTCTCAACCTCACCTGGGAGACGCTGGAGGGCGTGGTCAAGCACAACGGCCCGCTGCAGGGTCCCGGCATCACCCGGCCGCTGCCGGAGGCGATCCGCATCTATGCGGCGGGCCACGACCTGGAGCTCGACACGCACGCGTCGGCCGAAGCGCAGATCGCTTCGCTGGCCGACGACATCGCCTACAACAACCACGACATCGACGACGGGCTGCGCGGCGGCCTGTTCAGCCTGGACGATCTGCGCGACGTTCCGCTGGTCGGCCCGGTGTTCGCCTCGGTGCGCGCGCGCTATCCGGAAATCGACTCCTCGCGCCTCGTTCACGAATCGGTGCGCCGCCTGATCGGCCTGATGGTGGAGGATCTGCTCGGTGAAACGCGGCGGCGCATCGAAGAATTGCAGCCCAGGTCGCCCGACGACGTGCGCCGCTGCGGCCGGCCGGTGGCCGCGTTCTCGGCCGCCATGCAGGAGAACGACCGCACCCTGAAAGCCTTTCTGTTCGAGCGGATGTATCGGCATTACAAGGTCAATCGCATGACCAGCAAGGCGCGACGGCTGGTCCGTGATCTGTTCGCGCTGTTCATCGTCGAGCCGGAATGCCTGCCGACGGAATGGCGCCGGCGAACGGACGGCGCCAATACCTTTGCGACGGCGCGCGTCGTCGCCGATTATATCGCCGGAATGACCGACCGCTTCGCCGCCGACGAATACCGCCGCCTCTACGACGTGCAATCACGGAACTCATGAACCTCTTTCGCCACTTCCAGCAGCGCATCGAAGCCGAGGTCGAAGCGCTCGCCGCCGAGGGCCTGCTGCCGGCCGGACTTGATGCCGGCCGCAGCGCGGTCGAGCCGACGCGCGACGCGGCACACGGCGACATCGCCTCGAACGTGGCGATGGTTCTCGCCGGCCAGGCGAAGCGCAAGCCGCGGGAACTCGCCGTGCTGCTGGCGCAGCGGCTGCTGGCGGTCGAGGGCGTGGCGACCGCCGAGGTGGCCGGGCCGGGGTTCCTGAACCTCCGGCTGACGGATGCGTTCTGGCACGCGCGGCTCGCCGAGATCCTCGCCGCCGGCACGTCCTGGGGCTCGTCCGCCGCCGGCGCCGGCCGGCCGGTCAACGTCGAGTACGTCTCCGCCAATCCCACCGGGCCGCTGCACGTCGGCCACGGCCGCGGTGCGGTGGTGGGCGATGCGCTGGCGGCGCTGCTGGAGAAGGCAGGGTTCGCCGTCACCCGCGAGTACTACGTCAACGATGCGGGCGGGCAGGTGGACGCGCTGGCGCGCTCGCTGCGGCTGCGCTGGCTGATCGCGGCGGGCCTGCTGCCGGCCGAGGCGTTCGAGGAGCAGCGGGCCTCGGGCGAGATCCAATACGGCGGCGACTACCTGCTGCCGGTGGCCGAGGCGCTGCTGGCGCAGGACGGGCTGCGCTGGCAGGACGCACCTGAAGCCGAGTGGCTGCCGGCCTTCCGCGCGTTCGCCGTCGAGCGGATGCTGGAGGGCATAAGGGACGATCTCGCGGCCGTCGGCATCGTGTTCCAGGTGGTGAGTTCGGAGCGCGCTCTGGTGGAGGGCGGCGGCGTCGATTCGGCACTTCGGTTCCTCGAAGAGCGCGATCTCGTCTACGAAGGCGTGCTCGAACCGCCGAAGGGCAAGATCCTCGACGACTGGGAGCCGCGCGCGCAGACGCTGTTCCGCGCCACCCGCTTCGGCGACGAAGTCGACCGGCCGCTGCGCAAGTCGGACGGAACCTGGACCTATTTCGCCGCCGACATCGCCTACCACCTGGACAAGTTCCGCCGCGGCTTTCCGGTGATGATCGACGTCTGGGGTGCCGACCACGGCGGCTACGTCAAGCGGATGCAAGCCGCGGTGGCGGCGATCACCGAGGGCGCCGGCGCGCTGGACGTCAAGCTCTGCCAGCTCGTCAACCTGCTGGACGGCGGCGCACCGGTGAAGATGTCGAAGCGCGCCGGCACCTTCATCACTCTGCGCGAGGTCGTCGACCGGGTCGGCCGCGACGTGTTCCGCTTCATCATGCTGACGCGCAAGAACGACGCGCCGCTCGACTTCGACTTCAAGACGGTGACGGAGCAGTCGCGCGACAACCCGGTGTTCTACGTGCAGTATGCGCACGCCCGCTGCCGGTCGGTGCTGCGGCACGCCGAGGCGGAGCTGGGCCGGGAGGCGGTCTGCGACGCGACGCTCGCGGCATCGGCGCTGGCCCGCTTGACCGATCCGGCGGAGATTGATTTGATCAAGGTGCTGGCTGGCTGGCCGCGCGTGGTCGAGAGCGCGGCCGAGGCGCACGAGCCGCACCGAATCGCCTTTTATCTCCATGACGTGGCGCAGGCCTTCCACGGCCTGTGGACCAAGGGAAGAGAGGACGCGCAGTTGCGGTTCATCCATCCCGGGGAGCCGGAGCTCACGGCGGCGCGGCTCGCGCTGGTGCGGGCGACGCAGGTGGTGGTGGCTTCGGGTCTCGGCGTCATCGGCGTCGAGCCGGTCGAGGAGTTGCGCTGATGGCGCCGACGCCGCCGCGATTTGAAAGCATCGAGATCCCGGAGCGGCCTTCGGTGGCGTCCGAGCGCATGACCGCAGGCGGCAAGCCGCGCCGGATCCTGCTGTGGGGAGGCATCGCCGCGGCGGCGCTGGTGGTGCTCGCCGCGATCGGGCTGCAATGGTCCGGCGGCGGCGAGAAGACGGTGCGCGCACCCGCGGAAGCGCCGCTGATCAAGGCGGAAGAGCAGCCGATCAAGGTCTCGCCCGAGAGTCCGGGCGGGATGGAAGTGCCGAACCGCGACATCATGGTCTATGGCCGAATTCATGGCGCTCCCGGTGGCAAGTCGCCGGTGGAGCGCCTGCTTCCCGAGCCGGAACAGCCGCTGACGCCGCCGGCTCCCCAGGTGGCCGAGCAGCCGCCGGGGAGTCCCCCGCCGGGCGAGAAGGGCGTTCCGACGGAGCCGATCCCCGAGCCTGCCGGTCGAACCGTTCCGCCACCGCCCGATTCGGTCCCTCCGCTTCCGGTTCCCGTTCCTGCACCGGTTCCCGTCCCTGCACCGGTTCCGACCCCGGCGCCCATGCCGAAACCGTCGGCCGCACCGGCCGTACCGCCGAAGCCGGCCAAGCCGGTCGAGACTCCCAAGGTCACGCCGCCCGAGGCGCCGAAGGCCGCGGCCGGCGGGCGCTATCAGGTGCAGCTGTTCGCCGGCCGCTCCGCCGACGAGGCGAACGCCGCCTGGAAGAAGCTGAAGGCGAAGAACGCAGACGTGCTCGGCCCGCTGTCGCCGGCGCTGGCCCGTGCCGACCTCGGTGACCGCGGCACGTTCTACCGGCTGCGCGCGGGCCCGATCGAGTCCGAGGCGAAGGCGAAGGCGCTGTGCTCCGCTCTCGCCGGGCGGGGCGCTCCCTGCATCATCATCCGCCCCGGTGGCTGACGTGGCCGGTTCGTCGCCGCGCGCGGTGATCTTCGGGCTCTCCGGCCCCTCGCTCCAGGCGGCGGAACGCGAGTTCTTCGCGCAATGTGATCCGCTCGGCTTCATCCTGTTCGCCCGGAACTGCGTCGACCCCGCCCAGGTGCGTACCCTGGTGGGCGAGTTGCGCGCCTGTGTCGGCCGGCCCGGCGCGATGGTGCTGATCGACCAGGAGGGCGGGCGGGTGCAGCGCCTGAAGCCGCCGCACTGGCGGGCGGCGCCGCCGGCCGAGGTGTTCGGCCGGCTCTGTGAGCGGGACGAGGCCGGCGCGGTCGAGGCGGCGTGGCTGAACGGCCGGCTGCTGGCCGCCGATTTGGCACCGCTCGGCATCGACGTGGATTGCGCGCCGGTCCTCGACGTGCGCCAGCCGGATGGCCACGCCATCATCGGCGACCGGGCCTTCGCCGCCCGGCCGGAGCGGGTGGCGCTGCTGGCGCGCGCGACGTGTTCCGGCCTGCTGGCCGGCGGCGTGCTGCCGGTGATCAAGCATATCCCCGGCCACGGCCGGGCGACGCTCGACAGTCACGAGGCGCTGCCGGTGGTGGACGCGCCGCGGGACGTGTTGGAGCACGTCGACTTCCCGGCGTTCGCCGCACTCGCCGACATGCCGATCGCCATGACGGCGCACGTCGTCTACGCCGCGATCGATCCCGACGCGCCGGCGACCACCTCGGCTACCGTCGTCCGCCGGGTGATCCGCGGCGCTATCGGCTTCGACGGGCTGTTGCTGTCCGACGACCTGTGCATGCGCGCACTCGCCGGCCGCCCCGCCGAGCGCGCGACCGCGGCGCTTGCCGCCGGCTGCGACGTGCTGCTGCACTGCAATGGGGTGTTGGCGGACATGGACGAGGTGGCCGGGGCCTGCACGCCGCTGTCGTACGCCGCCTGCCTTCGGCTCGCCCGCGCGGAAGAGATGCGGACGCCGCCGCAGCCGTTCGATGCCGCCGTGGCGGCGCAGCGGCTGGCCGAGCTGCTGGGCACCGGAGTTTCGGCCTGACATGGGCGACATCGTCTACCAGATCACCACCTGGATTCTGCCGGCGCTGGTGGCCATCACGCTGCATGAGGCGGCGCACGGCTGGATGGCGTCGCGGCTCGGCGACGATACGGCGCTGCGTCTCGGGCGGGTGACGTTCAATCCCCTCAAGCATGTCGATCCGTTCGGCACGGTCATTCTGCCGGCGATGCTGCTGCTGGTGTCCGGCGGGCGGATGATGTTCGGCTTCGCCAAGCCGGTGCCGGTGAACTTCGGGCGCCTGCGCCACCCGCGCCGCGACATGGTGCTGGTCGCCGCCGCCGGGCCGGGCATCAATATCGCTATGGCCGTGGTCGCCGCCGCGCTGGTCGTCCACCTTCCCGCGGATCCCAGCGAGTTGCTGGAGTGGATCGGCTACAACCTGTTCAACGCCATGTGGATCAACGTCCTGCTGGCGGTGTTCAACATGCTGCCGCTGCCGCCGTTGGACGGGGGTCGTGTCGCCGTCGGGCTGCTGCCGAACGCGCTAGCCCGGCCGCTCGCCAGTCTGGAGCCGTACGGCTTCTTCATCATCCTCGGCCTCGTCTTCATTCTGCCGATGCTCGGCCGCCAGATCGGGGTCGAGCTGAGCGTGATGGACTGGCTGGTGATTCGTCCGGCGGAGTGGATCAGCCGGCTGATCTTCGGGCTGGTGGGGCCGGCGTGACCGCGCCCGGCTCTGCCGGCGCTTCAGCTATTGCCACCGTCCCGGTACCCGCGGATGAGCAGGAGCGGACCGCCGGCGACGCCTTCGTCGTCGACCTGGATGGCTGGGAGGGGCCGCTCGACCTGCTGCTGGCGCTCGCACGCGCCCAGAAGGTCGACCTGCGGCAGCTCTCGATCGTCCGCCTCGCCGACCAATACCTCGAATACGTGGCCGCGGCGCGCCGCGCCAGCCTCGAGCTCGCCGCCGAATATCTGGTGATGGCCGCGTGGCTCGCCGACCTGAAGTCGCGGCTGCTGCTGCCCGAGCCGCCCGGCCCGGAAGAGCCCGGCAGCGAGGAGATGGCGGCTGCCCTGGCGTTCCAGCTCCGCCGGCTGCAGTCGATGCGCGACGCAGGCGCAAAGCTCGTGGCCCGGCCGCAGCAGGGCCGGGACTTCTGGCTGCGCGGCGCGCCGGAGCCGGTCGCCGAGCGCACGCTCACCGTCGTCGATGCCGATCTGCACGATCTGCTGCAGGCCTGGGGCCGGCACCTGCGCCGCCGCCGCGGCGAGCAGCCGCTGATGCTCACCGAACCGGTGGATCTCGACTCCGTCGAAGCTGCGCTGCAGCGGATCCACCGGAGCCTCGGCCGCGCGCCGGACTGGGAAAGCCTCAGCCGCTATCTGCCGCCCGGCACGTTGGAGCGGCTGCGGACCGGCTCTCTGGAAGCGCGTTCGGCGCTGGCCGCCACCTTCGGCGCGGTGCTGGAACTGGTCCGCCAGGGGGCCGTGGTGCTGCGGCAGAACCGGCCGTTCGGGCCGATCTTCCTGAAGCGCAGCGACGGCGGCCGGGACGGCCGGCCGTGACCGAGGACGAGCGCGGCCATCTGCTGCTCCGCCTGCTGGAAGCGGTGCTGTTCGCCACCGACCGGCCGCTGACCCTGCGCGAGCTGAAGGCCCGGCTGCCGGACGACGCGGACGTCTCCGATCTCCTCGCCCGGCTGGGCGAGCGGTATGCCGGCCGCGGCGTGCAGCTCATGCAGGCCGGCAACACCTGGGCATTCGCCACCGCGCCCGACCTGGGGCCGCTGCTGGCGCGCGAGCGAACCATCGAGAAGAAGCTGTCCCGCGCCGCGATCGAGACGCTGGCGGTGGTCGCCTACCATCAGCCGGTGACGCGCGGCGAGATCGAAGAAATCCGCGGCGTGTCGCTGGCCAAGGGAACGCTGGACGCTTTGTTCGAGCACGGCTGGATCGGACCGCGCGGCCGCCGGGAGACGCCGGGACGCCCGACCGTGTGGGGCACCACCGACGTGTTCCTGCGGCACTTCGGGCTCGCGACGCTGGCCGACCTGCCCGGCGTCGAAGAGATGCGTGTCAGCGGCCTGCTCGACGCCCGGCCGGCGCTGAGCGTGCTGCGGCCGGACCGCGACGCCGTCGACCGGGAGGACTCCGTCCTCGCCGAGCCCCTGGAGCCGGACGCCATGTAGGTCGGCACCGACGGACCGGCCGCGGCCCGGGAGACTGCGAATACCTATATGACATTTGGTGGCCACCGCTCGGTTTGGCGGCCTTGGCATTGCGGCTGAGTCTGCTTTTCTATATGGATCGCCGCGTCGCGGCATGACACGAGGCTAGAGAAAGCACATGGGCTCATTCAGCATCTGGCATTGGGTGATCGTGCTGATGGTCGTCCTGGTTCTGTTCGGCGGGCGGGGGAAGATCTCGCAACTGATGGGCGATTTCGGCAAGGGACTGAAATCGTTCAAGAAAAGTATGAAGGATGACGAGTCGTTCGACGACGCCGACGCGCCCGCCCTGCAACCGAAGGCATTGCCGGGCGAGGGGTCGAGCGCGACCGACGCCAGCCGCGACCGCGCTCCCGACCGGGACCGGGTAGCGCGGCCCTGAGCATTCACCAAAGCCCCGTCGCATGTTCGATATCGGTTGGCAGGAACTGATGCTGATCGGCGTGGTGGCGCTGATCGTCGTCGGCCCGAAGGATCTGCCGAAGGCCATGCGCACCGGCGCGCGCATGTTGCAGAAGGCGCGGGGGATGAGCCGCGAGTTCCAGAACGGCTTGGCCGAGATGGCGCGTGAGGCCGAACTGGATGACATCCGCAGCAAGGTGGAGCGTGCCACGCGCTTCGATCTCGGCGACGAACTGCGCAAGGTCGCCGACCCGCACGGCAAGTTGAGCGCGGACTTCGACCCGACCGAGTTCAACCGGCAGCTCAAGGCGTCGGTGGAGGCCGGTCCGCCGAAGGGTCCCGCCACGCCGCTGCCGCCGGCCGGACCGGTGGCGATGGCGACGGAACCGACCGCGACGGATGCGGCGTCGAACGAAGCCGGCGCGCCGGCCACGGCGACGACGCAGGCCGAAACCGCACCCGCCGCGCGCGGCAAGGTCGTGGAGTGATGTTCCGGCCGACCTGATGGCCGCTCCGGTCGAAGACCAATCCAGGTGGATGATGGCGAACGAGGAGGATATCGAAGGCAGCCGCATGCCGTTGCTCGACCATCTGATCGAGCTGCGCCGCCGGCTGATCTATTCCGTGCTCGGCATCGTCGCCCTGTTCTTCGTCTGCTACTGGTTCGCGCCGCACATTTATCAATTCCTCGTACAGCCCTTGGCCGATGCGCTGGCGGCGAAGCACGAAGAGCGACGGATGATCTTCACCGCGCTGCACGAGGCCTTCTTCACCTACGTCAAGGTCGCGTTCTGGGCGGCGATGTTCTTAGGCTTTCCGCTGCTGGCGACGCAGCTGTGGAAATTCGTGGCCCCGGGCCTCTACAAGCACGAACGCCGCGCTTTCTTGCCCTTCCTGGTCGCCACGCCGGTGCTGTTCTTCGCCGGCGGCGCGCTCGCCTACTACGTAGTCTTCCCGATGGCGTGGCGGTTCTTCCTCGGCTTCGAGATGGCCCCGGAGGGCGGGCTGCCGATCCAGCTCGAGGCGAAGGTCGACCAGTATCTCGAACTGGTGATGCAGCTGATCTTCGCTTTCGGGCTGTGCTTCGAGATGCCGGTGCTGATGACCTTGCTGGGGCGCGCGGGCTTGGTCACCGCAGCCGGCCTGCGGGAGAAGCGGCGATACGCCATCGTCGGCGCCTTCATCTTCGCCGCCGTGATGACCCCGCCCGACGTCTTCAGCCAAGTCAGCCTCGCCATCCCCACCCTGCTGCTCTACGAGATCTCCATCTGGTCGGTCCGCTTCGTCGAACGCAGCCGCGAGAAGGCCGAGCGCGAAGCGGAGGCGGCAGAGGCGGCCGAAGACGACGATGACGACGAGATGACGACGGGAAGGGCGGAGTAGGGGCCGAGCGGTAAAGCGCCGGCCCCTTTGGTCAATCCTCCGGCAGGATCCGTTCCGGGAGCGGTGGCGGCGGGTAGCGGTCGAGGACGAGGTGCCAGTAGGCCCAGGAGCGGGGATCGAAGATCCCCGGCGGCGCGTGCGCCAGGGCTTCGCGCAGGTCGTCGTCACTGACATGGCGGCGCAAGGCCACCATGTCCTCATGGGTGCCGTAGGTCATCGCGTAGGTGAGGAAGCGGATCGGTTCCGAGAGCGCCTTCTCAGGCTCCTCGAACCAGATTACCCGGCGGGCGATCCGCTGAAACTCGGGCGTCGTCGGCAGCGGCTTCATATCTGAACACTCAGCCACCCGAAGAAGTCGAAATCGTGGGAGGCGCGGTGCCCGAGGTGCAGTGCCACCGCGGTGCCGCCGTACAGAACGAATCCGGGCGGCACGGGGCCGAGTTCATCCCATAGGCGACGTTGGGCGGGTGGAAGAATTTCGAGGCGCGGAGCGAAGGAATCGGCCACGTTGGTCTTCCGAAGCCCAAATCTGTCGCGAGTTTACCACAGCTTTGGGTCGGCGTGCGCCCCTGCGAGTTCACGCCGAGCGCGTGCTTGACCGAATCGAGGGGTTCGGATACCCCCCGTGACGCGGGAGCTTCGGGAGCGGCGCCTACGTGCTGGATATCAAATGGATTCGTGAGAACGCGGACGCGTTCGACGCCGGCTTGGCGCGGCGCGGGCTGCCGGCGGATGCCGCGCGCTTGGTGGCGCTCGACCAGGCGCGGCGCGACGCGCTGACGGCCGCGCAGGAGATCCAGGCGCGGCGCAACGCCCTCTCCAAGCAGATCGGCCAGCGCAAAGGTCGAGGCGAGGACGCGTCCGACGTCATGGCCGAGGTCGCCCGTTGCAAGCAGGAGCAGGCGGACCTGGAGGCGGGGGCGGCGGCGGCAGACGCGGAGCTGCAACAAGCCCTGGCCCTGATCCCGAACCTCCCTGCCGCCGACGTGCCCGAGGGCCGCGACGAGAGCGCCAACGTCGAGGTGCGCCGCTGGGGTGAGCCCCGCCAGTTCGACTTTGCGCCGAAGGAGCACTTCGAACTCGGTGAAGCGCTGGGCCTGATGGATTTCGAGCGCGCCGGCAAGCTCTCCGGTGCCCGCTTCGTCGTCTTGCTCGGAGCATTGGCCCGGCTGGAGCGCGCGCTTGCCGCGTTCATGCTCGATCTGCACACCGGAGAACGCGGCTACACCGAGGTCAACCCGCCGGCGATGGTTCGTGACGAGCCGATGTTCGGCACCGGCCAGTTGCCGAAGTTCGCCGAAGACCTGTTCCGCACCACCGACGGCCGCTGGCTGATCCCCACCGCCGAAGTCCCGCTCACCAACCTCGTCGCCGGCGAGATCCTCGACGAGGACCGCCTGCCGCTGCGGCGCACGGCGATGACGTGGTGCTTCCGTGCCGAGGCGGGGGCTGCGGGCAAGGACACGCGCGGCATGATCCGCCAGCATCAGTTCACCAAAGTGGAATTGGTCAGCATCACCACGCCCGAGCAGTCCTGCGACGAGCACGAGCGGATGACCGGCTGCGCCGAGGAAGTGCTGAAGCGGCTGGGCCTGCCCTTCCGCACCGTCGTGCTCTGCACCGGCGACATGGGCTTTTCGGCGCGCAAGACCTACGACATCGAGGTGTGGCTGCCGGGGCAAGGGCGCTACCGCGAGATCTCCTCGTGCTCCAACTGCGGAGACTTCCAGGCGCGGCGGATGAACGCCCGCTGCCGGAAGAAGGGGGAGAAGGGCACGCGCTTCGTGTACACGCTGAACGGCTCGGGCCTCGCCGTCGGCCGCACGCTGATCGCCGTGCTGGAGAACTACCAGAACGCCGACGGCAGCATCGAAGTGCCCGACGCGCTGCGGCCCTACATGGGCGGGCTGGAGGTGATCGGTAGCGATGGCGTATCCGCCGCTTGACCTCGCCCAGGCGCGGGTTCTCATCGCCAACGACGACGGCATCCACGCGCCCGGCCTGACGCTGCTGGAAGAGGTCGCCCGCCGGCTGTTCCGCGAGGTCTGGGTGGTGGCCCCGGAGACGGAGCAGAGCGCCGCCAGCCACTCGCTGACGATGCGCCGGCCGCTCTACCTGCGGCAGGCGGGCGAGCGGCGCTTCACCGTCGACGGCACGCCCACCGATTGCGTGCTGCTGGCCGTGCATCAGGCGATGCAGGGCGCCCCGCCCGATCTGGTCCTCTCCGGCGTCAACCACGGCGGCAACCTGGGCGAGGACGCGACCTATTCCGGCACGGTGGCCGCGGCGATGGAGGGCACCTTGCTCGGCATCCGCTCGGTGGCGCTGAGCCAGCTCTACGAGACCGGCGCGCCCGCGCATTGGGAGACGGCGGAGCGCTGGTCGGCGGACGTGTTGCGGCGGCTGCCGGCCTTCGACTGGCCGGCGGGCGTACTGCTCAACGTCAACTTTCCGGCCGTGGCGCCGTCCGACGTGCTCGGCATCGAGGTGACGAAGCAGGGGCGGCACAAGATCGGCGGGACGATGGTGGAGGGGAAGGACCCGCGCGGCCAGTGCTGGTTCTGGATCGGCGGCGAGCGGCAGCAGGATCGCGGGCTGGCCGGCACCGACTTGGCCGCCGTGCACGCCGGTGCCGTCTCGGTGACGCCGCTATGCCTGGAACTCACGCATCAGGCGAGCATGAGCGCGCTCGCGACCGTGTTCCGGTGAGCCCCGATTCGCGCAAAATCCGACTGATCATGGAGCTGCGCCGTCACGGCGTGACCGATACCCGGGTGGCGGCGGCGATCGAACGGCTGCCGCGCGAGATGTTCGTGCCGGACGCGTTTCTCGATCAGGCCTACGAGAACACGGCGCTGCCGATCGGCTGCCACCAGACGCTGAGCGCGCCGATCGTCGTCGGCCGGATGACCCAAGCGCTGGAACTCGGCGATCGGATGAAGGTCCTCGAGGTCGGCACCGGCTCGGGCTACCACGCGGCCGTGCTGTCGCGGCTGTGCCGCCGGGTCTACACCATCGAGCGCTACCGCGACCTGATGGACGAGGCGCAGCGGCGGTTTTCCCGGCTCGGCATCAGCAACATCACCTGGAAACTGGGCGACGGCACGCTGGGCTGGCCGGAGCAGGCGCCGTTCGAGCGAATCATCGTCACCGCGGCGGCCAGCGACGTGCCGCCGGTGCTGGCGACGCAGCTGGCGATCGGCGGGCTGATGGTGGTCCCGGTCGACGACGGCGTCGGCGATCCGCGGCTGCTGCGCGTGCGGCGCGACGACGAAGGCCTGGAGACCGAGGATCTGGGGCCGATCCGCTTTGTCCCGCTGATCGCCGACCCGGGCCGGCGGTGAGCCGCATCGTGCAGCGGTTGCGGCATTCGGGCAGTTTACGCATAATCGCGCACATGCGAAGCCGTGTCGGTCGAGCCACACGTTGTGCTGCCAAAGCCGCAGTCGGCCTGCTGCTGCTGGCGGCGGCGGCTGCGTGCACGGAGATGGGGCCAGAGCCGCCCGCCACGTCGTCGCCGCCGGTCGCAGCATCGCCGCGCTTCCGGACGCCCGTGCCGCGCCCGACCCTGCCTCCGGCCGTCGCCGCCACGGATGCGCCTGCGGACATGCGTCCCCCGACAGCCGCGCCGGAGATCGCGGCCGACGACCAGCCGGAGCGGGGAATCCACCGTGTCCGCGCCGGCGAGACGGTCTACGGGATCGCCCGGCGCTACGATGTCGACGCCTACGCCCTGGTCAACGCCAATCGGCTGTCGCCGCCCTTCGATCTGGTCGAGGGTCGACGGCTGGTGATTCCGGGGGCAGCGCCGGGTGGCGGCACGCTTTCGCCGCCCGCCTCCGCCACGGCGTCCACCCCCCCTGTCGAGGCGCGGCGACCGGTCCCCCGGCCGGAGGACGCGGCGCCCACCGCCGAGCCGGAGGAGCGGACCGCCGCGCTGCCGGAACCGCCGGCGGGCGAAGGCGGCTTCGCCTGGCCGGTGGAGGGCCGGATCATCTCCGACTTCGGCGCCAAGGGCGGTGGCCGCTTCAACGACGGCATCAACATCGCCGCCGCGTCGGGCAGTCCCGTCCGGGCGTCGCAGGCCGGCGTCGTCGCGTATGCCGGCAACGAACTCCGCGGCTTCGGCAATATGCTGCTGATCAAGCACTCGGGCGGCTGGGTGACGGCGTACGCGCACAATCAGGAACTGCTGGTCCGCCGTGGCGAAAAGGTCCGTCGCGGCCAAGTGATCGCGCGGGCGGGGGCGACCGGCGGCGTCGACCAGCCGCAGCTTCACTTCGAGATCCGCAAGGGCAAGGTGGCGGTCGACCCGCTGCAGCAACTGCGGCGTCCGAGTGCCACCGCCGCCGGTGGCCGCGCTGCCGGCTGAGGCGATTTTTCGACAAATGCCAGGGATCGGCAGGAATAATTAACCGACGGGTGCCAGCATCGCTCCGTTCGTCGCCGCTGCTTAGCGCAGCCGTCGCGCCGCCTTGAGGAGAGCCCCGTGAGCGCCACCATCGAAGATCCCTTCCTGAAGCTGTTCTTTTCCCGCATTCCCAAGGACGTGGCACCGACCTTCACGTCGGCGCAGCTCGACGCGGTGAAGCGCGCGTTCGGCGCAAGGTCCGCCGGTGCGCACGCCGTCGATCTGCGCTTCTCGGTGCCGCTGGGCCGGGGCCGTGGCTACGTCGTCCTGCTCGCCGGACGCGAACAGCGTTCCGACGATCGTCTGGCACTCGAACGCCTGTTCCGCCCGCTGTGGAAGGTGGGAAACGCGATGGCCGCCGGCCTGCTGATGCTGATGTTCGCCGTCGCCCTCGCCGCCGTTCTCTATACCGCCAAGCGTGCACTGCACATCGACGTCTTCCCTGGCATCGACATGCTGCCGGACCGGACGATCGAGCGGCTGCTGCGCTGATCGGGCCGGCTGAACATCACAAATTGTGACAGTCAGTTGCAACTCGCCGGGGTGCTCTGGTGCGCCACTCCATATGTCTGCTAGAGGACTAAGGAGTGTCCGCCAGACAACGGTGAGTACGAGAGATGACTGTCGACCTGCAAGACATCGCCGATACCTCTTTGACACTGCGACCGCTGTCGCCGGCACTCGGGGCCGAGGTTTCCGGCCTGGACGTCGCGCACGATGTCTCGGACGCGACGATCGAAGCCCTACGTGATGCGCTCGACCGGTACGGCGTGCTGTTGTTCCGCGACCAGGTCCTCGATCCGGAGGCGCACATCGCCTTCAGCCATCGCTTCGGTGCGCTGCAAGAGGTGGCGCAGAAGCAGTATCAGATGCAGGGCCGGCCGCTGATCTACGTCATCGGCAATGTCGAGGAGAACGGCCGGCCGATCGGCGACCCCAGCGTCGGCCGGTTGTGGCATTCGGACCAGTCGTTCCTGCAGTATCCGGCGATCGGCTCGCTGCTCTACGGCGTCGAGTGCCCGCCGGAGGGGGCGGACACGCAGTTCGCCAACATGTACGCGGCCTGGGACGCGCTGCCCGACGACCTGCGACGGCGGATCGAGTCCCTGCACGCGATCCACAGCTTCTCCGAGTATTACGAGGCGCTGCGGGAACGGGACGCGACGCAGCCGGAACTGACGGACAGCCGCCGCGCCCTTTACCCCGACGTCGTTCACCCACTCGTCCGCCGCAATCCACGCACCGGGCGCAAGGCGCTTTACATCAATCCCGGTTACGCCATCGGCATCGCCGAACTTCCCGGGCCGCAAGGCGAGCGGCTGCTGCACGAGTTGTGTGAGCACTGCGTCGCCGAGCGCTTCGTCTATGCGCATCGCTGGCGGGCGCGCGATCTGGTGTTCTGGGACAATCTGGCCGTCAATCACCGCGGCACATCGTTCGACGAGAAACGCTGGGTGCGCCGGATGCACCGCACCACGGTCGCCGGCAGTCCCACGGTCTACGCCGCGAGCCTTTTGGGATAGCGCCACTCGCGACAAAGCCGGTCGGCGTGCCTCTTTGGTGAGCCTTTGATGAAAACCGCAGTCGACACGGACGGCGGGCGGCGTTTATAGTCCCCTGGGAAAATAGACGCAGTCGGTTTCGACAAAGCTGCCTTGCGTCGGCCTTCCGAAGGCGGCTGAAGAGGGTGACGTGCCTATTGCGCAGATCCGGCTCGAAGCCCTGGACGAGCCGCTGCGGGCGTTTGTGTATCCGGTAGCGTCCGCCCGGGTGGTGTGAAATCTCGGAGCGAAGCCGGCGGGCGGAGCTCCGCAACAAGCGGAGCCCGTCGGCTTCGCGGTGGTCGGGGCGGTCATCGCGCCTCTTCGGTAGGGTTGAGTT
>Ga0209573_1001180_pt1 | contig 42806 bp, 44 predicted proteins | sample TNRBio252014_DNA_FD_185870 | JGI IMG/M metagenome (GOLD analysis project Ga0209573, IMG submission 185870) | Wastewater treatment Type I Accumulibacter community from EBPR Bioreactor in Madison, WI, USA - TNR Reactor_6/25/2014_ DNA (SPAdes)... | ecosystem: Engineered > Bioreactor > EBPR >...
TCCTTTCGCCCTACCGGTCCATAGAAGCCTATCTCGAGGGTCTCATTGTGGCCGGTGTTCTGAAAAAGCAGCGTGGGACATACACGCTGTCGTCCGAATTGGCTCGCCGCCTTGAGGCGTTGGCGGCATCGGATCGCAGGAAGGCCGAGCGCCGCAAAACCATTATGTCTCAGGTCGCTCGCATCCTTGACAGAATACCGGAGGCTGAACGCCAGCAGCTCACTGTCGACGACTGGGTATGCCAGCCCGTGCAACCATTCGGGATTTCCTTTGTCGAGGCGATAGATCAGGACTGGCCGGCGTTTGACGGCATGGCTGCCACTCTGGATCAGATTGAACGGATGATCAGTTCGGGCGGGCCAATCTGTGACAGCGATCTTGGCCTGCCGATATCCGGTCTCCGCGAGCGCGAGATCGATAAGCGTCGCAGGCAACAGGAGGAGCGTAAGAAAGCGCGGGAAGATGCCGCGAGGATCGCTGGCGAACATCGCCGCGGCATTCTAGAGGCGGAACTTTTGAAAAGGCTGGGAAAAGAGGCTCTTATTTGGGCTGAAGGCCAGAAGATGAATCTGGGTGGCCGCGACGTACTGGCGGTTGCGCAGGAAAGCGAGCAGGGACTCAGGCAGGTGCTTGACGCGCTGGACCATGAGACGGCGAAGCGAGAACGCCAGCAGCGCGTGCAGCAGAGGATTGAGTCTTTTCGCGCCCGGCTTGAAGAAGACGCCATTAAGGCGCTAGGCCCCCAGCGGGGAAAATTGTTCCTTATTTCTCCCTATCCGGAACTCAAGCGGCAGAAACCGCTGGATTACTGCCGGGACGAGGCCACACTCGCCGAATGTCGAGCCTTTCTGGAAAAAGTGCGTCGCGCCAAGCGATAGCCATCGGGTACGGCAATGCCGTCGCCCTGCGGCTGGTCCTGTGTCCGTGACGGTCTGGCGATCGAACGGTTTTCTCACCCTGTCCCGATCTCGCTCCCCCTCGCGGTCCGTCGAGCGGCCTCGTTCGCGGGAAAGGTGACCGGTCCCGCCCGTCGTTCAACGCGGCTCGCTTCCGCGTCACCGCCCGAGCCTGACGGCTCCGACGGCGTCCTTGTGCAGCTCCGCCCCGCTGACGCGGCGCGCCGTAGGCGCGGCGTTTGAACGCCTGGCCCGTTTAGACCGGTCCCGTGTTCTCCCGCGAGGCCGCAATCACGCGGCCCGCTCTCTAGGGGAGCCCACCATGCCAAAGGACCGTTTTGACATCCATCAGCACATCACCAACCAGATCGTGACCGCGATTGAGCGCGGCGCGGGCGAGTTTTGCCTGCCGTGGCATCGCGCGGCCGGCGCTATCATGCGGCCCGTCAATGTGGCTTCGAAGAAGGCCTATCAGGGCGTCAACATTCTCGCGCTGTGGGCCGAGAGCGAACTGCGTGGCCTCGGTTCCGGCCTGTGGGGCACCTACAAGCAGTGGGCCGAGGCTGGCGCTCAGGTCCGCAAAGGCGAGAAAGCGGCCTATGTGGTCTTCTACAAGGAATACGAGATTGCCGATGCCGATGACGCCGATGGCGATCTCGAGACCCGACTGTTCGCGCGGGCGACGCCAGTATTCGCAGCCGAGCAGGTCGATGGCTATGCGCTGCCGATGGCGCCCCTGTCTGCTGATCCGGTTGCAACGAATGCGATGGCAGAGGCCTTCATTGCCGCAACGGGAGCCGTGATCGGGTTCGGCGGCAGCCGGGCCTGCTATCGGCCCTCGACCGACAGCATCCAGCTGCCACCGCGCGAGGCCTTCATCGGCACGGCGACGAGCAGCCCGACCGAGGCCTTCTACAGCACGCTCTTTCATGAGTTGACCCACTGGACAGCTGCTGTGGCGCGCTGCAACCGCGAACTCGGCAAGCGCTTTGGAGACGACGCCTACGCCATGGAAGAATTGGTGGCTGAACTCGGCGCAGCCTTTCTCTGCGCCGATCTCGGCATCACGAGCACGCCGCGGGCCGACCATGCGCAGTACCTGAGCTCCTGGCTCGGCGTACTGAAAGCCGACAAGAAGGCGATCTTCGCGACTGCTTCCAAGGCCAGCGAGGCTGTGCGCTTCCTCAACGCGGCGAGCGTATGCGCTTAGGAGCGCCCTGCCGCCGCATTTTCATGCGTCGGAGAGATTGCCTGGAAACTGCCTTGGTGAACGCTGCTTTTTGAAAGCGGACAAATGCTGATAAATGTCAGAAAGGCGTGCCGCTTCAGCCGCGGAGAAGCCGGTCTGCATCAGCAAAAGCCGCAACGTGCCTTCCGGAACCTCTGTCCGTGCGTGGCGGACAAAATCATAAAATCGCTGCCAATCGAGTGGATGCAGGCCGCTTTTGTTGGCGGTAACGCAGAAGCGCGAAAACAGTTTTGCCGCATGCCGAGGAAGGCAGAACGGGCTGGGCACCTTGGCAATCCTCAATCTGTAACGGGTCCCAAATTGCCGATTATGCGCCTGAAGTAGCGGGAAAAACACATCGCGCGCAGCGGATGAGTAACTTGCGCGCGATGGCGGATCTGGCAACCATCGGGAAGCCCGCATCTCGATGGCAACCTTGCTTGGGTGCTCTGGTCGCATGATCAGCTGCCCGCCGATGGCAAATTCCGCCAACGGATCCGCACAGCGAAAGTTGATGACGTCAAACCCAGCTGTTCCCATGGCGTCGAAATGGCGCTCGATGATAAAACGACCGCTCTGCTCCCCGTATCCAGACATCCTATCGAGGAATATCCGCCCATTGATTGTGATGGCGATATCGATGTCGGGGAGAGCTTCGTGACGAAACAGGCCTGGCGACGCCATTCTGTTTGGCACGGCCTGGCCGTTCAACATGTCCGGAATGTTCATGATCTCCGGCCTCGGGCGCGCACACGCTGGGCCGTGCGGATGTCATGCATCTGCAGGCGCTGGGCCTGGAACTGGCGGTTCACTTCCTGGAAAAGCGGGGCGCTGCCGTCCGGATCTTCGATCGTCAGGATCAGCGAGAATGGAACGCCTTCGGCCGGGAAGGTCGCCTCCGCCCGCACGACGCTTTCGACTTCCAGCCGCCATTCGGTGGATGAGCCGACGCCGTCGAATGTCGCGTCGTAACGTTTGGTCGGCCACCATTTGAGGCCATGTTCGATCAGCGTCCGCTCGGGAATGGTGAGCTTGCTCGTTCTGGGGAGGAAGGCTTGCGAAATCTCGTCGCGGAAACTGGGGCGCCCGTCCTTTCGATCCATCGGCTGGCGCTGGCGGAGAACTGCATTCAGGTTGACGCGCACGAATTCTGTCCCGAATGCCTGGTCAAGCGGGGCATCATAGACCAGCGTCATGGAAACGCGCCCACGACACGCGCGCGAATCCGCGTCGACAAGGGACGCCGGCCATGCAAAGGGAAACCTCAGGATCGCCGGGCGCTTTTCCCCCGCCGTCAAGCGGCTTTCAAAGACCAGAGTGATGGCGTGATCACTTGTCTCCAGCATGGCTTGCGCCGCATCGGGCACGCCAAACCCGGTGAACTGGCGCGCCACTTCTCGCAACCGGCTGTTCTGCAGGGGAAGCGGGGTGCTTGAATTGTGCACGAGAAATGCGCGCAGTGTCCGCGGCTCCAGCCGCTCGCCGGTTGCGATATCAAGGGCGGCAAGCGTTTTGGCGACAAGCGGCGCAGCAAAGCTCGTCCCCCGGGTTTGAGCCGCCTTTCCGGTAGCGTCACAAGACCATAAATGGGTGTCGGCTGGCCGGTTGGCATCGCCGGTTCCGCCAAAATGCGCCAGATCCGGCTTCACGCCAACCCGCAGCCCGGGGCCACGACGGGTGTAGGTTGCCGGCGCTCCCGGCAGATGGCTTGAGCCAGGAGGGTTCAAGGCCCCGACAGCCAGCGCCCGGACACTTTCACAAGGCATGAGGATCGTTTCGGCGGTTGCGCGGGATGCCAGCGCTGCCAGTGCTTGCGTGGGCTTGTCAGGCCAGGGTCCGCGCCAGTCGGCGTAATCCAGGTTGCCGGCAGAATTGACGATCACAACGCCAAGCCGGTCCTGAATCTCGTCGAGACGCGCGGCGTAGATGCTGTAAATGTCAGCGTCGACGGGGGCCTTGATGTTGAGAGACATATTGAAGATGCGGACCCCATGCCTGTCACGGGCATCCGAAATGGCAGCCTCCAGTTCTTCGAGAAATGCCTCAAAGCCCCGGCTTCCATAGATGTCCATGAAACGACCGCGCGGCATTAGCGGGATATCAACAATCTCACACCCGTCCTCTTCACGCCCGATTGCTGGACCGTTGGCGCTGCGGGCGGCCACCAGCAGGCCAGCAACCTGTGAGCCGTGCTGCGGGTCGGTATCTCCCTGGTCCAGGAAATCATGGCGGTGCATGATCCACGCTCCAAGAGCAGGGCAGACGCCGGTATCGATCACGCCAACCTTTGGATAGCGACCGCCAGCAGCCTTGGCGGGAATCAAAAATGGGGCGTCAACGGATGGGCCGGATATGGCCGTTGCCTCGATCAGCACTGGAAAGCGAATGCGCCGCACCAGCGGGTGCGCGGAAAGCTGCTGCAGGAAGCGCTCGTGACGTGCGACATCAGGATCGACCTGCATGACAGTTCGGTCGCCTTCGCTGTTCGTGCGCACGACCCGCCGGTCTTCGAGACGAGGGAGTTCGCTTCCACGCGTCAGCAGAACTTCAAACACCGGAACACTGCCCGGAGTCGGAAGGAGATCCGCCTTCAGTCCTCGCCCGCCTTGGAGAAACGCTGCATTGAGCGTTTCCACGGAGCGGCGGAAACCAAGAACATCATCGGCCCCCTGGATGGTCAGCGGCGCCTGTTCGAACAGCTCGATGATGTACCCACTTGCCGCGCGCGGGTCGGCGAAAGCAGCCACGGCGTCCGAAGCAGCAAAGCCCCGCTTCTGGCCCAGCGTCATAAGTTCGATTGTTTCGATCGCGCCGACCTCGGAGCGCATCCTTGTCACAAGATGATAGAGTTCGCCGGTGCGCGCGGATCGGCGGGTCTGGCCATGGTCTTCCGCCGAGGCGATGCGGTTTATCAGGCGATGAAAATGAAACAGCGGAGCCCGGAAATAAAGCTCGCCCGGCGCGCCTGCGCCTACGCATGGAAACTGGTCCGGCAGGAAGACGGCGCGGTTCGGCCGGTAGGATTTGGCGATGGCCTCGCTGCGCATGCGCACATGCAGGTAGGTCAGGGGCCCGTAAGGAGATGTCTCCAGGCTGGCGGCAATCCCTTTGATCTGCTCGAGGAGGCGCGCGCGATGGGCCATGAATGCGGCATCATTGTCCTGAAAGAAGTCCTTTTCCGGTCCAGCCTGTCCGGGATCGGGTGCGCGAAGAAACAACTCGTCATTGAGAACGATCTGGACAGGATTATTCCGCATGGCTCACCTGTGCACCCGTGCTGCCTCTGGCCAGAAACTCCTTGGCATAGCGCGAGACTGTACTCTGGCTCTTGACCAGCATCTGCGCGAGGCTCTCCTGCTTGATGGTGAATTCGGAATTCAGCACCGAGCCGACAAAACCAGGCTCATCGTCGAGAAAAAGCCGCGCGGCTCCGATGCCGTCGGAGGCAAAGCCCAGGCGCATCAGGAGTGTGCGCGCGGCGGCCATGACCTCGGGCGGAGTGGTTCCTGAATCTCCAAGAGCCAAATTCCGTTTCAGGAAATCCGCGAAATTCTTCAGATCCGATCCGGAGCGTTCTCCCGCCACAAAGGCGAGCGTCTTGACGACATCATCGTCAAGGGTCAGCGGCGCAAGAAACGTCTTCAGCATGGCGACCCGGGTGACCCCATCCGGAAACGTCATGCGGATATGGTTCTCGAAGCGGCGCCAGACGGCCGGATCGAGCAGGGCTTCATGATTGGTAATGGCGATGGTCAGGCCCTTGCCGGCGCGGGAGTCCAGATTCTGCAGAAGCGTGTTGACGACCCGCTTGATCTCCCCAAGCTCATGCGGATCGTCCCGCATCTTGGCAAGCGCATCGAACTCGTCGAGAACCAGCACGCAGCGATAGCGGTTGGCGAATTCGAAAAGGTTGGCGATGTTGCGCGCCGTCGTCCCGAGAAAGGAACTGACCAGTCCATCGATCCGCGCATTGACGATCGGCAGACCAAGGCGCGCCGCAAGCGTGAAAGCCGTCAGCGTTTTGCCGGTGCCAGGCGGACCATAGATCAGGCATGACCGCGAGGGTTCGATGCCCATGGCCTTGAGGTGTTCTGTCTTCAGCCATTCATCGAGGATTCCGCCCAGCGCCTTTTCGATATCCGGGCCATAAATCGGTGTCGGCCGCCCCGCTGCGGGGGCGAGGACGACTTCGGCAAGAGGCGCTCCGGTTTCACGGTCGGCGGGAGCATGAATATTGGCCGTCAACTCATCGCCGGTGACGAGGGAACGTGACACTTCGATCACGCTCGGCGCCAGCGTTGCTTCGGACGCAGAGGCTTTGAGCAGGCGCTCAATCGTGCCTGCGCCCTTTTCATCTCCGCTTTCGCGCAATCGGTCGCGCAGGCGCTCGACCTGCCGGCGAAAGCGGCCGTCCCTTGTTTCAAGGCCGGTGCGGCACAGGCTCTGGATAACGGAGAAATGTTCCACGGTACGCCTCGAATCGACTATTTGGTCAGATTATTCATGATTTCAATGAAATATGCATTAACAGTAAAATTTATGCAAATAAAAAACATGCGATTCTCTTGGGGCGTTTGGAAAGGATTGCCAGATCCCGATCGCCGCCGCTGATGTGTCGGGTATTCAGATGGTCCGAATGACGAATTTGGCGCGTCCTGCCCAAGGGCAGGACCAGGCTCTAGGCGATGGGACGCCCCGAGCCGGCCGCTCGCGGACCGTCTCGGCCGGTGCGGTGACGATCCCTCGCGCGCACTTTCTGTCCAACCCCCTGACCAGCTCTGTGTTGCCACGTAAGGATGATTGTCGTCAGCAGCAGAAGGAGAAGAAGCGGCGCATGCGCCAAGCGCAACGCACGCTCGGCTTTTTGTCACTCAGGGGCACCGCCCCTCGCGCGCGCAAGGCATCCCGACAGGACCCGCCGCATCCCCACGTCTCCCCAGGGTATGCGGGGCCCCTCGTGTGGGCCCTCGGCGCGTCCCGTCCGGAGCCTCCTTGCGCTTGCTACCCCCGGTCTCGCCGACGGGCAGGGTTTCAGGGCAGCCCCTTGGCTGCGCCGAAACCATGACCCACGGAGAAACCATCATGACCGCCGAACTGTCCCAAGCCCTGCAAACCATCCCCCTGTCGCATCTCATGCGCTCGGACGCGAATGTCCGCAAGACCGGCGCGGAAGAGGGCATCGATGAACTTGCGGCCTCTATCATCGCCCATGGACTGTTGCAGAACCTTACGGTGCGCCCTGTCGCCGGCAGAACGAAAGGGCGCGGCGGCAAGAGCCCGCGCTTCGAGGTCATCGCGGGCGGGCGACGGCTCGCCGCCCTGCAAAGGCTTGCGGCGCATGGCGATCTCGCCTCCGACGCCCCTATCCCCTGCCATGTGATCGCCGAGGGCATCGCCACCGAGATCAGCCTCGCCGAAAACGCCCTGCAATGCCCGATGCATCCCGCCGACCAGTACGAGGCCTTCGCGGCGCTGGCCAAGGATCATGGCCTCTCCGCCGAGGATATCGCCGCCCGTTTCGGGGTCACCCCCGCCGTGGTGCGCCAGCGCCTCAAGCTCGGCGCGATCAGCCCTGTCCTGATGGCGGCCTATCGTGACGGAGACATGAACCTCGAGCAGCTTTCCGCCTTCGCCATCACCGACGATCACGCCGCTCAGGAAGCTGTCTGGGAACGGCTTGCGGCATGGGATCGGGGACGCGACGCCATCCTCCACGCCCTGTCCCCTGGACAGGTTCGCGCCGACGACCGCCGCGCCACGCTGATAGGCGCCGAAGCCTACGAAGCCGCTGGCGGTATCGTCACCCGTGACCTGTTCGACCGGAAGGGAGGAGGTTTTCTCAATGACAGCGGTCTGCTCGACCGCCTCGTGCAGGAGAAGCTCCAGTCGGTCGCGAATGAGGTCGCTGGCGAGGGCTGGGGCTGGGTTACCGTCATGCCCGATTACGACTATAACGCTACCGCCACCCTGCGGCGCATCACGCCCAAGCCCGTCGAACCGACCAAGGATGAACAGGCGCGCCTCGACGTGTTGCAGGCGGAGTATGACGCCATCGCCGATGCCTATTCGGGTGAACTGGTCACGGAAGAGGAGGCGGAGCGTTTCGAGGCCCTCGAACGGGAGATCAACGCGATTTCAGGCAGGGAGGTCTATGCTCCCGAGGACATGGCGCGGGCGGGAGCCATCGTCGCCCTCGGCTTTCGCGGCGAGGTCAGGATCGAGCGCGGCTTCCTGCGCAAGGCCGAGGCGGAAGGCTCGGGGCTGGTTGCATCGGAAACACAAGCCACGCCGCCGCGTCCAGCCAGCTTGTCCGAAAAGCTGGTCGCCGATCTCACCGCCCATCGCACAGCTGCCCTGCGCAATGAACTGGCGCAGCAACCCGAGCTGGCGCGGCTCGCTGTGCTCCATGCCCTTGCGGCGCCGCTGTTCTATGGCGCTGGATCGGAGGTTACCTGCCTCGCCATCAACGCCCGCAGCGCCAGCCTCGAAACGCTCGCCCCCAACATCGTCGAAAGCGCAGCCGGACGGCAGATCGCCGCACGTCATGCAGGATGGCAGGCGCGGATGCCTGAAAACGCCGACAGCCTCTGGACGATGCTGAAGGGCCTCGGCGCGGGGGAGGCCGATGACCTGATGGCTCATTGTGCCGCCTTGACGCTCGACGCCGTTCAGCGCCCGCATGCGCGGGAAACGCGAAGCGTTGCGCATGCCAACGCCATCGCCAATGCCGTGAACCTTGATATGGCAGCTTACTGGCAGCCGACTGTCGCCAGTTACCTCGGCCGCGTCGGCAAGGCGCAAATCCTCGAAGCCGTGGCCGAAGGCGTCAGCCAGTCCACGGCCGAAGCGCTGGCCCATCTCAAGAAGACCGTCATGGCGGAAGCCGCCGAACTTCGCCTTTCCGGCAAGGGCTGGCTGCCTGAACTTCTGCGCATCAGGCCGGAACCGTTCGGGCCAGAGCGCGGCGAAGCCGCATAAAGGGGGGCGATCGCCCGCCAAATGCAAAGGGGCCGCTTGGCAGCGGCCTCTTTTTGCATCGCATTCTCCTGCGCAGGAATTACCGCTCGGGAGCGCTTGGCGGTGTTATTGACTGACCGCTCAGACAAGCAGGTCGCGAGGGGCGCGCCGTATCTGCAGTCGGCTGCGACAATCCTTCTTTCCGAATGATGACGTGATCCAGCAGTGCATACGCTGCGCAACAGACAAGGGCGGCAGCTTCCGTCCATCCGCTGCCTGTACCTATTGTGGTGTCCCAGCCAACTTTTGCGAGGCCAGCCATGTACACTCCGGCCAAATGAAGCGTGTACGGATATAGGCAAGTACGCTGCTGTTCGGCCTCGGGAATATTGATGGGTTCGAGCAAGCAATGATTAAGGCCGGCAAAGCCGGACTTGGCTTTTGCGTCTGCCATGACACTATCGTTCCGCAAGGGGTGAGACCGGTCGAGGGCAACCTGCGCGGCACCGCAGCCAAGAGTGGCTAAGGCAGTCGCATTGCCGACTTGGCCAGTCAGGAAATCGGCAGTAACCGACGCTATCCCAGCAGCATAAACGGCGTGAAAAAAGTAGCGGTAGGGTGCGAAGCTCATGGGCTATATTAGCAACAAAATAGCGAAAGTAATAAATAAATACTATTGTAAATATTCAATTTTAATACGTTATTTCATGTCGCTATTAGTTGTTCTTTCAGGTCGTGCGAGCGGGATGAAGGATATATATAAAGAATCAACAGGTGAAGACTACAAGGGATCATTAGTTGCTAATGTATTTGTTGTCATTATAGTTCTGGCCTGCGGCGGGGTAATTCGGGAGCTAATAATAAGGGCTTCCAATCAAAGTCCAGGTTCAGAACAGTCTCCAGTTGGGCAGTCAAAGCCATCGAAAAATCCCGAGCCATCCCTTGCCAACAAGCCTGCTCAGGATAGCCGTCAATCTGACAGAGAAGCGCAAGCCCAGATGCCGACAGATCCAATACCTTCGGCGGCGGCAAAGACTCCGGCAGCCTCCGCATCACACCCACTGGGCAGCAACAGCAGCCTTCCGCCAGCTACCCCGCCCGCTGTCCATCCGACAGCAGCCGTCGAAGTGAGCCGCAGCAACGGAACACGTATTTCACCCCTGAAACTCAACGCCGGCCTTGTTGCTCATGTCGACTTTATCGGGCGTGACAGAGACGCCGAAATCATGACCGTGGCGCTCCGACTTGAAAACACCAGTCCGCAGGTCGCCTTTGTCATTCTTGCCGGCGAAGCCCCCCAGGCGGTCGATAGCGCGGGTGGGGTCTATAAATTCAGCAGTGTGGCCGGCGTGGCGCGGTGCCCCTCGTTTGGAGCGCACTATTCGCAGCGTTGCCTGCATGGCTGGGACGGAACAGATGGCGTGCCCCTATCATCCTTCACGCAGATCGACCCCGGTCAGGCTGTCATCGTGACCTTCCGGCTGCGGGGCAATGCCAGTCAGGGTCCGTTGGCGTCCTTTTCGGCAACACTGGCATTTCGGGCTGCGGCAACCGCAGGCGCGGACACCGCCCTGCCGGACCAGCAGCGGCGCAAGAATTTGCGCCTCGTGCCTTTGGGTCTGCCACCTCTTCGCATTATCGACGCGCAGTCGGCCGGCGCGCACCGCCGTGTCCTGACATCGTAAGGGTTCATCTCGGCCGCTAGGTCGGCGCGATGGCCATATCGCGCGGTCTTGCCGTGCTGTCCGGTCAGCCTCCGATCCTTGTTCGGCTCAAGGCAGCGGGTCGCCGATGCGCGCCTTTGCTTGTGCTCCGCCATATCAGGACCTCGAAACGCGCGGACCTGGAGCGCACCCCGTCGCTTCAGGGCAGGGGCTTCGCCCGCCGCGCGGGTGTCCCCGTCCTTCCGTTGCTACGCGCCGTGCAGGACGGGTGATCCCCCTCCCGCGCCGCGCCCTGCCGCCGCCAAGGCCCCGCGCTCCTTGAACGGCCGCATCGAGGCCCCGTCGTGGCGGTCTCAGAACAGCAAAAGGAGCTTTCCATGAACAACAAACCAACCCTGCTCGCCTATGCCGTGAAAGATCGCGGCCGCAACCAGCCCGCCATCTGGACCAAGATCGGCGCGGCATGGCCACACGGAGCCGGTAGCGGCCTGACCATCGAGCTTGACGCCTTGCCGGTCGATGGCCGGATCGTCCTGATCGAACCGAAAGACGACATCGCGTCCAGCGAGACCGCCAGCGAAGGAGCCGCCGCATGAAACTCCTGACCCGGCAGCAATACGCCACCTTGCTCGCCAACGGCCGCCGACAGGCGGCCGTGAAGGGCACATCCGACGAATGCGACTTCTGGCCCGTCGTCAAACTCTTCCTGCCTGATGGCGCCGCGACATGGCTCCTGACCGAGATCGAGCCGGACGACCCTGATGTGGCATGGGGCCTGTGTGATCTCGGCATGGGGTTTCCCGAATTCGGCGCCGTCAGTCTTCCCGAGCTCGCGGCCCTTCGCGGTCGCCTTGGCTTGCCGGTTGAACGCGATCGTCATTTCGTCGCGCATGGGCCGATTTCCCGCTATGTGGATGCCGCCTTTGCCGCCGAGCGGATTGTGCAGATCGGGTAGCGCTTCTGTGTTCTTGTCCAGGCTGCCGTCCGCCCGCACAGGGCGGCAGGTCTTGAGCAGGTCTTGAGGCCGCATGACAGGGATCATTTTCGTCATCGCCTTTGCTCATGTCGAAACATGGAAATCGGAAGCGATCGTCAGTCAATCGCATGAAATCTTACAGGACGGAATGTTTTGAAGGCCCTGGCCAGAATAAGGAACATGTCGTGATTGCAAGGGGTTACGCTGGCGAATAACGGGCAGGAGGCTAAACTCGGGAACAGGTAGCGAGATGTGTTTCGCCTAGGCAAAACCGCTCGGTCAGGGGCTCAAATCGGTGGCCCCCGACACCCCAGGACGCATGCGCTCAGCCACGGTTCCCAATCCATGCCGCGACCCCGCCAGACTGTCAGTCGCGATCATCAGCTCAATCTGAGCCTGACGTTGGCCGAACATGAGCTGCTCGCACGCCGCGCGGAAGGGGCGGGATTGCGGCTTGCCGCCTATGCCCGCGAGGTGCTCTTGGGCGCGCCTTCAGGCATCCTGCAGGGACAGGTCGTTTCGGCGGCCGAGAGGCTGATGCTGAGCCAGTGGCAACGGTGCGGCGCCAATCTCAATCAGCTGACCCGGCGGTTTCATAGCCTCGGTCAGATCGAACCTGACGATCTGGCCATGACCCTCGCCGAGCTGCGCCGGCTCCTTGACGAGGCTTCACGATGATTGTGCGGTTCGCCCGGAGCGGCACATCCTTCAAGGGGGTCTCGGCTTATCTCTCCCATGATCCCGACCGGGCCATCACACAGAACCGCGTGGCCTGGACGCACACGCTCAATCTGGCCCATGATCATCTGCCAAGCGCCGTCCATGAGATGGTTTCGACGTGCCGCGACGCCGATGTGCTGAAGGCGCAGGCCGGGATTGCCAGCGGATCGGCGGTGGGCAAGCCGGTCAAACATTTTTCCCTCAACTGGCACCCGGGGGAGCAACCGGAACGGGAGGCGATGGTCGCCGCCGTCGAGGCGTTTCTCATGCATATGGGCTGGCAGGAGCATCAGGCCCTGCTGGTTGCACACAACGACCGACTGCACGCCCATGTGCATGTCGTCGTCAATGCCGTGCATCCGGAGACGGGACGAAAGCTGGATGATGGGTTTGAGCACCGCCGCGCCCAGAGCTGGGCGCTCGGCTATGAACAGGCCGCCGGGCGCATCCTTTGCCCGGAACGGCTGAAAAATCCCGCGGCGCGCGAGCCGGCCATGCCACGTCCGGTCTGGCAGAGGTTCAAAGAGAGCATCGCCAATGACGTCGCTGCCGATGCCATGCATATGCCGGAACTGTCAGCCGGCGCGCCAATCCGTGCAGTAAGCGCCCATCCCCAGGATCAGGAATGGGCGGACCTCAAACGCGCCCAGCGGGAGGAGCGCATCGATTTCTTTGCCCAAGGACGCGACCTTTACAAGGCCGTGGCCCAGGCCGCATATCGGGAGACGCGCGCCGCCTTGCGATCGCAATGGGCGAGCTATTACGCAGCCTCCCGGTCGGACCCGCATTCCGCCAGACTTCCGGCCATGCGTGCGGAGTTGATCGAACATCAAGCGCGCCTGATCGAGGAACATCGTTCGGTGGCCTCCAATGAACTGCGCCAATGGCGCGACGAGGCCTATCGGGCGCTTCTGGATGCGCAAAAGGAGGAGCGCCACGAATTTGCCAGAGCGCGGGAGCGTGGTGAAGCCTTCCGGAGACCGGAGAGCCGGACCGCGATCATGCCGTCCTTGCCGCTGCTCGTCGAAAGCGGCGGGTCGCCGGACGCATGGCGGCAAGACGCCATTCAAAGGCCGCTTGTCTGGACAGGGCAAGCCGGGATGGTAGCGCAGAACCGCGCGGCCATGCGCTGGCTTGACCGGGCGGGGCGGCGAACGGCCAGTCCCGTCTCCCCGGTTCAGAGCTATTACCCGCCGCGCGAGATCATCGACCGGGTCTATGACAGGCGAGGCGCGATCGCTGCCGGCGTTCGCCCTCGATCCATGGATAAGAGCGTGGGGGTTGAGCCGGACTGAAGTCCGGGTGTCGGTCCGATCCGGTCTGGCGCCCCGAGATAACCAAGGGTCATTCCGACGCGAACGGTCAGTATGGCGCCGAGCAGGCGTTGCTCGGTGATTTCTATCGCGCCAAGCTTGCCGCCTTGCGCCGTGATGTGTCTGGCTCCCTTCTGTGCGCCTTGCGCACCTCCGTTCAGGAGGAATGGCGGGCTGCGGGACGGGAGCTGGCGCGAAAATGGCAAAGGTTCCGGATCGCAGCCAGGAAGGTCACCGATGGTGCAGGTCCAGCGCGCCCGGAGGGGAGGACCGCTATTCTGTATCGCGACAGGGCATTTGATCCATAAAATGGATGAAATTTGCCAATTTTTGATGTATAATTGTATGAATGGATGGAGAGACGCTTTATAAAATCAGCGAAATACTTGTCGTGCTCGAAAAAAGGATCGGGGCGCTGGAAGACCGCCACGCCCGCATCGCCATCGCCATCCGCGATGCCCAGAATGCTTCAAACCGCCATGGCAAGGCAATCGGCAAGCTGGAAACCCGCATGACCCGCGAAATCCACGGTGTCCTCGACGCGGTCGACGACCTCCAGGATATGCTGACGCCCGTCTATGAGCGGGTCATGCCCGGCATTGGCCCGTTTAACAAGGAACTGGCCCGGGTGATCGCCCGTTATCGCCGGACCCGCCCCGGCGACAAGCGCGATAAGGGTTGATCAGCGCTCAGGGTCGATGCCGGTATCCTTGCCCGGAGATACAGGCTCCGCGCTTGCGGCGTGGCGGGTTTCGCGGCGGCTATCCGTCAGTCGGTCAGCGGGCAGAACCTCCCCGGTTCGCCGTGCCGGCGATCCGGTCTCGATCCGTGTAACCTCTGTCGCGGCGCTCCGATAGTCATTCCGACCCATCCGCTCATAGACCTGATCGACGGTGGTGCGTGCGGTCGGCGTTGCGGGCTCACGCGGCGCGGGCGCCTGTCCTGCGACGGCAAGCCACGCATAGGGTTTCTCCTCAAGCGTGGCGATATCGACCCGCATCTTGTCCTCGACAGCCAATCCCGGGACCTTGCCCGCTCCGGATTTGCCCATGGTCGCGGATGAGTCCGGCCGATGATGACCCGCGCCCAACCCCGAGATTATCTGATCTCCCGCCGGCGACGGCGCATAGCGCCCGAAGACCCGGCCATGCAACTCGTCGACCATGGATCGCGCCCGTGCGCTCCACTCGTTTCCCGTCAGGGTTGCCGGGTCTGCCGCCGCCGGCGTTCTTGCGGGATGTGTCGGGTCGCCGCGCTCCAGCCGGGTTAGCTTCCGGTCGGTCCGTTCGGTTTCCGCCCGTTCATGAGCGCGATTGAGTTCATCGTATCGACCCAATGGGCGCGGCGAACCCGTGCCGTCGCCCGAGCGACCGCTTGAACTTCCCTGCATGTCAGCCTCCTCAACCCGCGAGACCGGCGAACCATGCGCCGAGCAGGATCAGCAATCCGCCCCGGATCATGCCCATCGGTCCGTTCTGGTTAAGGGCCGCGCCGATCAGCAGCAGCGCGCCGTAAAGAACAAGCAGGAGACCAGCCATATGACAGAGCTGGGACAGGGTGGCAGCGAATTCTCGAAGCATGGCATCGTCCTTTCTGCGGCGGCTCATGGGAAAAGCCAGACAAGGTGGCGGCTGACCGGCCTTAACGCGGCAACGGTGAGATCACGCGCGGCGGCCAGGATGAGCCAGAGGAGAAGGCCGGCGAACAGGGTGGCGAGAAGGGCGGGGCGGCGCGTCATGGCGCATGAACCCGCCATTGCAGCAACAGGCAGCCGGCGTGTCCGGCCCTTGTGCCCAAATGCACGAGAGCTTCGGCATAAGGGGGGGCGGACATCTCTTCCGTCGGTATCCGCAGCGCCGCAAAGGCAGCGGGCGGAGCCACGCGCGCAGAGCCGGCGCCGCGCGAATAACTTGCGTGCGGACGCCTGAACATGTCCCCCAGACGGGCAGCCTCGCTTTGCGAGATTGTGATGGTCGACATCTCGCCGAACAGGCCGGAGGCGTATTCGTTGGTTGTCGGCTCGTCGTTCCTCAGGAATATCTGGGTTGTCGCATTCCCCAGAAGGCTGAGAACCTCGAACCGGTTGCGGGCTGACTGGTAAAAGAGGGGAATGTTCTGGCAGGCGATGATATTGGCGTGATTGCTCTCCCGGCTCAGGGAGAAGAAGTCGGCATCCGCGCCGGGCCCCGCCGAAAACATCGTGTGGAATTCGTCGGCGATGAACACCGACGGGACCGTCTTGCCGACATGGCGGCGCACGGCCGCCTGGCCAGCCCGCTTGGCGAGGGTATGAAGGATCGCGGCAAGGCGCGGATATTGGGCGTTGCGCACATGGATGCAGAGAAGTTTTCCCCCCGCTGCGACGTCGCGCATCGTCAACGTGGATTTCCCAGTCACAAAGGCGCGCGCCGGCTCGGCCATCAGCTCGCTGACAAGTTGGGAAAGAGTGCCGATGACGCCGCCGCGCTGGCGATCGGGCGTGTTGCGCCCCCATTCCGTGAGGAAATAATCGAGCGCATCGGCCACGTCCTGTGGAAGGGTCGTGCGATCAGGCCAGCGGCGGACAATGCCGGCGCACAGGGTTTCGAAATAGCTCGAACGCTGCTGTCCTTCGTCTTCCGGTGCGTCCATATCGGGCGGCGGCTCATTCGCCAGCCGATGCAGATCGGCGACCGATGGGACTTGCCCATCCGGCAGGCCCGCGCGCAGCAGAACGACAAGATGTGTCACCAGAATGCGCGCCGCGTTGGGAAAGAATGAATCCGCCGATTTGAGGCCGGTCTGCTCCATGGCCGCGAGCAGCGCCGCTGCGACCTCCACAGGCGGATCATCCGTGTCGAGCGGGTTGAGGATCACGCAATCCTGCGCGCCGGCCCGGGCTGGGTCAGCCGTAATGTCGAAGATATAGAGATCGCCGCGCCTGCCGTAGCGGTCGCACAGCCGTTCGATACGCCCGCGCCAGTCACCCTTTGGATCATGGATCATTCCGCCAAGGAGCGCGCCACGCTTGTGGTGTATCAGAAACAGGCCTTCGACGAGCGCATTGAGCACGCAAATCGTTTTTCCAGAGCCGCTCTGTCCCCAGATGGCGACCCCGCCTTTGGTGAAATCGCTCCATTCCCACGCGAGGCCGCCGGCCTTGAAGGTGTGACCGGCCGGCGTAACGGCGGGACCGGTGAGCTCCCTGTAACGCCGCCGCGCCGCGCGCCACGTCAGAGGCCGGAACTGGATGAAACGGGCCTGTTGCCGGAGATAGGAGCGCAGGAACAGGGCGTTGATCCAATGGGTCCTGCGCCAGATCGGCAGCAGCAGCAAGCCGAAAGCGCCAGCCAGACCGCACCCAACCAGGACATGACGCAGAGGGGCCAGCGCGGACAGTTGCGGCCAGAAGCTCAGGACAAACAGTTCGGCGCAGAGCAGGACGCCCGTCATCAGGCCGGCCATATGACGCGCGGCCAGCCGCCGTTCATCCGCCAGAAACTGCACCGCGACCGCGAGTGGGCGTGGGGCGGCGTGATAGGCGAGCATAAGCCGCGCCTCCGCCATCCGCCGGCCCAAAGTCGCGCTCACCGCCATCGCCAGGATGATGATGGCGAACAAAAGCACGGTTTGAGCCAGCCGGTGAGGCGAGGCATAGACATCATCTTTGGGCATAAGCACAAGGATCGCGCCGACCGCTCCCGTTCCGGTCAGGATCACCGCAAATGAAAACCGCAGGCGGTTCAGGCGACGGAAAAGCTCGAACATGATCCGGCTCCTTGACGCGTCAAAGGGCGCGCTTGACGTCAATGCGATGGATCGTCAGGCGGATCGTCGGGCCAGACCTGTCACAATCTCCGGGCGGGAACGGAAAGTGGGCCGGGCATGCCAGCTTTCGATGTCCAGAGGGACCTGACTGGGGTGGGCGGTCGCCGCGTCCGTCGGCAACGGCGCTTCGTGCGGGACAGGCAAAGCAGCAGCGCCGGAAGGCGCTTCTGCCTTGCTTCGGCTTCGCCGGTAGAGAGCGACAAGCCCTTGTCCGAGGAGCTGGCCGATCAGAAAAGCCAGATGCAAAAAGGCGCTGATCGCCATCGTGATCAGGTTCATGGTCAGGCTGAGCATGGCGAGCCTCGTTCTGATTGAGGGCAAGTGAGAGAGCTGCGGGTCAAGGCAGGCCGACAACCTTGCGCAGATCAATCCGCAGCCAGTGTGACCCCGTCATCGGTTGGGCGCCGCGATTGCCACGAGGGGCGGCCAGCTTGAACGGCGCCTCGTAGACATGCCCGCCAAACCAGACGCGGATCACCCCTTCGGGCGGGGCAGGCAGGTCGCCTTCGTAGAGATTGATGGCGACCTCCGCCTTGGCCAGATCGATAGGCCGTGCGAATTCGATGAACTCGAACTGCCTGGCGCCGGTCCCCGTCAGGAAATCCTTGTCGAAGCGGCCCTCTTCCGTCCGGGCGTTGCCGAAGAACAGCCAGGAGCTTGTGCCTTGCGCCCGGGCATAGAGGTCGATGTCGCAGGGCGCGCCCCATTTCAGGCCGACCCAGGCGATGCCCGTGGTCGTGGTGGGCGGGGTGCGGCTGATCGGCACGTCGTCGCGCAGGAAATACTCCCCAGGCTGGGCCAAGCTGGCGGGAAGCGTGGCGGGTTGAGGCGGGCGCGCCCGCAGCATCTCGATCTTGGAATCGCGCGCGGGTTCATAGGAGGACTGGCCGGACGCGTCGCCGGCAAAGCTCCGGCGCAGGCAAATCGCGGCATCGAAACTGAAGGTGCCGATGCGCCCGCCTTGGCTGGTGGTCCACAGTGACCAGAAACGCCGAACCGCTTCCTCATGCGCCTTGGTTGCGAACTCGTCCTGACCCTGCGGCCAGCAGAAATGCACCGTGGCGCCGGCCAGAAGCTGGCTCAATCCGGCGACGCCGAAGGGCGTTTCGGTCAGGCGCGCCCGCAGATGCCCGTCAGAGGGGTAATAGCGCTCGGTCATCGCCCAGCGTCCGTCCTTGGGGTCAAAATAGAGCCATGAGCCCAGCAGCAGGATTTCCGCCTTGCGCCCGGGCAGGCCGGAGAGGATGTTGCGGCCAATTTCCGCCAATGCATCCGGAATCATCAGGTTCTGGCCTGTATTCCCCGGAGCCGGAACGACTGCTAGGTCATTGAGGTGGCGCAGCACCGGCGCGAACTGCTCGGCAAGGCGACGTTTGACCCAGGCCGGATTGGCCGCCTGCGGGCCATCGGGAAACTGGACCGAAGCGATCTGCCCCTTGCCCGGAACCAGCACGATCAACCGGTCAGAAGCGCTGAATGTGGATAGAGCCTGGCCAAAGGCGGAAAGGATGGGCGTGCGGTCGCCTGGCAGATCGGGCGGCAGCACGGCGATCACTGTGCGGGCGAGCGCCGCCCCCGGGGACAGAAGCGCGAACGCGAGCGCGACGGCGGCAAGAACGGTGCGCATGGCAGGTCTCCTTTCAGGAATTGAGAAAGTTTGTCTGGGCGGCTGCGATGGCGGCTTCACGCGCGTGCTGATGGCGGGCGGCCTCGCGCTGGCAGCCGGCGTGAACCCTGCTTTCGGCATCGCGGACGCCGGCGCCGAACCGGCGCAGGTAGTCCTCGGCTTCGCCGACCTTCAGGGCTTCCGACAGGATTTCGGCATGCAACGCGTCGATCCGGCGCTCCATTTCATCAAAATGCGGATTGCTCACGACGATCCGGCGCTTGCCGCCGAGGAGCAGCTTTTCGCCGCCATGGAAGACGACAAAACCGAGCGCGATGTCGGACAGGATGTGGCTGATCAGCAGGGCGATGGTGGACACCCGGCTCGACGCGTTGGCGGAAGTCAGCCAGTTCTGACCGCTGGCCTCCGGGGCAAAGGAATAGGCCATCGCCATGACCCAGATGACGACCGCGAGCAGTCCGATCGCAAAGACGGAGCCTTGCAACAGTGATCGCGCCCGGTCGTTCGGAAGGCCCAGTTCGAAAGCCTTGAGAGCGGCGCTGGCGAGCAGAACCACTCCCATGAACAGCGCCGCGCCATCAGTGTCGGTGGCATACAGGTCGGCGCCGGACCGCACGACATAGGCCGCGCCGACGCGATTGCCCATCCACAGGGCGAACAGTCCCAGCAGCAGGAGAAAGATTCCCGTCAGTTGATGCAGGAGGGCGGGGCGGGCAGCCGGCTCGTTCGAGCTCAGTGTCGAAAAAGGGGCGGTGGCCACAAACTGGCGCTCGAGTCGGCGCTGCGTCTGTTCCAGAAACGCGATCTGCCTATCACCCTGTGTGATGACAGCCTGCGCCTGATGGACTCCAGGATTGAGAAGTTCGAAACGCTCGCGGTTTCGGCGCGCCAGCTCTTCAGCACCGCCATTGCGGATGGCGGCCGCGCGAAGCTCGGCCAAATCGAGTTCGGGCTGGCGGATGTCGCCGAACCCTGTGCGGCCAAAATCAGTCGTATGGACATTCATGGCGTCATTCTCCGCTCAATCGGGGGGAAATCCGGCTCTGCCAACAGGGGTCAGGAAGGAGCAGTTCAGGCGCGCCTGCGAGCCGCCAATGGCCGCCGAGATCGGCCAGCGTCTGGTACGGAAGACGATTGAGAAGGCAGGAGCCGATGAAACGGCGCACCGGTCGCGCCTCGTCCACGAACCGCACCTCGAACACGCCGGGAAGTTCCGGGACGGCGGCGATCAGCTCGGCCTGCCCTTCGATCAATGGGCGCGCCGAAAGCGGGATGTGGAGGATAGGGATGATCGAGCCGATCAGGTCCGCCGGCCTGCAAGGCCATGATCGGTTGAGCGAGGGCGGCAAGGAGGTCTGCGGCGCGAGGGGCGCATTGTCCTCGGGTGGGCCTTTTTCATGACACTTGCTGTTCGCGGTCATAGGCTGGCACCTCGTCAGAAGTTGGCCAGCCCTTGATTCACATCATTTTTTCTGGATTTGATACACCAATGATCGCAAGCAGCACCAATCTTGCGATAATTGGGGTTCAGGGTTTCATTCCGCGCAGGGCGCTTGGTTTCGGTTTTGGTTTTCGTTCCGGCATCGGGTATTTGTCATCGCGCTTATCCCACTTCGGGTCGTCGCCGAGCCGAACTACATTGTTCAGTGCCCGTACAGCTCTTGGGTCCGCGGTAATCTGTTCGTGCAGGCTCTCGAGGATTTCTACGGCGGTCGCTATGGCCGGGTTGCAATCGGGATCTTCGCGCCAACCCCCATTCTCGACGAGCAATTCCTTTACGAACAAGAACTGTTCAATGATGTTTATTCTATCGAAGTTTTCGAATAGTGCTTTAGGATATAGTTTACAGTCGGCGTATGAATTTTTTTCTTCTTCCATGTCAATTTCTTTCAATATAAGTTGTTTTTTTATTTTAGATAAATTCATGAAAGTAAAAAGTAGTTTTTATTCCTTGCCCAAATTCGAAGCTGGCGTGGAGGCTGCAGGCCCGCTCGTTGCTGCTATTATTGAGCCCAGATTCTCGGTAAAGTCGGCTGAATAGGCGGCATTGGGTGGTTCAATCGTGATGACGGATATGGGCGGCGTGGTTTCGAGCGACGGACTTGGGCCCCAAACCTTTGGTCAGTTGCTCGAGGAAATCATTAAAAAGATAAAGTATGAACATGATGGCTTGGGTATCTCGACCAAGGAGTGGCGAATAAAGGCGATTGCTGGAAGATGCGGCGTAGATGAGGAGACTCTACGGACTTGGCGTCATGATAAAGCGCGTCCGAGAAGCATCGAAGGGATACTCTGTGGGCTTCTTGGAGCAGATGCATCGCTCGACAGCCCACAATATTCTGCGTGGCGACAGGAACTGCGGGCGGCTTGGGAAGCAAGCGGGGCCTCGAAGGCCAAAGCCAAGTCGGGAATTTCTGTGGCACAGAGTGATCACAGCGCAAGCCCTGGCCTGCCCCCTCACAATCCCGAACATGCAGGTCCTCATGTCAGCCTTGGTATTCTTTCAGATGATTTTTATCGGGGCGCCGCCAGATTTTTCCGGATGTCCGAAGACGCGTATGAGAAAGCTCGGACGCAACTGGGTGGCGGGCACTATGTCATTTATCGGTTCAGCCATCGCATGCGAGGCAGCTCAATTCTCCGCGGCTATCTCCATGTTCCGGCGGCAGAGCGGGGTGCAGCCATCGTATTTGAGGAAAAGCACCGTATCAGGGGATCAAAGGACAGCCTCGACCAGTGGTTTGTGCGCAAGGGGTATGTCATCTGGCGCGAAAAGGCGCCGTTTTTCATTTCAACAAAGGATGGTTCTCCGGATACACAGTGCATGTATGTGACAGATTCCATGCCAACGAATGATCCGAACGGAACGGTCATCAATGTGATCAGGGGACATTTGCATGACTGGGAGGATGGCGCTCCTTATCTGGTCAAAATGGTGATGCGCCGACTGACAGGTCCCATGCCTGAAAGTGACATTCACGAAATCAAACCTTCGGCTGTTCCCTCGAATATTCTAGATGATCTGCAACTGAGCATCCCCTCTAGACGTCACCCCGATTTCATGCCGAATGTGATTGCGTTGAGATAGGCCGTTGAAGGAGAGCCACGAGACTTTCGAGCGCATGGGAGGCTCGTACTGTTCACGTGTTGCCTTATCCTTGCTTTACGGCCCTGAGTGCCGCTTTGTTTGCAATCCTCGGGCGGGCTGGTTTTGAATCTGCCGCACATTTTTTGCCTACATCAGCAAATTCCGGCGCTTCATTGAACAATGATTCGCATGTCTTCTTGTTTGGTGTGCCATCCTTTCCCTTCAGATAGAGATAGTTCCATGGTGAAGCGATAAAACGCCACTCAGGCCTACTCATCTCTCTTGACATAATCGAATACTGAGCGGCTGCAGCGAAGTCTAGGATCATGTCTTGGCAGCGATTTAGTCCAAATCGCGCATAATCACGGAATGGCGTTTTTCTGTCACTCTCTTCTTTGAGTTCCTCTAACGCGACGCGCATATCTGCGCCGGCGAGCAACAGGGTGAAAAGCACTTGATTGTCAGGTCTTGGCTGTGTGATGCAGGCGCGCGCGAGAATAGACAACCTGAGTCTTTTATCGCCTAGGTAGAGGCTCCCGCCTTGATATTCCGGGTCTGCACCAAAGCGGATAAGGTGTTTGACATACTTATGGCTGACAGGCGGTTTTCCGATTGATGAAGGGTCATTTGCTGTTGGTGCTGCATAGGAAAACAGCTCTGATAGCAGTAATGTTTCATATCTTTTGAATATCATTTCAATGCCTATATTTTAATTTTGAAGCACATTATCAAATACATATGAAAGTAAATAATAATATTATATTTGAATTTTAATGCTGTTTTTGTGATGAAATGGCTTCGTTGTTTGTTAGTTATGGAAGTTTTTTGCTTTTTCGAAAGTTAGGAAATTTCTTCAATTCACGCCGCCTGCCGCCAGACTTTCCGGGCCAGTTCGGTTTCATCGGGGCCGGCAAAGCCAACATAAAGCGCCGTCGTTGACAGACGGGCATGACCCAGCCACCGCTGCAGCAGGGTGAGGGGGACGCCGGCCCGCAGCGTGGCAATGGCAAAGCCGTGGCGCAGGCCGCGCGGGCTGGCCTGCCGCCCCGCGATATGCGCAAGCATCATGGCGTGGTGAACCAGCCGCCAGGCGGTCGAGCGATGCCACGGCCATAGCCTGCGTGCCGACGTGGCCGTGATCGTGTCGCGCAGGGCGGGGTAGGTTTCGGCCAGGCTGCTGGCCAGCGTCGGCGGGATCGGCACTTCGCGAAAGACCGTGCGGCGCCGTTTGAGCGTGCGCAGCACCAGCCTGCCATCCGCCGCCTGCACATCGCAGCCCCGCACGCCAAGCACCTCTGAAATCCGCGCGCCGGTCCAGAACAGCGTCAGCAGGAATAACCGCTGTTCGGTGGTGAACGATGACAGCGTCGCCAGCAGGCGGCGGCGTTCCTCGTGGTTGAGATATTTGCGCAGACCCTCGCGGCTGTAGAGCGGGCAGGTGGACTCCGGGCCGCCCTCGGGCGGCATCCACGCATGGGCAGGAGAGGAGCGACGATCACGCATGGCGGCGCCCTGACGTTCAGAGGCCCCCCGGCTAAATCCCTGTCCTGCAACCTTACTGCTCATATTGTTGCGCATGAAAAAACATAATTAAATCAGTTATTTAAAGATAAATTTTTGCCAAAAAGCGATTATCTGCCCGCTCCTGGCGCTAACTACATCCTTAAAATAGCTCAATAATTCCACATTTGCAACAATATGAGCAGAATTGTTGCAGTTTAATACTTATTACGCACAAGTATTTAGTTTTTAAAAAGTGCAATTAAATCGCATATTTACAAATATACATAAGTAAATCTATAGTATTCGCATCAATCGGTACTATAGCCGAAACGGAGGGAAATATGGCTGAATTTCGCAAGGGCCTTTACGGGATCGCCACGGCGGCCGCCTTCGCTGCCTCGGCGCTCACCACATCCGTTCCCGCCGCCGCCCAGCAGGCCAAGCCGCAAGCCGCCGCAGCTGAACAATGTGTGCGTAAGGGCGATGAAATCGGCACGCTTACGCGTTGCGCAGGAGAGAAATTATTGCGGGAAGAGGCCAAGCTCAAAGAAACCCAGCGCGCAGGTCGCGAGTTGGAAAAGCAGGGCGTCTGCCTTGACGCTCTTGGAGCTTTCAAAACGAAAAATCCGGATGCGTGGAGAAGCTTGGTCGCTGACAAGGGAAAAGACGTGATCCGGAATCTTGTTGAAACCGACCCTTGCGCCCTTGCTGGAAGTTTACCGAGAAAATCGGCCTCCGCTAGCAAACCACTTGTTTTGCAACAGTGATACTAAGCGGGGGTAGCTGTCTTACCCGTAAGGGAGGCGACGACCTTGGGCTTGGCAGTGGTTTTTTGCTCCGGTTTGGCTGCTGCATGTTGAGACGTTGGAGCCGCGTCATCATCCATCAAACTTGATGCTTTTGTGCCATTTCTCATAGCTGTTTGTTCATTTTTTTGAGATTGTCTTGCGGTTTCAGCAGTGACAGTGGTTGTCTGTTTGGTCATAGCCGCCGTGGTGCGATCCAACTTTTTCATGGATTTCTGTACGCCCTCCAGCCTTTCCTTATAGGCAGGGTCGGCCTTGGCCCGTTCTTCCATTCGGGCTTTGGCCTTTTTCGCGGCTTCGCTGTCGGGTTGCGAATGGATGATATTCAGCTCATCCTTCATCTTCTTGTCCGCGGCCCGTGCCTGCAATCCTTCCTCGGTCGCGCGGAATACGCCCATCAGCTTTTCGCCGCTGCCCGGTTTCACCTTTTCCGCATGCGCGGACTGCTGCTTGCGCCATTCTTCCAGCTTCTGGCGCTTCTCATCCATTTCCTTGCGCAGGCGCTCGCGCTCCTCATCGGTCTTGGCCTTGTCCAGCTTCTCCTGCAAGCCCACCAGATCTTCGCTCTTGTGCTTGTTCTCGCGCATGGCCTTGTCGGCCCCTGGCACATCTCGCCGCAACTGCGCCACTGGCTCGGCGAACTTCTTCATGTCAATGCCCAGATCATTGACGAGGTTGGCGGTGGCCTTAATGGCGGCTGGGCTAAAACCCTGCGCGGCAAGGCGCATGGTGGTGGAATAATCCAGCCCTACCTTGGCAAAGGGGCTGGTGCTGAAATTTTCTGCTGTCAGTGATCCCCAGCCCTTGTCGGCATCGTACTCTTTGGCTGCCAGCGCGCCATAGCTGCTTGAACCGCTTCCTGCCGAAGCGCCTGCGCCCGCCGCGCCGGTCATGCGCGCCCATGCGTTGCGGCCAAATGCATCCAGTGCCATCAGGCTGTTCTGGCCGCTTGCGGCCCCGCCTTCTGGCGTTGTTAATGATGCCTGCGGCGATAGCGCGCCCATGCGCATAGCCATGCCCTTATCTTCCTTGATCGCCTCATTGATCACGGCATTGGCGGCGGTGGGGTTAATGGCTACCTGAAACTTCTGCGTATTGGAAAGCAGGCCAAAGACATTGCCCACATCGTCCTCGCTGGGGGCTTTGCCTGTGCGGTCTTGCAGGGTGTTGAACACAATGCGGCGCACATCTGCTTCTTGCGATGGCGTTAGGTCAGGCATTCTTTCGTGGGGCATTCTTTCACTGGGATGATCATCCGCCCCGCCCATGAACAGGGCAGCCTGATAGGCCGGACTGTTCATCCGGCTCTGCCATGCCTTGTCAACCTGTTGCTGTGTGAAAGCCATGCTTTGATGAGCTTAAAAAATGCTTCCCTTAAAAAATCGCACCTGAAAACACGAACCTGAAATTCAAAAAACTGTTTTTAAAAAACTTCAGCCTTAAAAAATGTAGCGGACTTTATGCAGGTATTGTACCTTTGTGCGATTGATAAGGACTTAATAATAGGTAAAATTGTAGATAGTCCTGAAAAAATAACGGATTCAATTAGTTATTCTGGAGAATGATTGCCGAGATGCGGTTTAAAATCCTGCGTCAACCGTTTTCAGGCTGCATAAACTCAAGGGATATCAGGGAGTTGGGGCTTTTTTGATGGGTGCGACTTGGCCGAATGATCATTCGGCCTGAGGAGGCGGAAGCCCATAGGCGCTGCCATCAGTTGCCAAGATTAGCGGTTCAAGAAGTATGGCGCTCACATCGGCTTGCGCATAGCCCGCGGGCGCCCGTTCCTGGCAACGCTGCATCACGCGATCCTCCATGATCTGCACGGAAGGCCAGCGATAGGCGGCGCCGACAAACGGGGCGGCCTTTTCAAGAGCCGATGCGATCGCCATGGCGATCGTCAGGGCCTGTTCATCGGTCAGGGATTCGCCTGTCTGGTCGAGCGTCATCTGGACCAGATCGAGGCCGGCGTTCGTATCGAGGGCAAACAGAACAAGCCGCTTGATGCGTGTATTGGCGGCATGCAGATCGCCGCCTGCATATGCGTAGGCGTGCAGGTCGGGAAGTTCGGCCATGTCGGCGATCATGTCGCACATCGCCTCAAAGCGACCGCCATCGCGTCCCTTCAACTGTTTGATTTCGGCATAATGATTGGCGATGGCGCGAATGGCGTCGAGCCCAAGTTCAAATATATTTTCTTCTGAAATTGGGTCGCTCATATACTTCTGTTAGTTGAAATGTATTAAAATAATATTATTATTTAATATCGATCGCTATTCATGGATTGTGTATGTGCTTGATTTAATATATTTTACATCCGCCCATGCTCCAATAAGTGCCCTGAGATAGTTTCAACAGCCATGTGTTTTATTAAAGGGGATGACGGCATGGGCGACGCTGCGTCAGTTTGAATCCCGATTTCTTCTGGAAATGTGTATTCGTGCTCGCATCGCCGTCGCTTGGCGCGGTTCTGCGTCCGGACGAGATCGCACCCTGACAACATTATGCGACATGGGTGATCGCCCCAAAGCGCTGGCAAGCCTGCAGCGGGAAGCGCGGCGCGTTGTCCATAAGGCGCATGCCAAGCGGGCCGCCCTACGCCTCGCCAGGGATGTCGCCCGGATTGTCGGGGCGGACACTTAGCCGGGGAAGTAGGGAGTGTTCGAACGGAATGCTCAGTCACTCAAAAAAGCAGGGAGATGACGTTGCACCATATCACTTGTCATCGGCCTTCTCTGCGATTCGATTAGAAAGAAATTCTACAGACATTGAATTTTCGCTTCTAAGCTGATCCACGAATTCGAAAATCTCGATAAAAGCATGGAAAATTCACCAACATACCGGAAAATCAAACACATGTTGCGATTCGGCAACGTAGTGTAAAGAGGTCATAACAAGTATAAAAATGAATAAGATTAGTAGTATGTAATTTTGTATCGACGGTTCTTTAAGAATAAAGTTTATTTTTTGTCTAATATGGCAAATTATAGCATAAAAGAAAAATTTTACTCTGAAAATGACCAAAATGTGGGCCGTTATGGGTGTGCAAAGTTTTAAATTAGCCTGAATTTTGACTAATTAACGCCCCATCTCGGGGCTTTATGGAGGCAATGAACGCTTGCAAACTCCCCCCGTCTGATGCGATAAAAATGCGCGTACAGCCTTCGCGTGCCTTGCTCGGGCAAATTTAGCAATGGTGCCAGCTGATGAATTGTGTCGGGGAAGTGATGATTGATGAAGACGAAGAGATACGCTGGCTCGTAAGGGAATTAGCTCCCAAGTTGCCGCGCAATGACAGTAGCATAGAATCTTTTTCAGATTTTGTGTCTTTTTGCAAGAGCGCCTCGACAGCGGATATAAGTTTGGCGCAGTGGATCGGGGCCGAGGTCCCTTCTCCCGTTAGACCCATCGTGTTCAATGACAAGGTCGAGCTTGTGCCTGTAGAGCCCAAGTAGATTTTGGTCGGATTTGGTAGCTTGCATTATGACGACTAGCCGCGAAGATTCTGCCGAAATCCGAATGGAGCATGAGCAGGAAACGATCGATCTAACTAAATATCTTCGCGATGAATTGACAACAATCTTGGTAAGAGATTTTGACCTCAATATAATTAAAGATTTAACTATATGTAAGCCTGTTGTCGTTCAGGTTGTTCAGAGTGCCCAACAGGCGATGAATGACATGCGTAACGGCTACCCAAATTCGATTTCCTTGATCAAATACATCGCAAATGTCTGTTTCTGGATTATCAAGCTTAAGCCTATAAATGTTAATTTGCTTATGACCAAAGAGGGGCGGCGCTGTGCAGATGTCATGATCAATGAAAAGGCTGCCATTTTTTGGGGGCTCCGACGCATTTTGGATGGCGTCGAAAAGGGTAAGCTAAATGAAATACTGCCTGCAACTCAAGGCAATATTCTAGCCACAAGGAAGATTGTTGATTTTTATCTAAAAACAAATATGTTCAAAAAGGCAGACGGAACGGATGTGGCTAATACAACAAAATTTGAAGAGACAATACATTATTGCCGCTACAAGAAAATTACATCTATCTATGTCTATGAAATATTTATGCACTTAATTATTGGTCAGAAAATAATAGCAGTCTGAAGTCAGGCAAATTGTGTAATTGGCTTTGCGTCAATAATCGGCACGTCTTCCAATGCAAGCTCTGACATAATCCTTTCAGATTCGGTAGCGCGAATTTTCCGAAAGTCCAGAAATTGGGGAAGGATAGCGGAGGCGGCAATGATATAACCCTCACGGAGATGGGTCCTGTCCTGATTTGCGCCAACTTCAGATTGTGTCACGATGCCAACCAGTTGCTCGCCGTTGTCAATGAACACAGGGGAGCCACTAATCCCTTTGTCGGCCCAATAGCGCGTTTGTGTTTCGGCACTAATCTGACGTCGACCGAGTGAGGCGCATTCCGTTTCGATTTCACAAGGAAAAGACGCGTCTTGGCGACGGCTGTTTGTTGTTGTCATCATGGTGTACACTTTTGCTCTCCCACACTCTCTTTGAATTGTGGTTGCTAAGTGGATGTCGGAGCAGTCTGTAGGTATTTCTTTCGGCTCTAATATCACAAAATCAGGTCCCTCTTGTGTTGTCGCGCCTGAGCCTGTGAAGACTAGGGTTGCTTCGATTGATTTTTGCGGGGCCAGCGTGCTCTTCGGAAAGCGTACGATCACCGGCGCGCTAGAATGCTGGTTCAAAGTGGCATCCCGCCAGACATGCCAGCATGTAAGGATGTACTTGCGTTCTAGAAGCACACCGCAGCCTATGTGCTTGTCCGGGGTGCTTGCGGCGTGAATAGAAACAAGACAGGATGATAACATTGGTTGCTCGGGTGGAGGTCCGTTCATGAGTGCGGTTATGTTGGTAGAATTTTCTAATGGCAATAGCCTTTTAATTGGAGGCGATGATACAACCGCAGGCTTGGATGATGTATCTGCGGCTGATGATTTAATAAAAACAACTGAGAAGCAGTTAAAAAAAGCATTTTCAGCTCTTCCGGGACTATTAGGCCTGATTGAGGAGAGTGTTTCGTCCTGTCTAAAGAAGCCGACTGAAATCGAATGCGAATTTTCGGCTTCAATTACTGCAGATTGCAAACTTTGGATTGTTTCAGGAGAGGCAGAAGGGCAGTTTAAAGTGAAATTAAAATGGAAATGAAGACGTCATAATTTGGTGGTTCAGAAGGATTATATCTTAACCACTGGTTTGGCGCGGTTATGCGTCCGGACGAGATCGCCACCCTGACAAAATTATGTGACATGGGTGATCGCCCCAAAGCGCTGGCAAGCCTGCAGCGGGAAGCGCGGCGCGTTGTGCATAAGGCGCACGCCAAGCGGGCCGCCCTACGCCTCGCCAGGGATGTCGACCGGATTGTCGGGCGTTCCGGCGCCGTGCTTTCCTGAGCCGTGATCGTCATCCGCCTGATCGCGGACGAATGATCGTCACCACGTCTTGCTCATCTATGCAGGCGGTTTCCAGCGGTTCATGATGCTCCTTGTCCGCGATCTCCTGAACGGGAGGACTCGCCGAGACGGAGAAGCGAATGACCCGGATTCGGAGCGCTGATCTTTGCGGGAGGTGTCGATGACATCCGATGCCGGCCTCATTCTGGGCATTGGCATCGATGAAGAGCTGACCTTCGCGCTCGCACCCTATCTCCCTGCGCAAAGAATCATGCCGGACGACTTTGTGACGCCAGTCGTGCGCATGAGCTTGATCGAAGGCGCGCAGCCGGACACCTTGCGGGCAGGCATTCGAGAGTATCTGCGTCAGCTTCCGCCAACGACCCGCCGACGCCTGAGGGCCATCTCCATCAGTTCCATTGGCGTGATCGAGTACGGGGCAGGGCAGGTGACCACCTGCCGTCGTCCGGGCTGGCCCGAAACGGGCTACCCGATCGATTTTGAAAAACTCATTGCCGGGGAGGTCAGGGGAGTTCCCGTCTACCTCCATAACGACGCCACCTGCGCCGCCATCGGCGAGTATTATGCCGATTGCAACCGGGCGTTCCGCGCTCCGTTCACCGCCGGGAACGGCGTCGCGAGAGCGGGTTATGAGCAGATATTCTGTTTTGTCCGCATCGGCGGCGGCGTCAATGCCGGCTTCCTGATCAACGGTCAGCCCTGGCGGGGCGCGCGGCATCCCGAGTTTGGGCATATCCATCCTCGCCGTGCGCAATGGCGGGACAGGAAAGGGCGGTTGCATGTCGACCGGTTCGGCGGCTGCTGTATCGCACACCGCGATTGTTTCGAGGGGTTGATCTCCCGCAAGGCCCATGACATGCGCCGCCATTCGATGAGGGGGCGCCCACACGGGGCGTTCATGACGGACTATGTCGCGCAAATGTGCGCCATGCTCGTCCTGACGCTCGCGCCGCAACGCATCGCCCTGGGCGGGAGCTCCATTGTCGGTTCCCGCGCTCTGATCGATTTTGATAACGTCCGTCTGTTATTGGAGAGCATGGTCGGCATGGGGAGCCAATCCTACCCCATTCGCCTGGATCAGGCTTCCAATGCGCTGTTGTACAAGGCGCAAGGCGGCCCCGATGCCAACCTTGTGGGCGCCTTGAACTGGGCGCGGAGTGCGTTGTGTCTGAAGGGCGTTACCCATGAGTTCTGAAAGTAAAAAGAATATTGTTTCACGCTCATCTTCAGATGATAATCATGTTATTTCCAGTGTTCAGTTACAAAACTTCGTTCATGGAAAAGAAAAATTCCCAGATAAGAATATTATGTTGGATGAAATAGAAAGTTTCCTTGCCGCGCAGCGCGTTCCTGATGACAGGCGAGCCCGTCTGGTTGTCGCGATCCATGACTTGATTGCGAAAGCCCGCGATGAGGTCGTGACGCCTCGTGCCGATACTGCGCTTGAAGGGCGCGAACGCTGGAAACGTGCAGACGGCCGGCAGCGGCGTGGCGAAAGTCCGGTGATGTTCGTCAAGAAAGTGTACCCGGATCGTGAAGCGCTCGGCTTGTCGATGCTTGACATCAAGGGCGCTGATCCTGAGCTCTATATGGCGTTGGCTCGGTGGAAAGTGCGAAACAGGCATGATCCGGAGCTGGCTGATCTCCGTCTGCCGACGAAGGCGGAGAAAAATGATCGGCTGATCGCGAACCGGTCGGCGGATGAGGTCCTCGCCGGTGTACGGAAGGGGCTTGATCGAAATCTGTATGCGGTTGCGAAGATGCGGCAACTGCGGGCCATGCGAAAAAATAACGAATAACGTTATTGCCAAAAATGGAATTTCATGTACCTTTCTGTTGCGCCTTGGAGCGCTCAGGAGGTTGACCATGTCTCATCGGCCTTACACCCAATACCCTTCCGACTTCCCGTCCCAGTACCCTTCCGATTATCCCTCGGACAGCGGTCATTTTTGACCGACAAGCCGACAGTTCCCGAGCTGCCGGGCCCCGTTCCGTTGGACTATCGTTAGGGAGATTGGCGATGCGGCATCATCCCATGCAGGAATGCGACTGCGGACGCATGCGGCTCATCGATGGGCGAGTCATGACCATTGATCATGACTTTCCCTGGTCCTGTCGCCGCTGCAGGTGCAGCGAACCTTTCCCGATCGTTGTCTACTGAGGATCAGGGGGCAGGCCCCCCTGATCCTTTCCCCCCGTGCTGATTTTATCGGAGCCCCCATGAGCGCTGATCAGCTTCGCGATATCGAAGGGGAAGGGGCGGAATCCCCTTCGCTGGGCAAGGCGGCCAGTCAGCAGGAGGCGCGCAAGAGATATGGAGCGACGATTGTCCGCGATCTCGTCCAATTCGCCAACGAAGACTGGCCTTGCCTGAATGCCCTTCGGCCCAGCTTGCCCGAGGCCTTGCGCGCCTATGTCGATGATATCCGCCTCGATCTCGATGATCTGGCAGAGGGGCGCATCCGCTCCGACGACCTCAATCTGTCGGCTCTGATCTACGGCCCTCCGGGGACCGGCAAGAGCTTTTTGGCTCGTGCGTTCGCCCGCACATTCAATATTCCGCTGATCACCACCAGCTATGCGCACTGGGAGGCCTATCAGGAGGGCACGCTCAGCGACGTGATCTTTGCCATGAAGCGCGATTTCGCGCTCGCCCACGCCTTCGCGCCCAGCATCCTGTTCATTGATGAAATCGACTGCATTCCCTCGCGGGATCGCGTGAATGCCCGCAATCGGGACTGGTGGATCGCCGTCACCAACGTGCTCCTGCAATGCCTGTCCGGCACGCAAGGACGCCTGTGCGATGTCCTCGTGCTCGGTGCGACCAATCATCCCGCCAATCTTGATCCCGCGCTCCTGCGGGCCGGGCGCCTTGAGCGCCACATCGCTCTGGAAGCTCTGGGCGATCCGGCCGGCGTCGAAGCCATCCTGCGTTATCACCTCAGGGGCGAGTTGAAGGAATGCGGCCTTTCGTCTGCGGCGATCGCCCTTGTTGGCCGGACCGCCGCCGAGATCGAAATCGCCGTTCGTTGCGCCAAACGGCAGGCCCGTCGCGACAAAAGGCCCCTTTCTCCAGAGGATTTGCTTGGCGCCATTCCAGGATTCAGGAGCCGTGACCCAGCCCTCGACCAGGTCATCGCGATTCATGAGGCGGGGCACGCGGTCGCCCTGCATCGTCTTGAGGTCGCCCATGTGCTCAGTGTGTCCATGACCGGCGTTACGTCCGCCGCCCATCACCGCCGCCCCGAAACGCTGGACTTCCTGCTGGCGAAGATCGCCGCGTTGCTGGCCGGACGCGCCGCCGAGGAGGTGCTTCTCGGGGTGGCGACAGCCGGATCGGGCGGGGGGCCGGACAGCGATCTCGGCCGGGCCCATGCTCTGGCGACACAGGCTGTCGTCAGCCTCGGATTTTCATCCGAACGCCCGTTGTTCTATGTGCCGGTTGACCTGCGTGATCCCGTCTCGGCCACCTCGGCTGTCGGCGAGGAAATCCGCCAGTTGATGGAGCGGGGCTACAGGCGCGCCCTCGAACTCGCCGATCGGCACCGGACGATGATCCAGTCCATTGCCGACACCCTGATCGAAAGGCGCGTTCTGGAAGAACGTGATCTGCATATCTTTCTGCAGGACAGTCCGTCCCAGCCGATGGTTTCCCCTGCCGCCGCATGAACGGATTTGTTCAAGGCGCATGGCCACTCAGGCGCAGCCGCTGCGCTTTTCCTGGGCGCTGACCCAGTCAAGCAGGACCGAACGGCGGGCGCAGAGCACCGAGCCGAGCCGGAAGATCGGCAGCCGGGACGTTTCGGCAAGGTGATAAACCTTCCGCCGGTTGCCCGGCGAGCCATAGAGGAACTCCGCGATCTGATCGGCTCCCCGCAGTAGGTCTGATGAAAAAGCGCAATGAACAGAACAATCCTGATGATCTGAAGACATGATCCCTCCGCAAAAGAATTATGTGAAGATGATAATTGTTTTACTGTAATGTTTACTGCGGGAAGCGGCGGGATGCTGTCAATTCGAATGATGCGCGATTTTCAACCGGTCATAGCCTTTGTCGTCGATTCCTCGTGCTGGTCATACGGGCGCATTCAGGATGCGCGGGCGGTCTGCGAGCGCTGCTCCTGCGCCGCGATCCAGTCGAACAGAACGGAGCGGCGGGCGCACAGCAGGGTGCCGAGACGAAACACCGGCAGGCGGCTCGTTTCGGCAAGATGATACACGCGTCGACGATAATCCTGGCTGCCAAACAGAAAGACGGCGATCTCGTCGGCGCCGCGCAGCAGGTCCGGCGCGAGCGAGTGGTCGGGCGAAGGCGGGGGACGCGATGTCATCGTCATGCTCCTTCATTCGGCAAGGCATGCCGCGAGGCGGTTGAGGGTTTTCTGGGTGACCCGCCGGTATTGTTGCAGGTCGCCGTGCGGGGAAAGGCCCGGGGGGGATGTCCCCAGGCGCTGTTCGGGATCGGCAGGCCAGATGCCAGGCGGCGCATACCGGACTTCAACGGTTCGTCCGGACGGCGTTGCGGCGATGCGCAGATCCGCCAGCGTGCCGGGGCTGGTGGCGGCCACCTCGACAACTCCCGGAGCCTGAGGCGTGCCGGCGCAGAGGATCAGGGTGGCAACCGCGTCAATGAAACTGTGCCGGAGAGGCAGTCCGGCGAGATCGGGAAGGCCAAGATCGGCGAAGGGGTGGGCCGCGCCGGGCGCGCGCAGAGGGTGAGCATCAAGGTAGCGATGGATCACGGCCGGCGCATCCTTGGCCAATCCGCCTGCCAGGATCGCCACCAGAAGCACGGCCGCGTCGCGGGGGGTGACGCGCGCCGCGCTGCGCCCGCGACCGCCCTTGGACCGTAGTCCAGCGATGACGAGGCCCCGATCAATATGCACGAGGCTCCCTTCCGGCAGATCGAGCGCCTGCGCCAGGGTTTGCACCAACTTTCCCGGACTGGCCATGAGGGTCTCCTTTATCATTCATGTTTGACACGAATGGTTATTGACGGCAACTGCCATTCGCGTAGAATCTGAATGGAATTGATGGGAATGTCTGGAACCGACGCCCTGGCGAAGATGACGTGGCGATGGTCCGCTCCCTAAATGAATGTTCAAGGAGGCTGCCTTGGCGAGCATTCGCAAACGAAAATGGATCACCGGGAGCGGCGAGGAGCGGATCGCTTTCGCTGTCGATTTCACCGATGACAATGGCTCCCGCCAGCGTCGTCAGTTTGCCTCGAAACGCGAGGCCGACGCCTTCCGCGTCGACATCGAAAGCCAGATGCGCAGCGGCACCTACCGCGCCGATGCGCGCCGCGTCACCGTGAAGGAAGTCGCCGATCAGTTCATCGCCCACTGCAAGGGGCGTTGCGAGCGACACGAGCGCATGACGAAAAAGAACTACCTTGTCTATGATGGGCACATCCGCAACTACATCTGCCCCAACCCCCAGCGCGGCGAAGACGGAACGCGTTCCGACCGCGCCCGGCCCTTCAGGGATGGCATCGGCGCGATCCGGTTGTCCCAGCTCACGGCGCGGACGGTCGGCGATCTGCGCGACCGGCTCCGGGATGCCGGCGTCTCCGTTCCGACCACCCGCAAGATTCTCGGTACGCTGCAGCAGATTCTGGCTTTCGCCATCAGCCGTGATTATCTGGCCGTCAATGCAGCCTCCGGCGTCAAGGTGATCGGGCGACGCGATGAGGGCTCCCGCAAGATCGTGCCCCCGTCCAAGGAGGCCATGAGGCTGCTGCTCTCGGTCGCCGACCAGGATTTTCAGGTGCAGCTGCTGTTCGCCAGCGCGACCGGCGTGCGCGCCGGCGAAATGCATGCCCTGCGCTGGCGCCACGTTGATTTCGAGACAGGCGAGGTGGTGATCGAAACCCGGGTCGACGCCTTTGGGGAAGAAGACGTCACCAAGACATCGGCGGGCATGCGGACCATTCCGCTTGCCGCTGCTGTCGTGCTGGCGCTGAAAGAATGGAAACTGCGAACCAGGCGCAAGACGCCCGAGGACCTGATCTTCCCAAGCCGGCGTGGCTGGTATGTCAGTCATGACAACATGGTCAAGCGCAGGTTCAATCCCTTGTTCGAAAAGCTCGCGGCCGCGCATGCCGAGGCTCCCGACGATCATCCTAAGCCGCCGGCGCGATTCAACTGGCACGCCCTGCGCCATTTCGCGATTTCCTGTTGGATAGAGGCGGGACTCTCGCCCAAGACGGTTCAGACCTTTGCGGGCCACAGCAGCCTTCAGGTCACGATGGATCGCTACGGTCATCTGTTCCCGTCGGACGATCACCGGCAGGCCATGAATCGCATCGCCGATGATATGACGCGACACCGGTTCGGCCAGGAAAGGTGACAGGCATTTCCTCCCGCTGCCGGCCATTTCCATGGCGGCGGCGGGGCGGGCTTCTCAGAATGGTCCTTCCGAAACCCACAGTCTCAGGAGGACTTCATGTCAGGATTTATCACTGCCGGCCGCAAGCTGGTTCCCCATAGCGACATTGCCTTTGTCGAACCTTTTGATCCCGCCGCCAATCCGCAATTCCATCCCTCGCGCCCATTCGCCGGTCGTCTAGTCCTGCGCAACCGCGACAGCATCCTGATCGATCAACGCCCGGAAGCCTTTGCCAGCGCCAACGCCTATGTCTGGCTTGCCGAGGATGATGTGGCCCTCAATCCGGCGCAGGCGTTTCAGGTCGAAATCTTCGTGGCGGAGGAGCGCTTTCGTACCGCCAGGCCCTACGCGGCCCGCCTGCGCTGGCGCGATCAGGACGGCAACGACCAGAGTAAGCTGCTTGTGACCGGCCCCGAACAGGTATTCGCGGCCCTGATGCGCCCGGCGCCAACGGCGTCGGCCGAGTCGCAATCAGCTCCAAGGCAGCAGGCGCGTCGGCGCTCTGCCCGCAGGGCCGCGGCCAACAGCCTTCACCCCTAGCGGGGTGTTGGTCAGCCGGCGCCGCGCTGGAATTTGTGTTGTCAGGCAGTGTCTGAGTATAAATATAAGGCATATTTATATCAATAATACATGCGTGAAATATGTATATTGCATTCATAATACTAATCTGTATTATCCGGCAACCAAATTGGCCGCGGGGTAGAGCAGCCCGGTAGCTCGCAAGGCTCATAACCTTGAAGTCGTTGGTTCAAATCCAACCCCCGCAACCAGTTTTATACAGTAATATCAGTCAATTGGCCCGCCTTTGGCGGGCTTTTTGTTTTCCGAAGAGCTTTGCCAAGCCGTTCAACTAATTTCGCTATTATTTCAAATAGATACCGATACTCCGTCTGCCTGAGCTGATCCTTCCAAAAAAACTCCATGTCACATGTTTGGCACATGGCCGGCACACGGAGAACTGGCTCGAGAAAACTGCACAGTGGAGATAATTGGAAATTCTGCCGGAGATCGGCATGATGCCGGGAACAGGAGAGGCCATGACGAGACGACCGCGCCGGAACCACAGCCCGGCTTTCAAGGCGAATGTGGCGCTTGTCGCCGCGAAGGGCGAAAAGACGTTAGTCAAATTGGCCGCACAATTCGATGCCCATGCGAATGTCATCAAGACTTGGCGGGTTCGCTGATGTTTCATTATCAAATGTCAACGACTGTAGCGCCCTCGCAAATCATAAGAATTAAACATCAGTGGTTCTGCGTGTCACGATCAGCATACCTGACCTCGGGAAGTGGGTCACGAGCGGCAAGATCGCGCCAAGCGAACACCGGTGCAGTCGTCACTCCATTTCTTTCCAGCGCTCGCGCAAGACGGACGCATTCGGCGCGGACGAGGGGTAAGGAAACGGCTCGGTCGGACTCGACATCGGCGTCTCCGTCAGGCTGACCATAGCCCGTGGCTTCGCGAAGCTCATCGAGTAATTCGGCGATCCGACCGAGTTCAGTATTCCCGCAGCAGCCTGCTTCGATCAGGCGGCGTGCGAGATAAATGAGAGCTACAAATCCTCCGCCAATCCGCCCGCGCTCCAGCGCCCGCAGTGCCCGATCACGAAGGGCCTCGGGCAGAGATGACGCCTGACCAGCGTCAGATAAACGCAGCCAGCGGTCAATCGCTTCAACGGCGGCTGGTGTGGCGCGGCGGTCGCCGGCTGCGAGTGGTCTGTGAAAAGCGATTTCGATCTGGCTATCAATGCTCTCGTTCAAACCGTGGAACACGGGTAATGCCGAAAGGGCCTCCGGTAGCTCGGTCTCATCCAGAAAGGTCAGCGCGGCTTTAGCACGCTCAATCGTACGATCATGCTGCGCGAGCGCTTGCGCTGCCACGATACCGAGAACCGACGCCATCATCTGATCGCTTTGCTCTCGGCTTGAGCGGACGAAGGCATCGCTAACGGGGTCAGAACTGGACTTTTTAGAGCGCCAAATTGCCACTTTGTCGAATAATAGGACCGCATCTGCTTCATTTGGCCGCAAGAAGGGCTTCCGACCCGAAGCTGCTGCTACTAACTCGGCCGGAGCAGCTGCAGCATTGGGGCTGAAGAGGTGCGCGTAAACGCGTGCGCGGACGTCGATATCCGGCGGAGCAGGTGCGATCAGGAAAGCGAACGAATATAGGTTCGTGTTCTTAGGCAGCGCGTTGCTATCCGATGGAACATCTTTCCAGAGCGCTTTGGCAAAGGACGAAACCTGGCTACTAGTCAGCTGTCCTCTCTCGTGCAGGGTAAGCAGGCGTGAGGCTGCCTCAGATCGTAAGGGGCCACCGGATGCCAGATGGTGTAGGAACACGGTGACGCGAGAGTCAAATATGGCTTCACTTCCACTGCGACGAACGAAGCGGTAAGCGTCCTGACCAGGGTCGTACCAATGAAAGGATGGTCCATCTTTGTTCCGCTCCGCACCTAGTGGGAAGCGCAATAGTTCCGATGAAAGCTCTTCACGCTGGTTGTGAGGCACTGCATTGAAGGAGCGTTTTAGCAGATTGCCAATTTGCTCATTCATCCACCAATGTTTCAGCGCTTCGTCACTTCCCAGCTCCACTGCAAGTCTCACATGTGCTTTGGCGCTGTCGGCATCGTCACGCGCTACCACCCTGGATAGCGCTTCGACATAGAGTCGTAATACATCAATGTCTCTGTGGTCAGCGGCCTTCTGGCGAACTCGAGCACGCCAGAAACTGATTGCCTGTTCAAGCCGTTTACGAAGCTCGGCGATGACATTCTCGTCAAGACGGGCAATAGGGATCCTGCCGAGATGGATGTCGATTGATCCCTTCGAGTAACTCGGCTTGGTCGAAAGTAACGCTGAGTGCCATGCTACCGTCGGCTCGAACTCGAGACGGAGCGCATCAGCAAGGCGAGTGCCGAGAAAGTCTACGTGCTGTATACGAATAGGTAGTCCGGCCCGCTCGGCAACGTGGCGCAACTCGCATAGTGGCGTGACCTGTGTAACACTGCGGAACCTGATTGTATTGCCGCTATCGCTATACGTTCCTGCTTCAAATCCAGGCTCGATCTGCCTTGTTTCCAAGCGTTTGCGTAGCCCGTCATCGATTTCTGCATCTAGACCGCGCAACTGCGTCCAGGGATCATAATCGCGCAGCTCCAGCCGGTCCAACCCATCCAGCTCAGCAAGCAAAGCGCCCTGATCCTCCCAGCGCACTGCCTTGGCCACTATTTTCGCCCATGCCAAACGAGATCGAAGCGCGACGCTTTCGGGATCTCGCATTACCCGAGCACGTAACTCTCGGACCGTCACGCCAACAATCCGCAGGGCCTCTTCTGTTTCGCCAACCCAATAGAGCAAGGCTGCCCGTCTTAGCCCCCAAACGGGATCGTCGCCTTCGACTTTGCTCGCATTTTCGGCGACAAACTGGAAGTCAAGCATGTCGCGCGCAAAGACACAGCGCTCATGAGCGACGAGCGCGGGTAAATCATTGGGGAAGGATAGCGATTCAAAACGCGTTGCACGCTTTGCTAGTGCCGCTTTATCGCCAGCCCCACGCGCAGCGCCGAGCAAACCTCGTGCGAGCGAGCGCACCAACTCTGGATCAGCCTCGGCCAGCACCTCGGGTGTCGAGATCGCATCCATGCGCTCGGCAAGCCAAGGCGGGATGGGTTGAGCCCCGTGGTCGTGGCGCCAGGCCAACTCCAAAAGCGCGTGTCGGCGTTCGTCCTCGGCCATGGTATCGAGGGCGAGCGGAAGATTGGTAACAACATCTGCCCCAAGCCTTAGCGAAAGACGCACATCGCGGGGATGAACAAGCCAATCTGGACAAGTATGCCGGTCATTTTGCCAAATCACCAATGACGTTCGCAACGCATGGACGACCTTCTCTGGATCCTGAAATTCGCGGGACCAATCGTCAGGGCCACTATTGCGCTTGTTTGGATATTGCCCATATGACATTGGCTGCCATTCGTCCGGCTCCGTCGGTCGAGCAGCGTTGAGATGCGTGAGGAACAAAGAAATTGCAGCGACATGGCGCTGATCGGGCCGCTCACCCCCAACTACGGAGGCCAGATCGATCGGTGAGATACCCCGCGACTCCAGCAGGCGTCGCTTCACGCTTGACAGGTTGAGTGCGCCGACGAGGTAGATGCGCCGAGCGCGACTGCTCAGCCGATCACGCACCCAACCAGCCCACTGTAAAAAGTTCGGATCATCCCCCGAGAAACCGAGAAGGCACAGTTCATTTTCGATGAACACCTGCCGAGCCGTATTCACAAACGCCGCGTGGCACTGCGGATATGTGCGAAAATCCTCTTCTGAGATGACCACGTTCGCCCCATCTTGCAGCGAGCCGTGCAATTTAATGATCCGCGCACCCCGAGTATGAGGAAGATCGCTCTCCGCTAACACAACATCGTAGCCGCGGCGTGCATACTTTGCTGCACGCTCGAGGAGCGTGTCATAGTTCGTAGTCAATACATCTGCCCAAGGCAGATCGAGCAAGTTGCGATGAATTGGGCCTGGCTCGAAGGCGTCGTCGCGGATGCGGCGGCGCAAGAAATCCGTTAGGGCTGCGTTGCCAAGCCCAACTCTATACTCCTCCGCAAGCCGCAGCGGGTCCCTCGGTACATTCGCACTTTGAGCACCGTAAAGTTCGCGTGCCATGTCGTCCGCAAGATGGGACCATAGCGGAGGAGGCGGAGTGTCGTTTGAAACAAGCCGCGCCCCTCCACGACTGACGCCAGCACCGATGAGAACAGCCGCCCCGCGCATCGCGCCGCGTGACCACAGCGCCCGGCTAAGCTGCTCAAGGGCAGGACGGTCAGGGATATCAATGATAGGCGCGATAGAAGTCACGAAAGCATCGATTGTTGGCACATAGACGATCAACCCGAACAGGTTATAACACTGGAATATAATCGTCATTTTCTTTATTTTGCGACCCAAATTACACACGTTATGGGTCATCGTCACCCTAAAAGCTGCCTAAGCCCTTTTGGGCAAACGTCTACTTTTCAGCAGTAGAAATAGCCTGCGGAAAGACTGATAAGGGAATGCATTCGAGACAAACCGTACCTTGAAGTGGGTTAGTCGATTGACCGGTGGGTAGTTCTGACGAAGTCTGGCGCTGGCGTTATAATAAATGCTTCGAAATTGGCCTGTCCTGCCTTGCTGAATCGGATTGCCTGGCCGCTCGATTCACGGTGGGCCCAGCCCGCGCGCGAAGAAGATATCCAATAACTCCTTCGCCAGCGGACCAGCGAGATGTGAACGTCGCTCGCTCCAATCCAGACAGGTGCGACAGAGCGCTTTGTTGTTGGCCTGCATCGCATCAAGGTGGATGCTTTCGGCCACAAAACGCGCCTGCCCGGCAGAAGACAGGCTCAGCCCTTCAGCCGAAACCACGACGGCGCCTTGGGTGATCGGTACATATTAGAGCCGAACGCCTGCCGTGCCGGCGAGGTGATCGTAGCAGATGCGCGCCGAGCGCATCGCGACGTCCCGCGGATCGGGCCGCGTGCGCAGGCTTAACTTTGGGCCGGAACTCAAGTTGTCTATGGCCGTAGCGTCGGCGAGATGGGTGGACGTTGAACCCAAGATCGGCCATATGATCGGCCAATTATCTTGCTATATTCAAAAAATGCATGCAATATCAAAATATTAATTTTTTCGTAGATCGGCCAAAACATGGGTGTTGGATTAGAGAGTGTTCAGCGTATTGAGCCCGCGCGCCTGGAAGAGGCGCCCGAGCGGGTGGCGGATGCCGTGGCCGAACTGTCAGCCTCGGCGGCGGTTCTCGGACGGTCCCTGCACCCGCGCACGGCGGCAAACCTGGCCTCGCTCGTGCGCATCATGAACACCTACTACAGCAATCTCATCGAAGGCCACCACACGCGTCCTCGCGACATTCAGCGGGCGCTTGCCGGCGAGTTTGATCGGGATGAAGAGCGGCGGGATCTTCAGATCGAGGCGGCAGCTCATGTGCGCGTGCAGGCCGAACTGGATATCATGGCGACGGAAGGACGGTTGCCCGAGCCTGCCTCGTCCGAATTCCTCCTGTGGTTGCACAACGAGTTCTATCGCGATGCGCCAGACAGGATGCTGACCATCCGAGGCGGCGCCCGTACATTCATCATGACGCCGGGCCGCTGGCGCACCGGCATGGAGCAGGATGTCGCGGTGGGGCGACATCAGCCCCCTTCGAGCGATCGTGTACAGGATTTCATGACCTATTTCGCCGACCGCTACCGTTTCGACAGAATGGGGCAGGCGGCGCGCATACTGGCCATTCCGGCGGCCCATCATCGCTTCAACTATATCCACCCCTTTCCCGATGGAAATGGCCGTATCAGCCGCCTGATGAGCCATGCCATGGCGCATCAGGCC
>Ga0209573_1001181_pt1 | contig 42786 bp, 32 predicted proteins | sample TNRBio252014_DNA_FD_185870 | JGI IMG/M metagenome (GOLD analysis project Ga0209573, IMG submission 185870) | Wastewater treatment Type I Accumulibacter community from EBPR Bioreactor in Madison, WI, USA - TNR Reactor_6/25/2014_ DNA (SPAdes)... | ecosystem: Engineered > Bioreactor > EBPR >...
GATAAGGACGCCCAGCGCGCGCAGCGGCTCAGTCCAACAGCAGTGTATCCGACCAGCAGGCGGATCACCCCTCCTCAGCAACATCAGCCTTGCCTCCGCCTCCTGCTCGGATACACTGCTTCACGTTCTGCCAAGAAAACTCGCAATGATACAGACCTCGATTCTCGATCTTGCTAGCTCAGGCAATCTTGGTTCGTTGTGTCACGATCGCAATCATGATGAGCTTAGGGAACTTCTCGGATCTCCCAGCGATTGGGGGACTCAGACGATTCAAGAACGGGCTGAGATTTGGCGCTACGGCGACATCGAGTTTCATTTCAGCGATCGAAAGGTCTATCTGATTTTCTCTGACCACGGCGACATGACACGAGCCAGCGATTCGCTGCAGATTGATCCATGGATTCTTCGGCGTGATCTCGCTCTCGAGGATTTTCAATCTGCATTGGCGGCAGCGTCCATTCAGTATGAAACCGTCATTCCCGACTTTGACCCCACTCAACGCATTGTGACCACCATCAGCGGCGCGAGATTTACTTTCACAGACAACCCGGATGATGATGTTTCTGGGCTGATCGCGTGGTCAATCGAAACACGGGCAGAACAAGTCGTGGATGATCAATCCCCGACCCGCGCCGAAGTTGACGCATGAGGGCAACTCGACCATCATTGTTTCAATCCATCCGCGCTCTCGGTCGGGGATGACATCACTCTAACGTTCGGCTAACAACACTAGCTCTCTTCACCAGTGATCGAGCAAATTCATCAGACACTTGCTCTAGTTCGAGGGCATACAGACTTGTCCTCGGACTGGACGCAGTTGGTGGACATTTGCAGACAGGTTCATCCCGACTGTCCTTGGGCTGACCTGCCACCGCCCGATGTGCAGTCTGATCTTCACGATACATGGCAGTGGCTTCAGAAGGAGGTGGCTGAACAGCCTGACGCCAGCGGTCTCTATCTCGGCCTCGATACCTTGAACATGGGCGATGGGAAGGGCATGAACATTGACTTTGGAGCTACCTCGGAATGCGATCCGGCATCGTACAGTCCTGATTGGGTTTGGGACGTCACACTGTCCTACGGATCACATCACTTGATTCGGGGCTTGGTCGGACTTCAGGCCATCTATGCTCGCCCGATTTGGCGGGATGCCTTTGGCTTGTGTGACTATGTGTTTTTTCTCGGATATTCAGGCATGATATTGACGCAGGTCTTCGAGAGCTTCACACTTCCACGCACCTTTATGCCGGTCTGGGGCTTTCATGACGGCGACATGTTCACCCTCGGACGTTACCACAACGGGAGTTTCACCAGGCTATGCAAAAGCTAGTCAACAAGCCGAACCTCCAAGTTAGCATTGAGACGCGGCGCTAGAGGTATGGGTTGGTGGGTGGCGTGACCGCTGTGGCCTCGAGGCTAATCGTTGTTGGACGCCTGCCTTGCCGCGATAGCGGCATCCCTGAATGCGAAGCCTTTCCGCAGAGACTGACGCTAGGACGTCACCCCCGTGGTGGCCATACTTGCGCGGGTGATCGAAGCGAAGTGACCCTGATGCGCTTTGCTTTTTGATCCGCCTGTTCTTGGTGAACGAGATAGATGATATCAAATGGCTCGCAGGGTTGGCTCGGCTGCGGTGAAGAAACCACCAGGATGGATTGCTGATGAGTGATTCTTGATTCGTCTGCAAGCAGCGCACAGTGAGGAGTGCCGACGACTCGTCGGCATTCCCGATGCTTCGCGGTGGAAGGTCAATGGTGCACAGTGAGGTGTGCCGACGACTCGTCGGCATTCCTGATGCTTCGCGGTGGAGGGTCGATGGTGCACAGTGAGGAGCGCCGACGACTCGTCGGCATTCCCAATGCTTCGCGGTGGAGGGTCGATGGTGCACAGCGAGGAGTGCCGACGACTCGTCGGCATTCCCAATGCTTCGCGGTGGAGGGGCGATGGTGCACAGTGAGGAGCGCCGACGAGTCGTCGGCATTCCCGATGCTTCGCGGTGGAGGGTCGATGGTGCACAGGGAGGAGTGCCGACGACTCGTCGGCATTCCCGATGCTTCTCGGTGGAGGGTCGATGGTGCACAGTGAGGAGCGCCGACGACTCGTCGGCATTCCCGATGCTTCGCGGCGGAAGGTCGATGGTGCACAGTGAGGAGCGCCGACGACTCGTCGGCATTCCTGATGCTTCGCGGTGGAGGGTCGATGGTGCACAGGGAGGAGTGCCGACGAGTCGTCGGCATTCCTGATGCTTCGCGGTGGAGGGTCGATGGTGCACGGTGAGGAGCGCCGACGAGTCGTCGGCATTCCCGATGCTTCGCGGTGGAGGGTCGATGGTGCACGGTGAGGAGTGCCGACGACTCGTCGGCATTCCTAACGTGGTGTGTCAGGGTGGGGGGGCCCAGCGGGCTTGGTCATCCGGTGTCGCGGGGCTGGTGTTTTGTGGCGTCTGGATGGTTTGGGATTGTGACGCCGGATGATTCTGCTGAGGATAGCAATCATCTTCAAAAGACTTGCGCTCCGCTCCGACGCGGCACTTTCTGGCATGCCAGGTGTTCCGATGCCTCGTATTCCAGACCCTGTGGCCTTGCGGGCTGACCTTGTTGATCTGTTGAAGGCGCGGATGAGGCTTACTTTGGATATTTGTCTGTCAGACCTCGGGCTCGGTGAGCATCTTTTTCAGGCTGGAGAAGAAGTCGAGGCTCTCTTCTTGGGTGATGGTCTCGTTCATGTGGCTGGTGTAGTCGATCTCGTCGATGTAGGTGGGATCGAGTTCGCGGAGGAAGTGGCTGGGCTCTGAGGTTTGCCTTTGGCCCCATTTGTTGCGAAAGCAGGCGTAGCTCATGGTGAGCTGTTCCTTGGCGCGGGTGATGCCGACGTAGAAGAGGCGGCGCTCTTCGTCCACGCGGTTTTCTTCAAAGGAGCGGCGGTGGGGCAGGATGCCTTGTTCTAGGCCAGGGAGATAAACAACGGGAAATTCTAGCCCCTTGGAGGCATGCATGGTGATGAGGCAGACGCCCTTTTTTTTGGTGATGTCGTCCTTTTCTTCACGCTCGTCATTCAGACTGATTTCATCGAGAAAACCGCCCAGGCCGTCTTTGGCGTTGCGCTCTTGATAGTTGCCGATGGTCTTGACGAACTCTTTGAGGCCGTTCTCCCAGTTGTTGTAGTCGTCTGGCGTTTTGGCCTGCTTTTTGAGGTAGTCCATGTAGCCGATTTGATCGATGAGCATTTCCGTCATCGTGACCAAGTTGGTGCCGGGGGTGTGGGCTGGCTCTGAGAATCGATTGATGATCTCAATGAAGCTCTTGACGTTTTCCCGAGTCTTTTGGGGGAGTTGGCGCTGGAGGTCCTCCATGCAAAGGGTGACCCAGACGCTTTGGGAACGCTCCAGGGACCGCTCCCGAGTAAGTTCCGCTGTGCCGGTGCCGATGCCGCGCGTGGGGGTATTGATGATACGGAGGAGGTTGATGTCATCGTGCGGATTGTGCAAGACGCTAAGGTAACCCAGGATGTCCTTCACCTCGCGGCGATCAAAGAAGCTGCGGGCACCGACCACGCGGTAGGGGATCTTGAGTTTGCGGAAGTTTTGTTCCAGCACACGCGATTGGTCGTTGGTGCGGAAGAGGACGGCGAAGTCTTCCCATTCGCGACCGTTATTGAAGTGATTGGCCTCAATCTCTTTGGCGACCATTTCGCCTTCGACCTTGTCATCCTCTGTGGCGATCAGGCGCAGGCGGTCCGCGCCGTTGTTACGGCTCCAGAGGGTCTTTTCGCGTCGGCCAAAGTTGTGAACGATCAGCGAGTTGGCGGTGTGCAGGATGGGGGTGGTGGAGCGGTAGTTTTCCTCCAACTTTACCACCTTCGGGTTTGGGAAAAACGATTCGAACTCTGTGATGTTGGTGATCTCTGCACCGCGCCAGCCGTAGATGGACTGATCGTCATCGCCCACGACGCAGACGTTGTAGGGGGCGGGCACGAGCGCGCGGAGGAGTCGCATCTGGAGGGAATTGGTGTCTTGAAATTCATCGACCATCACAAAGCGATGGCGATCCTGGAGGACGCTGCGTACTTCTGCGACATTCTCCAGGAGGTCCACGCCGAGTAGGAGGAGATCGTCAAAGTCCATGACGTTCAGCGCGCGCATCTCCGCGACGTAGGATTCCATCAAGGCGGGGAGGAGTTCTTTTTGTGGATCGCCCATGGACTCACCGTAGTTCTTAGCGTGGCTGATTTTACTGAGCGCAACCGAGGGGTCGAGCGTTTCCTCGCTGGTCATCATCGTGGCCATGACGCGCTTCATGAGGCTGATCTGCTCGCTTTGGCTGTAGATGACGAAGTTTTTCTTGTAGCCGACGTGTTCTGCATACTCCCGCAGTACCCGGGCGCAAAAGGCGTGGAAGGTGCCAACGCCGACCTTTTTGCCGAGGCCCTCGCGCACCATGTCCTTGACGCGTTCACGCATTTCTGTGGCGGCTTTGTTGGTGAAGGTGACGGCCAGGATGTGCTCCGGCCGGATGCCCTCCTCCACCATGTAGGCGATGCGTGCGGTGACGACCCGGGTCTTACCGGTGCCTGCGCCAGCAAGGATCAGGAGGGGGCCGTGAATGTGGGAGGCGGCTTCGCGCTGCTGCGCGTTGAGGGTGCCGGTAAAAGTGGACATCGGGACGGAAAATCAACTGTCGGTGGTGGAGGCGATTCGTTCGGGCGTGGGCGCGGTGCCCAGTTCCCACCACTTTTGCAACACTGTGGGTAGGAGTTCGTGCTCTGCCTTTTGCACTCTTGTCCGCAGCGATGCTTCAGTGTCGCCGATCACAATGGGGACCCGAGACTGCGCGAGGATGGTGCCGGTATCGACTTCAGGGGTGACGAGGTGCACGGTGCAGCCGGTCTCGAGTTCGCCCTCCTCCAGCGCGGCGCGGATGGCATTGCGTCCTTTGAATTTCGGGAGCAGGGAAGGGTGGATGTTGACGATCTGGCCGGCCCAGGCTTCGAGCGTGGGATTCTTTAAGATGCGCATGAAGCCGGTGAGGACGACGACATCGACCCCGGCGCGTTGTAGGTGCTCAAAGATCTCTTTTTGGGCTGCCGCAGTGGTGCGCAGTGGCTTGGGGCCGCAATCGACGTGAAAGGTCGGCACGTCCGCTGTCTCGGCCAGTTTGAGAAAGGGCGAGGCGGCGATATCGGAGATGGCGGCGGTGACTTTGGCATTCAGATCCCCTCGGGTGATCGCCTTTAGGATCGCATCAAAATTGGTGCCCGCACCGGAGCCGAGCACGGCGATGCGTAGTGGGGGTTTTTCCCCGGTGCTGTTGGCGGGCAGTTGCATCCGCGTCAGGGTGCTGGTGGTGGACTTTCCTGCCACGAGCGGGAGGATGCGGATGTCTGTGCCAGCGGCGTCGAGCGCGGCGCGTTCTTCGGCGTTCAGGGATTCGACGGTGTAATCGCCCCCCTTGGCGTAAATGTGTGGTCGGATGGCCTCGATCATCCCGGTGGCGCGCACATCGTCAAAGATCACGACGGCATCGACACAACGCAGCGCGGCCATCACCTCCGCGCGATCCTTCTCCGAATTCACCGGACGATTTGGGCCCTTCAGGGCGCGCACTGAGGCATCAGAGTTCAGCGCGACGACCATCGCGTCCCCCAGTGCCCTGGCTTGCTGAAGATAACGGACATGGCCGGTGTGCAGCAGGTCAAAACAGCCGTTGGTAAAGACCAATCGCTGTCCTTTGGCGTCCAATTCATCGCGCAATCGGCGGACGGATTCGGGAGATGAAGGCAGGTAATCGGGGGCGGACATGGGGGACCATTCCGGTAGCCGAGGCCACCCCAGATGCAAGTGTGGGAATGGTGAAATCCTGGTGGCAAACCAGCGGTGACAGCAACGCAGGAAAACCCTACCGCAACCGCACCTCGGGGCTGGAGACGGTGAGGGTGGTGTCGTTGTCAGTGTGCCGATGGACGGTGATTACGTCGAGCGTGGTGACATCGCCTTCGATGGAGATTTTCGCGGTGAAGGTCGCTGGACCGGTTTTTTCCAAGGGGGCGGAGGTCCATGGGTCGAATTCCATCTGGATGGAGTAGTCTGGGTGGCGGTTGATGGACCAAAATACTTCATTGCTTTGGGGTTCCGCTCCGTCGGGAAAAACAACGGTGACACTGAGGCTGTGCTGACTCTTTTCCCAGTTGGTGGTCAGGGTGGGCGGTGCGATCAGGCGTCGTGTGCCGAAGAAGTGATGCGTGGCGAAGGCGTAGAGGTTTGCATCGACATCGGGTTGGGAGGCGACCGGCTTGTTCAGGCCGGTGTCCTTTCCACCGCCGTGTTGACCACCGGGCATGATGTAAATGGGGAGCTGAGGGAAGCGCTGTCCCAGTTCGATCATGCCGGGGCTGACGTTATCGTTTGAGCCCTGATTGTAGAAGATCTCTACGCCGCGTTTTTTGAGACCATCAAGGTAGTTCGTGGTGCGGCAGACTTCCCAGGCGAGACTGCTGGCGGACTTGATCTCGGCATCGCTCCATCCTGCGGCTTGGCATGCTGCGAGGGTGAGCCTTTCATCGGACCGTGCCTTTTGGCGCACCCTCATCTGGGCGCGACCTGCTTCTGACATTTGAGCCATGAATTCTTCGTTCATCTGGGTGATCGAGGGATCAAGGGTGCCCTCGACGTACGGCCCGCCGGGGCTATCGATGATCGGGGCGACGACGGGCATCATGGCGGTGATTCGATCATCGGCGATGCAGGCGGCAGCGGCGGCCACCCCGCGCTTTGATCCGCCAGTGGTCAGGACCTTGTGAGGCTGGAAGACGTCCCTTTCTGCGATGGCTGTCGTCAGGGCGCGCATATCGCTGAGGCCCCAGATCCACGCCGGTGTGTAGCGGGCGGCTTTGGTCTGGATAAAGTGTTCCTCCATCTGCAAATGCAACTGCCCGACAGGCTCCATATCGGTGATGGGCACCATGCCGATGTAAACAATGCCGACGCCATGCTCCTTGAGCAGGCGCAGCTTGGCACCGGACGGGACGGTGATCTTGGGCTGTAGCCCTGTGTTTTCGATCAGGACATGGGTGCAAACTTTGTCCACAGGGGCTAGCATGCACACCGGCAGCCGCACTTTTTGTCCTGGCCACCACTCGCAGACGGTGATTTCGACGAGTTTGGAGCGCAGTGTCGGATCCTTGGCCAGGGGCTTCCAGTCCTCAAGGATACGTGTTTCCAGCGTAGCGGCGTCGCGGACGGACGCACTATCGTAACTGCCGATGGTGATGTCTGCCCGGGCGGATGGAAGGGTGACGCTGGCAAAGAGGAGCGCGAAGGTGGCGAGTTTCATGGTGGGCTGTTCTATACGGGCCGCTGGGCGCGAAGTTCGCACGGCGAAGGTGATCTCAGCATCGCGGGCGAAATTGGCGTTGCCTCAGTGGCGCATCTGTGGCACCTCTGGCTCCGCATGAAAACCTATCTGGCCCTCATCACCGCCCTGTTCGTGAGCATTGCTGCAGCGAATGCTGCCGATGCCCTCAATCAGACCTGCCCAATTTCCGGTAACCCGGTCAATGCGGCGATCAAGAGCACTTACACAAAGACCGTGAATCTCTGCTGCACGAAGTGCAAGGCGCGGTTTGATGCATCGCCCAAGCAATATCTGGTTGCGGTGCTGACAGCTCCGCGTGGGCAGTGTCCGCTGAGCCGCAAATCGGCCGCTGGTGTGATGGCGACGTACACTCGCGAGGTTGCCTTTGCTGACTTGGCCTCCAAGGCCAAATTCGATGCGGCTCCAGACAAATTCATCAAGGACGTCCGGTAGTCGAGGTGCTGTCAGCGCCCAGCCATTTGCGGTTTGCCTGCGGTGGATTGGTGCGGTGGTAGCTTATCGATGATCCCGTCTAATGCGGCGAATTTGCTGCCGTCATTGGCTGCGCAGAACTGCTCCGTTAGGCGCTCGATCTCTTTGGCGGCGGCGGCCATTTCTTCGCAGTGGCCCGTGCTCATCGGGACGCTTTCGACCACGCCCAAGACTTGGGCGATCTCTGGCGCCTTGAGCGTCGTTTGCAGGTCGCGCAGATCTTTGAGCAGCTTTTGCATCGTGAGGGCGTGTTGCACGCCGAAGGTCGGCTGACCGTCGGGCAGGCGCACCAATTTTCCGTCCTTATCCACGGGCGCATCTGCCGCACAACCCACGGCGCGGAGGCATTGCGCGAGGTGGAGGAGCTTACCCGTCAGGTAGAGCATGCGCTTGCGTGGGGCAGGGATGGGCTGGGCGTCGTGGCTGTTGCTTTTCACCGCGCTGCCTTCTTTGCTGACAAGGAAGTTGTGCTTTACCTCGCCGGAATACCAGCTCAGCAGTTCGAAGTCTGGGCTCCGTGCGGGGTGGCTGGCTTTATTAACGAGCTGTTCGTCGTCCACGACGTGGCACTCAAAGCAGGCCTTGGCGGTGGCAAATACGGTGTTGGGGTGCTTCATGCCCAGCGCCACTGCGAGATCGATGCGTTCCGTGCGCGAGTGGCTCTTCCCGTTGTGGACATCGATCCACTTTTCCGCGCCGCCATGGCAGGATTCACAGCTAATCGCCGCAGTGGTTTGCACCGCTCCCGAGAGGGTCTCCTGGGTGAAATGGCAGCGCACGCAGCTCGCATTGCTGCTAATCGCATCCGCACGCATTCCGATCGCGTGGGTGATTTTTTCCGCAGCGCTGGACTTGGCGAGCGAGGTAAAGGACGTGGCGTGGAGGCTGCGTTCCCAGCTATCGACGATGGCTTCGTGACAATCTCGGCAGGACTCGGCACCCACAGTGGTGGTGGGATCGACGGGCGCACGCTGGGCCTGGATCGCCGTGGCGACGAACAAGCAGGCGGCCACTAGGAGGAGCCTCTGGAGAAAGAATTGGGGCGTCATTGTTCAGGAAAGTTCAATTTCAACGGCAACTGTATCACAAAAACCATAAAAGCAATAATTGGAATGTGATTAATCCAAGGGGGAGTCGGTAGCGTGGGATATCGCCAAGTTGGCTGTCATCTACCGCATTTTGGAGCTTCTGGCGGGTGAGTCCGGTTCGGTGGTGGTAAGCCGTGGAACAAAATTGGAACATCTTTGGGTAATGGAGATTGTGGGTTTTTTATCAGGAAAAGTTGATTTCAAATAAGCCACAATGTATAATTGCCATAATTTCCGAGTTTACTAACTGAGTCCTGCCGAACCTCATGAGCTACTTTTTGCCCCTGCCCGTTACGACCCGTCCCGCCAATCAGCGGGGATTCAGTCTCGTGCTGAGGGTTTGCGCGGGCCTGATCATTTGCCAGGCCATCGCATCGGCAGAAGATGCGCCGCCGGAGCCTGAGGTCGAGAAGGCGCACCGGACCTATTTGCAGATCTTGCGGGAGGAGAATCGCTTTCCGACGGCGGCGAGTTGTTCCCAGTGTCACCCGGATCACTACGCCGAATGGTCGGTTTCTCCCCACGCTTACGCGATGATGGATCCAGTCTTCAATTCGCTGCATACCTTCATTACCGAGCGGACCTCGGGGACGAACGGCGACTTTTGTATCCGCTGCCACAGTCCCGTGGGGATGCAGAGGGAGGAGAAGATGTTTTCCAGTGCGATGCTGCGCACACCGATCATGATCGAGGGCGTCAGTTGCGTGGTTTGCCACCGTGTGGATCGCGATTTTGGGAATAGCAGTGGGCGTATTAGCATGACGCATGGCACCGTTGCCGCGCCTGTTTATGGCCCGACTGGCAATGCCAATCTGCAAAAGGCGATCTCGGATAAAGACTTCGGCCTCGTCACCAAAGAGGGGGAGATTGGCAAACTGGTCCATGCGGATGCGATCAAATTTCCAGCGATTAGCAATTCATCGGTCTGTGCGGCCTGCCACGATGTGAATGTGGCGAATGGATTCCGCATCGAGTCCACGTTTACGGAGTGGAAGAACGCCCCGGCCAGCAAGGAGGGTGTGTCCTGCCAGGATTGCCACATGAGCAAGACCCCAGGCGCGGTCTTGCCTGCTGGGGAGCGGACCGCTGCGGATGGCAGTGACGCCAACTTCGATGTGCGCCCTGCGGCACACGTGCGGAACTCCCCCCGGGATCGTCGCGACGGCATCCCGACTCCGCCGCGTAAGCACACCAACCACATGCTGCTGGGGCCTGACTACAGCCTCGTGCACCCAGGCATTTATCCACACTCCCTGGAGGCGCGGGAATTCACCTTTGGCAATCGCTTCCGCAAGTCGATGTCAGACGACCAGGTGGCGATGGTGAAGTACGTGCAAGACCTCGGGACGCCGAATGCGGAGGGCGGGGAAGCCCGTGCTGCTGCCCTGAAGAAGGCTGGAGACGAAGCCAGATTGCACGCCTTGTCCGACTGGATCACCTTCCGTTGGTGGGATGGCTGGGGGACGCCGGAATTTGAAGAAAAACTGAGCGAGGCAGAGAGGAATCGCCAACTCGAAGGAGTAGGATTTCCCTGGGCTGATCCGGATGATCCTGCGGGATCGCGAATGGGGCGTGTGAGTGCGCGGTTGATCCTGGGGCGGCAATTCAACTTGCTCAATCAATCGCATGTGGAGCGCACCCGGTTGCTGCGTCGGGCGCTGCAAATGAAGGAGTTCGAGATCACGCGCGATGATGAAAAAGGGCTGCGGTTCTCGGTGGATATTCACAACGTCACCAACGGCCACTCCGTGCCTTCTGGTGCAGACGGGGATCGACCGATGTTCCTGGAAGTAAACGTCGTGGACGCCAATGGCCGCGTGATTTTCCGGTCAGGAGACCGTGATCCGAATGGTGATCTGCGGGATCTGCACTCTTCGTTCGTCCACGCGGAGGCAGCGAAAACGGGCACCTGGCTGGAGGCGAGCGCTTGGAAGGCGCAAGCCGGATTGCCTCTGCGAAAAGAGGATCAACGCTGGGAATTGGACCCTTACCTCTTCAACCTCCAATCGCGGTTCGTGACACCGAACCTTGTCGGCGGGGATCGGGAGCGCGTCCTGCCATTGAATTTTTCTCAAGACCCGATGCCCTTCATCCGCCCGTCCGCCAAGGCAGAAGTGCATACCGCGCGGGCTGGTTCCGTGAGGAAGCAAAGTCGTACACTGCCTCCGCTAGGTCATCGAGTGGCCGAGTATCGGGTTGATCGCGATCAACTCACCGGCGCGAGACCGTATCGCATCGAGATGCGGCTGATCTCCCAGTCGGTGCCCGTCCATTTTGTGAAGAGCATGTCATCCGTGGGCTTTGATTACAACCTATCGCCGCGCGAGGTCGCGACGCGTGTGGTGCATGGGCATCAGGTGACGCCTTCGACGGATGTCAGCAAACGGCGCGGCGGTGCGGTGGTGATCTGGGATCAGAACATTGAGGTGCGTCCAGAGAACTATCGCTTGGACCTCACGCCCACTGCGGAAGCGGTGATAGAGGTTCCATTGGCAGACTATCCGTTTCCTCACACCAGCGAAGAAGAGCTGGCCGCGCGTGAAGCCGCGATGGCGGGCAGCGGGGAAGGGGCGGACCTTCGCATCAAGAGCCTTGGCCCACTCAACCCCGATCAATGGCCTGGCGGCGTGCCCGATGGGCTGCCCTTTCTGCCGCCAGAGGCTGCGGCTGCACTCCTCAATCAGGAGGTGAACCCATGAAGAACGATCCCTCACTAAGACTCGCCAGAGCGTCCGTTTTGCTGGCGGCATGTGCTGCCCTTTCCTCCTGTGCACTGCCGGAAGAATTCCGCGCAGGCGGCAAGGATGCCCGCGTCCGCCGCGCTGAAATCCCTGAAGATGTGGACCTGTTGGCGCTCCCTGCTGAACCCGGTATCGCTGAGCCCGCACCCGCGACGATCTCGGATTCGGGTGCGATGGAGTTGAGCGATGAGGTCGTGCCGTATGAAGAGTTTGCGCGGGGACGTGAGGAGCAATATCGCACGGTGACGGAGCGCATCGACGACGCCGTTTTTGCCCAAAATCGCGAGCGCCGTGACCTGATCGAGCAGCGGGCAATGGATGACACGGTCACCGATATCCCAGATCGGCGCAGTTTCTTTGGGGGGGATCGCTTCCTCAGTCCAGGGCCGATTGATCCTGGGATCAAAATGCCAACTGGGGCGACCTGGCGGCCGAGCTTCCTAGCCTACGGTGCATTGCGTAGCACCGTGCAGACCTTCAATTCTGGGCCCGCAGACATCAGCGAATGGGCGAACCGATTGGACCTGTTTGGGAATCTCTATCTGACGGGGACGGAGCGCTTCTTGGTGGGGTTCCGTCCGTTCGATAATGAAGGGAAGTTCTCGGGTTACACTTTTGGTGGTGGGTCAAAGAAGAAGGGTTGGAACGATGAACTCAACCTGGAGCCGCAGACCCTTTTCTTTGAAGGGGACTTTGGCGAACTCTTCCCTTTCCTTGATCCGAAGGATAAGCACAGTCTCGATTATCAGTTCAGCATCGGTCGGCAGCCCGTCCTGCTGCAAGATGGAATGATGGTCAATGATACCGTGGATGCCCTGGGGATCACTCGGCACAATCTGTATTTTCTGGGCGCTTCCAATAGCCGCATCACAGGCTGGTTCGGGCTCAATGACGTGCACCGCAATAACAACATTGAAGATCCCGATGCCCGGTTGTTTGCGCTGTCCAGCACGCTTGATTATGATCTGAGCACCATTGAGACCGATCTCGCCTATGTGTCTGGTGGCGATGGAACGGGTGGAGATGGTGCCTACCTGGGGGTGGGGCACATCCGTCGTTTTGGGCACTGGAACTCCACCTTACGGGGCAATGGCTCCTGGGCTCTGGATGACGAAACTGCCACCGTCGGAACAGGCTATCTGTTGACGCACGAACTGTCCCGCACGATGCCGTTTAACGAGGATATTCTCTATCTGAACACCTTTCTGGGGGTTGATCAGTACACTTCGGCCGCTCGCGGGCCTGCCACCGGTGGTCCACTGGGGCGTCTGGGATTGCTGAACCGGGCAGTCGGGATTGGCGGCTATGGGGCACCCCTGACGAACAAGGCCGGCGATTCACTGGGTGCGACGGTCGGGTATCAGCACTTCTTTGACGAGGGTGCCTTCCATCAACTGCTGGTGGAACTGGGCGGACGCACGCCCTACGATGGCGGCTCCGACAAGACGACGGGGGCGCTTGGAGCCCAGTATCAGTGGGGATTCGGGCGCGGTCTGATCTTTGTGCTTGGTGGCTTTGGCAGCGTCAATGAAGATGGCGAGACCGGCTACGGCGCACGCACGGAATTGCTGGTGAAGTTCTGATCCTACTGATCCACCCGCAGCATGAACTCGTCGTAGTTCTGCGATTGGCTCTCCCACCACTTGAGCGCTTCTGCGGGCGTTTTTAGCTGGGGGACAGTGCCGCCGCCCGGCACGAGCCACTCGTTGATCTCTTTCATGATGCGTGCGGCACGTTGCGGCTCCTTAGTCATGGCTGCCTGGGTCAGCATCATTTCAAAAAGTGGCCGTTCTGGGGTCACTCCCATTTCGTGGAAGGCTTCTTCCATGATCGCAGGGGAGCCTTTGGCCAGTGGTTCCTGATACACATAGACCTTATTCTCCATGGGGTGGGGGGCCACGAGGCTCCAGGTCATTTCGCGCACGTCTGCCTGGTCATTCACGGCGGCCTGCCGGTAAACTTCCCGCGCTTCCTCTGGTGTCAACGCGGAGGCGCTTTCGACCGCGTACACGCGATTGCTGAGGTCTGAATCTCTCAAGGCGTCAATGAGCATGGCTGGATTCCGTTCGTGGCCGAGTGCCATAAAATTTGCGATCACGTCGTAGCGCTCCTTTGCCGTTTTAGCGGCACGGTATTTATCGACGGGATCGCCCTCTGGGGGGAACCACTTGCCGCCTATTCCCACGCCAGTTGTAGGGGCTGCGGCGCTGGGACCAGTGGCGGGGGGGGCCTGCGAGGTGCTGGGATCTGCTGTCGGGTAGCTTTTGCCGGAACTGCCCGCGTAGAACCAGCCAAACACCAAGGCGGCGAGCGCGACCAGGGCAGTCACGGTGAGGATGAGCAGAGTGCGCGTTTGCATGGGTCCGTTATTTCAGGCGGTCATCGACGTCTTTTTCAATCCATGCCCACATGCTGCCGAGCGATGCTGTGACCTTGGCCTTGGCTGCTACGAGCTCCTCAGCAGTCAGACGCTGGCCTGCCGCTGGGGTGCTGCGGGCGAACATGTAGTATTTGATTTTTGGCTCGGTGCCGGAAGGGCGGACAGCAAAGCTGCGCCCATCTTCCAGATCGACAAAGATCATCTTCTCTTTGGGCACCACGACGCCTTCTTCATCCTTGATAACGTCGGTGCGGAAGTCGCGCACGCCTTTAACAGGGCTGCCATCGACGACGGTTGGCTTGTTGGCGGCGTAGCTGTCTGCCAGCTTTGCAATCGTGGCGGAGCCCTCAGCGCCTTCGAAGACTTTGCTCTGGTTCACTTCAAGGAAGAAGCCGACCTCTGAGTAGATCTCATCCAACAGTCCAGCGACGGTGAGGCCTCTGCTAGCGGCGTAGGCGGCCAGTTCGGCGAAGAGGATCACGGCACCGTTGCCGTCCTTGTCGCGGCTGAAGTCGTCGCCCATGTAGCCGTAGCTTTCTTCATCACCCAGCACCATGAATTTGCTGTGGGCCAGGCGTGCTTCGCGGCTTTCTGCGGGGGTGAGATCGCGGTAGCGGGCGCGGATGTCTTCTGGAAGAGCGTCTTCATACTGCTGAAGTTTGGAGCTGATCCACTTGAAGCCGGTCAGGGTGTTGACGCAGCCGATACCAAAATTTGCCGCGATGGCGTCCTGCATCGGGCTGGTAACGAAGGTCTTGAGAAGAACGGCGCGATCTTTGTTACTGTCGTTCAAATAGCCCAGTTCAAACATGGTCTTGATGCGATACCAAGCGATGAGGCAGCCGGTCTGGTTCCCCGTCAGGAGCTTCATTTCCCCATTCGCATCACGCACGCCGACGCCCATGCGGTCGCAATCTGGATCCGTGCCGATTACGATGTCTGCGCCTTCGGCATTCGCCAGATCAACGGCCATCTTCAGGGCAGGGGCGTTTTCTGGGTTGGGAGATTTGACCGTGGGGAAGGCCCCATCGCGCACGTCCTGCTCTGGAACGGTGAGGAAGTTAAAGCCCAGTCGTTTCAGGATGACAGGCACCAATACACCGCCTGCTCCGTGCAACGCGGTATAAACGATTTTGAGCTTCTTTGCCTCTGCCTGCTGGAGCAATTCCGGCTTCAGCATGAGGGTCAGGACTTGGGAGAGGAATTTTTCATCCATCTCCTCCCCGAGCATTGTCAGGGTGCCGCGTTCTGACTCGGGCAGGGGTGTCCAGGCCTCGTCGCGGATGGCGTTGACCTCCTTAATGATGCGGGTGGCATGGGGCTCCACGATGCCCGCTCCATCATTGAAATTGACCTTGTAGCCATTGTCGTGCGGTGGGTTGTGCGAGGCGGTGATCATCACGCCCGCATCGCAGCGGAGAGTGCGGACGGCGTACGACATTTCGGGCGTGGCGCGGCAGCCATCGAAGAGGAAAACATTGACGCCCAGGTCGGTGGCGATCTGCGCGCAATGCTTCGCGAAGTCGGCGGAAAAGTGCCGTGTGTCGTGGGCGAAGACGATGGATGGCTTCTCCGTGCTGCCTGCGCGGAAGGCCTTCACGTAAGTCACGAGGCCGCGTGTCGCGCGGGTCAGGTTGTAGTAGTTCATCGCGTTCGTGCCGACGCAGGGATGCTCTGGACGCACGTTTTTTTCGTCGGCGGCAGTGCCGCGCTCCGCCGTCGTGACGATTTTGCCGATAGTGCGACCGCGCAGGCCACCGGTGCCAAATTTGAGTGCCTGGAAAAAACGGTCGTTCAGCTCCGCCCAATGAGCACCTGCAGCCAGTTCCTCAACGGATGCCCGGTAAACAGGATTCGGGCTGGCGGCGAGGAGCGCGTTGATGTTGTCGAGGGACTCTGGCAGAAGTTGGCCTGCGGTGACGGCGGAATGGAGGGTGGATTCGAGCGACATGGGAAAGAAGTCTTCACTGTGGCGAAAAAGCCGTGACGGGCAAGTCTGGGCTTGGGTCCTCAATTGGGGGGGGGGGCCGACACCCAATTGCGTCGAACGGGTAAGGCACGAGTCCCGCCGATGCTGATTTTGGGAGTTCGGGGGCAATTTTACTGACGACGGTTTCCCTTATTTGCATTCCCGGCGATTCGCGCTAGATAACAGGCCCCATGTCTGCCCGCACAAACCGTATCGACGCCCGCTTTGCCCAACTCCAGGCCGAGGGAAAGCGCGCATTTGTGGCTTACGTGGCGGCAGGTGATCCGACTCTGGCGCGGACGGTGGACGTCGTCTTGGCCCTTGAACGAGCCGGGGCGGATATCGTCGAGTTGGGGCTGCCTTTCTCGGATCCCTTGGCGGATGGGGTGGTCAATCAGTTGGCCGCCGATAGGGCGCTGCGGGCCGGTGCGACGACCTCTGGCGTCTTGGAAATGATCCGTCAATTGCGCGAGCATTCCCAGATTCCGCTGGTGCTCTTCACTTACCTCAATCCGGTGTACACTTACGGGTACGAGCGCTTTCATCATGATGCGGCAGCGGCTGGTGCCGATGGCATTCTTGTGCTGGATCTCCCACCCGAGGAGGCCAGTGAGAATCCCGAAATTCGCCCGACGGATGAACTGCGCCACATCCAATTGATCGCGCCGACCTCCCCCGTCGAACGCATCAAGACCATCGCGGGACTCGCGGAGGGTTTTGTCTATTACGTCTCACGCGAAGGCGTCACGGGTGCCCAGGCCGAGGTCGCTGGCGGCATCGCGGAGCAGGTCGCCCTAATCAAGTCCGCGACGAAAGTGCCGGTCTGCGTTGGTTTTGGGATCTCCAGCCCTGAACAGGCAGGTGCCGTAGCGGCGATGTCTGACGGCGTCGTGGTCGGCAGCGCGATTGTGAAACTGGTCGGCAAACACGGTGCGGATGCCGACCTGCCTGACCAGATCGAGGCCTTTGTGAAACCGCTTGTGGAGGCTGTGAAAGCTGTGTAGCAAGCTGGCTCGGTGCAGCCTACTTTTATTCCCCCCATGACCCTGAACTTTTGGAAAATGAATGGTGCTGGCAATGACTTTGTCATGCTGGATAATCGTGATCTCGCGTTGAGCCTGACAGGTGAAGTGATAGCGCACCTTTGCGACCGCCATCGCGGTGTGGGTGCGGATGGATTGCTGGCGGTTGAGCCTGCGGAGAAGGATGGCGACTTCCGGATGCGCTACTACAACGCGGATGGCGGCGAGGCTGAGATGTGCGGCAATGGAGCGCGTTGTTTTGCGCGTTTCGTGAATCGCCTGCACGATGACAGTCTGACCTGCGTGAAGTTTGAGACCATGGCGGGCATGATTTCCGGCGAGTTTGAAGGCGACCAAGTGCGGATCAACATGAGCGCTCCCCACGATTTGAAGTTGGCGCAGCCACTGTCTGTGGGCGCGGATTCGTTGACGGTTCACAGTGTCAATACGGGGGTTCCACACGCCGTCGTGATGGTCGAGGACATTGATGGTGTCGATGTGCGCGGCTGGGGCGCGGGACTGCGATATCACGAGGCCTTCGCGCCGAAGGGAACCAACGCCAACTTTGCCAGAGTGATCGCCCCAGGGCACATCGTCATCCGCACGTATGAGCGTGGCGTTGAGGACGAGACACTTGCTTGCGGCACGGGCATGGTGGCCTGCGCCCTGATCCACCACGAGCTGACAGGCGCTGCCTCCCCTGTCGCGGTGAAGGTGAAGGGCGGGGATACGCTAAAAATTGGTTTCCGCGAGGTCGCACCTCATCAGTATGAAGAGGTCACTCTTTTTGGCCCCGCCGATTTTGTTTTCCAAGGCACCGTCAACGTCTAGTTAGCCTCCCGTTTACCCAAAACCACACACGTTATGTTCGCAGGTACACACACCGCCATCGTCACCCCCTTCCGCAACGACAGCATCGATGCCGAGTCTCTGAAAAAACTCATCGATGCCCAGTTTGATGCCGGGGTCAGCGGCGTGGTCCCTTGTGGCACTACGGGCGAATCGCCAACGCTCGACTATGATGAGCATGAACTCGTCATCAAACTCACGGTGGAATACGCGGCAGGCCGCGGCATCGTCATGGCGGGTACGGGCTCTAATAGCACCCGCGAAGCGGTTGAATTGACTCAGGAAGCTGAAGCCGTGGGGGCGACTGCCGCCCTGCTAGTGGCACCGTATTACAATAAGCCGACGCAAGAAGGCCTTTACCAACACTTTAAGGCCATCGCGTCCGAGACCTCCCTGCCAATCATGCTCTACAGCATTCCTGGGCGCTGCGGGATCGAGATTGGGCTGGAGACGCTGGAGCGGCTCGTGGCTGACTGTCCAAACATCCGTGCCATCAAAGAGGCGGGTGGCAATCCAGAGCGCGTCAGCCAGATGAAGCTGGCATTGCCGGATAGTTTTGAGATCTTGTCCGGTGACGACTCATTGACGCTGCCATTCATGTCCGTCGGTGCCGTCGGCGTCGTCAGTGTGGCATCGAATCTGATCCCTGGGCCTTTGGCGGAAATGGTAAAGCTGGCATTGGCGGGCGACTTCGTCGGCGCGGCAGCCATCCACCACCGCTACTATCCACTTTTTGCGGCATTCCTGAAGCTATCCACCAACCCGATCCCGATCAAAACGGCGCTCGGTTTGACAGGGCAGATCGTCCCTGAGCTACGCCTACCCCTTTCTGCGATGGAGGCGGAAAAGACGGCTGAACTCCGGGCGACGATGGAGCGGCTAGGGTTGGTCTAAGTTTTGGCATGCTGATCGACACGCATACCCATCTGGCCAACCGTCAGTTTGACCAGGACCTCCCAGACATTCTCCAGCGCGCTAGAGATGCCGGGGTGGGCCGGATGGTGATCCCTGCGACCGATCTGCCGAGCACCCACAAGGCGATCAGTATTGCCGAAAACGAATTGGATGTGTTCGTGGCGGCGGGGATTCACCCCTGCGATGCAGACAGCGTCTCTGGCGAAGGCTGGATCGACGAACTGCGGCAGTTGGCCCTGCATCCCAAAGTGGTCGCTATCGGGGAAGCGGGGCTGGATTATTACCACAAACCGCCGGACGGCTTTACTCTCGACGCGTGGAAGGCGCAGCAAGCGGTGGTGCTAAGGGCGCAGATGGAATTGGCCGTGGAGTTGGGTCTCAACATTATCCTCCATAATCGGGAAAGCTGGGAGGATCTGACTGCGCAGGTGCGGCCCTTTGATGGGAAGTTGCGGGCTGTGTTCCATTGTTTTACCGGCACACTTGAAGAGGCGCGTCCACTTCTGGATGCGGGTCACTTGATCTCTTTCACCGGGATCGTCACCTTCAAGAACCCAGGGAATATGGCAGAGGCTGCGAAGGGGGTGGCTGCTGGCAGTTACATGTTAGAGACGGATGCGCCGTATCTTGCGCCGATGCCTCATCGAGGAAAACGTTGCGAGCCTGCCCATGTGGCACTGACGGCAGAGCACGTCGCACGGCTCAGGGGCGAGACGCTGGCGAAAGTCAAATCCGACACCTGCGCGACGGCGAAGGGCTTCTTCAGAGCCGGCACTCTGTAGTTCATTAAGCGCGGAGCGCCCATTCAAGAAGAGCCTGGGAGTCTTTCCAGACGCCGCTATCCGTGTCATTCAGGACCACGACGATGCGACGCTTGCCATTCTTTTCGCCGCTACAGACAAGGCAATAACCAGCTGCGTTGGTGTACCCCGTTTTCATCCCGTCGCAGTACGAGTAATTGCGCAGTACTCGGTTGGTGTTCTCGAGTTGGATCTCCTTTTTGTCTGGTTTGACGAAGCGATAGCTCTTTAGGCTGACGATTTCGCGAATCTCCGGCTTGGTGTCGCATAGTGCGGCGATGACCGAAAGATCGCGAGCGGTACTGAACTGCGGCACGCCCTCGTCTGCTGGGAGGCCATGGGGATTGGCGAAGGCGGAGTGCTTTAGCCCCAGTTCTGCGCAGCGTGCGTTCATTTTCTCCACGAAGGCCTCCATCGTCCCTGCATTGTCTCTTGCGAGCGCCTGTGCGATGTCGTTGCTACTCTTGACAAGCACGGCGGTGAGGAGTTGGCGGCGCGTATAGACTTCGCCCTCTTTGAGTCCGAGTCGAACTGGCGCACACTGAGTGTCTGATTTTTGGATCACGACCTCCTTGTCGAGGTCTCCCGTTTCGACCACTAGCAGCGCCGTCAGCAACTTGGTGGTACTGGCGATGGCCCCTTCCTTATCCGCGTCTTTTTCGAAAATAACGTCGCCAGTGGCGGGATCGATGATGATGACGCGCTCCGCTGTGATGTGTGGGAGCGGGCCCCGCAATTCCCGGAGTTCCAGCTCGCGGCGAACGCGTTGGTATTTGTCGAGCTCTGCCGCTAGCTCGGTTTGGAGCTTTTCGGCTGCCTTCTGTTTCGCTGTGAGGTCTAGTTTCAGCGACTCAATCTGTTTGCGTTCCTGCTGGATTTCAGCATCGCGGCGGAGGACGGCTGCCTCTTTGGCATCGACCTCTTCTTCACGCCATTTCAGGCGCTCCTCGCGTTTCGGATCACCGCAGCTGGCTAGAAAAAAGCTACCAAGCGTGCAGGCGACCAACGCGGTGAGGGCTGACCTGTGGCGGAGAAGGGGAGAAATGGCGGGGCACGGAGACATCAGATTTCGGAAAGTAGCGCTTTGAGTCGGGCTGCAGGCCATTGCCCAGGAGCATTAGAATCGCCGACATAGCCGTAATTCAGCAAGCTGCCGCATTTTGCAAGGACCAATCGGGAAACTCGGCCCCAGGGACCCATGCCCATGACGGCGGTACGGAGCCGATGCTGGGTGCTGGCTAGCCGGATCAATCGGATGAGGTCCTCTTCGCTGTTCAAAAAGGTCGCGAACTTCACGGCATCAAGGCCCGCCGTCTGGGCAAAGCCCATTGCACCCTCCAGCACACCATCCGGAGGTGTCGTGTGAAAATCGTGGAAGGAGCCCACGACTGGAACATCGAGCGCCCGCGCTTTTTTGATCAGCGGCTGCATTTCTGTGGCGGAGCGGATCTCCAGGTCGATCAAGGCGGCCCGATGCAGAAGCGGTTCGATCATCGCCATGCGTTCGGATGGATCGGTCGGTGCAAATCCGCCTTCTGCCGGGTGGCGGGCAGTCAGGAGGAGCGGTGTCTCCAGTCCTTCAAGCAGTGACACCAGTTCATTCGAGGTGAAGGGAAGCTGATCGAGTCTCAGCTCCGCGAGGTCACAGGTGGCCTCCCGCTCTACAGGAGTCATGGCAATGAAACGACGGAGAGCGGCCTCGTCCGCCAAGACACCAACGGTGAGGGGGCGGGTCGAAAGGAGGAGATTTTTTGAGGAAAGAAGTTGTGGCATTAACTAGGTATGCTATAATTTTCAGACAAACTTACAAGTTTTGATAATCTGTGCCTAGTATGCTTGGAAGAAAGCAAGAAATCAATATGCAGCTGACGGAGTTGACCGACAGCGCCATTCTCGCATTCAGTTTGTGGTTCGGCCATTTTCTGCGTGCACGACTCGCATTGATTTTTTTTCCCGAATGGGATGTCGTGCCTGCGTTTGGTGAATTCGTCTGGATCATGGCGGTGGTCGTGCCTTTTGGCCCCATCATCCTGGAGGCGCGAGGGTTTTACTCCAACCTCCTGAATAAGACGACCGGCAAGTCGCTGCGACAGTTGGTCGAAGGTGGGGTGATCATCGCGACGATCGTGGGCATGATGTCTGTCTTTCTGCGTTGGCAGGTGGAAAGTCGTGCTGTCGTCATCTTGGCTGCCTTGGTGGGGGGAAGCTTATTGCTTTTGAGGGAGGCTGCGCAACGCCAGCGCATCCATCGGCGACTAGCGTCTGGGGTGGGCAGGGAGCCGGTGTTACTGGTCGGTGCCAATGGGGATATGGATGCCCTCTTGGATCGGATCAGCGATGAACATCGTGCGGAGATCGATATCGTCGGTCGTATCGACATCATGCAGCAGCCGATCTCGGCGCTCGTCGAGGCCATGCATCAGCACAGTGTCGGGCGCGTTCTTTTTGCGGCTCAGCATGTGCATTTCAGCAAGATCGAAGAGGCGGTGCAAGCCTGTGAGACGGAGGGTGTCGAGGCCTGGATCGCGGCCGATTTCTTCCAGACCGCCATCGCCCGCCCGACTTTTGACGTTTTGGGGGGGCGGATGATGCTGGTCTTTCACAGCACGCCTCAGATCTCCTACGCCCTGTGGTTCAAGGATATCCTGGATCGAATCATTGCCCTCGCGTTGCTCGTGGTCAGTTTGCCGGTCTGGCTCTTTGCCATCATCGGCATTCGTCTGAGTTCACCAGGCCCAATCTTTTTCCTGCAAAAGCGCAGCGGACGGCACGGGAAGCCCTTCATGATGTGGAAATTCCGCTCCATGCACACCGATGCGGAGGCGCAACAGGCGCAGCTCACTGCGCAGAATCAGATGGATGGCCCAGTTTTCAAGATCAAGAACGATCCTCGCGTCTTTGGGTTCGGCAATCTCCTGCGTCGCCTGAGCATCGATGAGTTGCCGCAGCTCATTAATGTCATCCAAGGGGATATGAGCTTGGTCGGACCGCGCCCCCTGCCTGTGTATGAGATCAATCGAATCGAAAAACACGCGCAACGTCGTCGGCTCAGTGTGAAGCCTGGGCTGACCTGTCTCTGGCAGATCAGTGGCCGCAATGGCATCACCAACTTCGAAGACTGGGTCGCTCTAGATCTCAAGTACATCGACAATTGGTCCCTGTGGCTGGACATGAAGATCCTGCTTCAGACGGTCCCAGCAGTGTTACGCGGAAGCGGCGCTCACTGAGGCACGGGCTCTGCGGCAAGAGCGCCCCCAACTGTCTGGGGTGCCAATCTTGCCCGCCAAATATAGCGCTGGAATAGCACCTTTACTGCTGCGGTCAAAGGCACCGCCAAGATGGCACCCAGGAGGCCGCCCAGGAGCAGGCTCCAAAGGAAGAGCGAGACGATCACCGTCATCGGGTGCAGGCCCACGCTCTGCCCGACCACTCGGGGGGTGATGAAAAGGGCATCAATCTGCTGTACGACCGCAAAAATGGCGGAAACCACCAGGGGCAGAAACCACCAGGGATCGCCTGGAATGAGGGCGCTGCCACCTTGGACGGATGCAATGATCACCGCTGGAATCCAGCACAGCGCGATGCCGATAAAGGGGATGATGCCCATCACACAAAGCGTCAAGCCAATGAGGGCACCAAAGTCCAGCCCCACAATGGTCAGACCGATACCGGTCGCGATCCCGTTGATTACGCTCACAAACAACTGCCCGCGAAAGAATGCCACCAGGTAGCCATTGATCTCCGTCAGGCAGTCCACGACTTCGTCTTTAAATGCAGACGCACGCAGGGGTAGGTAGTTCGACCAGGTTTTCTTGATGCCGGCGCTCTCGATCAAAAAGTAGTAGAGATAGAGTGGCACGATGATGAATGAGAGTAGGAAGCCAAACATCCCCAAGAAGCCGCCGACGCTACTCTTCACAACCGACCACGAATTTCGCAGCACAGTTGGTAGTGCCTGCTTTACCCATTCACCGGAAAGGAAGGTCTTGATGTCTGAATCCCCTGGTTCAGGAGGTGCGGACGGATCGGTTGTGGTGAGATCCACGCCGGTGTGATCTTTGACCCAGCCTACTGCGTTGACGGCAGCCTCACGAGCTTTAGTTGTGTATTGCGCCGCGCGGTCATCTAGATTTGCCGCTTGATGCACTACCTTCGCGCCCAACCACCAACCCAGGCCGCCAATCGCGATGGTAAAAACTGCGAATACCAATAGCACCGCCCGCTGCCGCGACACCTGGCGTTGCTCTAGCCAGACGACAGCAGGCTCAAGGAGGTAGGCCAAGACCCCGGCGACAGCGAAGGGGATGAGGATCGGTTGCAGGAATGCAATGATTTGTGTGCCCAAATAGATCAGCCCAACAAAAAGGGCACCGATCACAGTAATCGACAGCGCTGTGATTGCTGTCCATAGCGCGTTCTTCTGGAAGATGGTTGGGAGGTTTTTCACGGGAAAGGGAGGTGACCCCCCGATCATATCAGGGCTTTCCCCCATGGGAATTCCAAAATTGCACGGATTCTGCAAAGCCACGGCAATAAAATTCGAACAAGGTAGAATAAAACTCGCCCGTATTGCATCCTACCAGAGCCATGAATACAAAAACACGAACTCTACTCGCCCTCGCGCTGACCTTCCTCATCGTGCCAGCCTTTGCCAAAGACTTTCCAAAGGGGAGTCCCAAATTCGAACATAGCTACCGTGGTGTCATGAGTGATGCCAAGAAAAGCGGCAAGCCAGTGGTCGTCGTCTTCTCCGCCAGTTGGTGTCCACCCTGCCAGGCAATGAAGAGTAACGTTTACCCAAGTGCGGAGGTCCAGGCTTTGCATGATAAGTTTGAGTGGGCCTATCTTGATGTGGATGACCGATCCAACGATAAGGCTGCCAAAGAATTTGGTGTGCGCGGAATCCCGCACATTCAGTTCCTGACTGCTGATGGCAAGCCGATCGATAAGCAGGTTGGGGGATCTTCAGCAGCTAGTTTTGCAAAGACTCTTGAAGATGTTCTCAAGAAATCGGGCCTGACATCCGCCGCAAAATAATTGGACTGATCGATCTCTTCAAACCGCCGCAAATTCAGGTTTGCGGCGGTTTTTTTGTGAAAATGTCTTGGACGATTTTCTTCCTATAAGGTAAAATTTGCGGCATCATAGGAAGAAAATCATGTTTGTAGGTCGTGAAGAAGAGGTCGCTTCGTTGCGCGCAACGATAGATTCCAAGGCACCTAAAGTGGCGCTGATCTATGGCCGTCGGCGCATCGGGAAAACGGCACTCATCCGCAAGGCTATCGGGAAGGAGCCTGCCCTTTTCATTGAAGGGCTTGAGAATCGCCCAACTCAGGCCCAGATCGCAAGCTTTCTGGATCAGGCTTCACATCAACTCCGTCGGCGTTTGCCTGCCGTCACGACATGGCATGACGCGCTGCTGGCCTTGGACAAGGCATTGGCAGGACGGCGCATGATCTTGGTTTTGGATGAGTTTCAGTGGCTCGCCAACTATCGCCAGGAACTCGTCGCTACGCTCAAGATGGTCTGGGAAAATCATCTCTCCCAAAAGCCCGGGCGCACCCTGATTCTCTGTGGCTCCATCGCCTCCTTCATGACCACCAAGGTCCTCAAATCCAGTGCTTTCTACGGCCGCACCGATCTGGTCATCCATCTGCAAGGATTCCGACTCGCAGAGACCGCTCGCATGTTGCCGCGGCGCGGTGTGCAGGAGGTGCTCGATGCCCAGTGCTTCACCGGGGGGGTGCCCAAATACCTCGAACTCCTATCCGCCGAACCCTCCATTTCCCTTGGCATGGAAAAGCACGCTTTCCGGCCGGATGGTTACTTCGTTGAGGAATATGATCGCATCTTTACCAGTCACTTCGGAGGGAATGCGGATTTTCAGCGCCTCATCCGTGCTCTCGCTGCCGCTCCCTATGGATTGAATCGCCGTGATCTCGCTGCTTCAGCCGGGGTGGATGAAGGGGGGATGCTGACACAGCGCCTCTACGATCTTGAAGCCGCAGGATTCATCTCCTCCCAGCGTCCATTTGATAAGGGGGCAGAGACCCGATTGCTACGCTATCACCTCAGCGATCCCTGGATCAGTTTTTACCATGCCTTCATGCGCACGCGCCTACGGCGGATTCGGGAGGGTGGGCGCAAGGACCTCTTCACTGCGATTCGTCAAACGGGTGCTTTCCGCTCATGGATGGGGCGCGCATTTGAACTGGTCTGCATGCGTCACAGCGACCTGATCGCGCGTCGCATCGGTTTTGAGGCGGTTGATTATGACGTCGGACCTTGGTTTCGCGCCCCGCGTGGCGGTGTTGAAGGTGTGCAGATTGACCTCGCTTATGATCGATCAGATGGGGTCATCACGCTTTGTGAAATGAAGCGCCAAATAGCACCTGTCGGGCGTGCTTTGATTTCTGAGGTGGAGCGCAAGTCAAACATTCTGAGGCAGGTTTTTCCGCGCCGCACGATTCAACCCGTTCTGGTATTGGATGGTCCTGTTTCAAGGGATCTAGAGATGGACGGCTACTTTTTTCGTATCCTTCAAGCTGCTGAACTCATGAAATGATTTTCTTCCTATAAGGGTAAAAATTGAGCATTATAGGAAGAAAAGCGGTTTCTCGATATCCCTGCATCTTCGGGGTGTTGGTAAGGATTTATGCTGCGTCGGCGTTTATTGGCTCAGCCATGAAGCTTGTCCTCTTGTTCTTTTCCCTGATCGTGGGTGTCGTCTCCGCTCAGGCTGTGTTCCGCGCAGGTGTGTCTGCTGTCGATATCTCTCCACAGGCCTTTCCTCGTATCATTGCGGGCGGCTTTTTGGAAGGCAGGGGCACCACACTGACCGATCCTCTTTATGTGCGCAGTTTCGTGCTCGATGATGGCAAGATGAAGATCGCCATCGCCATCGTGGACACGTGCATGATGGAGCAGTCACTGATCGATGAGGCCAAAGGCATCGCGTCAAAGCAGTGCGGCATTCCGGTGGACCGCATGATGGTCAGCGCCACGCACACGCACTCCGCACCCGCGGCGATGGGCTGCCTCGGCACGCGGAAGGACACGGTGTATGCAAAATTCCTCACGCCGAAGATCGCCGAGGCGATCGTGGCGGCGAATGCGGCGCTGCAACCAGCGCGCATCGGTTGGGGCTCGTTTGATGACTGGGAGCACACGCACAACCGCCGCTGGATTCGCCTGCCGGGCAAGGAGGTCGTCGATCCCTTCGGCCAGCCCACGGGCCGTGCGAACATGCACCCCGGCTACCTCAGCAAGGACGTCGTCGGCCCCAGCGGCCCAGTGGACCCGCAGCTGAGCGTCATCGCGCTGCAAACGCTCGATGGCAAACCGCTCGGCGTGCTCGCAAACTACTCGCAGCACTACTTTGGCACCTCACCGGTCTCCGCCGACTACTATGGGCACTTCTGCCGTCACCTAGCCGCGAAAATGGGCCAGCAGGGCGATGGCAACGGCCCCTTCGTCTGCGCCATGAGCCAGGGCACCAGCGGCGACCAGATGTGGATGGACTACGGCGCGGAGAAAAAGACGATCACCATCGACACCTACGCCTCCGAGGTCGCCGACAGCGCCATCAAAGCCCTACAAACCGTGAAGTATGTCGATCACGCCCCCCTCGGCATGATCGAGAAGACCCTGGAGCTCAAGTATCGCGTCCCCGACGAAAAACGCCTCGCCTGGGCCCGCCCCATCGCCGCGAAGATCGAAAACGATGTGCCGAAGAGCAAAGAGGAAGTCTATGCGAGAGAGGCGCTCATCCTCCACGAGCGTCAAAAGACCACCGTGAAGCTCCAGGCCATCCGCATCGGCGATCTGAGCATCGCCACGCTGCCCAATGAGGTGTATGCGATCACGGGGTTGAAGTTGAGGGCGGATTCACCATTCGGCACGCACTTCAACATTGAGCTCGCCAATGGAGCTGAGGGTTACATTCCACCAATCGAGCAGCATGAATTGGGTGGTTACACGACGTGGCCAGCGCGGACAGCGGGATTGGAACAAAAGGCGGAATCCAAGATGCTCTCCGTGCTGAACGAAGGGTTGTTGGAAATGGCGGGGGGGCCTTTTGCCCAAGACACGCATCCCGGAGGGTCATACGCATTGGAAATTCATTCCACCAATCCTCTGGCGCACTTTGGTTGCGGCGAAACAGGCGGCACCTCCTTGGTCTCGGAGATCGACAACAAAACACTACTGGCGAACCTGATCGGTCCCCATGCCTTCTATCTGCCTGGAGTCGGCAGCGGACTCGGCTACGACACTGAATCCGCACTCACAGGTTCCGCGCTCACAGGTTCCGTATTCGCAAGTTACGCATTCTCAGGTTCCAAGCACATCAACCGCTCCATCCACCTTGCCGGAGGCCATCTTGAAACTTCGAACCTGAAACTTGGAACTCAGTCCTCCATCGCCCTCTGGTTCTGGCTCGGTCACGAAAGCGGCGCGAGTGATCGCACGGGCGAGTTGATCAACGCGCTGGGCGTCAGCTTGAAGGCACATCAGTTCCCGGATCACACGGTGAGGCTCGAATGGGGAGATAAAGTGGCTTCGGCTTCAGCCGAAGGATCGGATTCGGCTAAAGCCGAAACCACTTTCTTCGCCGATGACTGGCATTTCGCCGTGCTCATTCGCGATGGCGAAAACGTGCGCGTGCATCTCGATGGCTCCGAGAAGCCCGTTTTGACCGGAAAGGCCGGGAAAGCGGCTGATGAGGTGCTTTTTGGCCAGGGACTCGAAGGTCGGCTAGATGAGATCACGATCTGGGATCGCGTCATCGAGCCTTCGCTCATCGCGAAGCTCTGGAACATCTCGAAAGTGGGCGAGGAGAATGCGAAGCGGGCTGTTTCGCGGGCGGAGCGGAAAAAGCGGGCGCAGGTGCAGAGCTCGGCCTTGCTGAAGGCGCATGAAAACTGGTCCGCGTCGATGCGCTTCAAGAACACGAAGGCCAACAACGTCAGCGCTGTGACCGCCTACCTAATCTCACGCGGGCCGAAGGGCGATCATCAAGCACCGGGCGATCACCTCGGCATTGGCGGGAACTTCAAGGACTCGTCGCCGGGCCGGTTGTTCGTCTTCAATGGCAATGCGGCCTCGCAAATAGTGCGCGGCACGACGGTGATCGAGCCAGGCACATGGAATGACGTGAAACTGGAGCGCATCGGCTCGCGCGTGAAGGTCACGCTCAATGGCAAGGTGGAGATCGACGCCGAACTGCCCGTCACCGCGCCCGGCGCGAAGGAATTGTTCTTTGGCAAACGCTGCGATGACTTCGCTCCGCTGGAAGGCACGTTTGAAAAGGTGGAGGTGGCCGGCTTGGAAAGTGGTGCAGCCGTCCCGGCTGCTTCAAAGAACGCAGGCGAGACGCCTGCACCACACTCCCAACCCCTCTCGCCCGAAGAATCCGCGAACAAGTGGCATGTGCGCGAGGGTTACCGCATCGAACTCGTCGCGGCAGAGCCGGTGGTGCTCGATCCGGTCGCGTTTGATTGGGATGAGCAGGGCCGCCTGTGGGTCATCGAGATGGCGGACTACCCGCTCGGCATGGATGGCAACGGCAAGGCCGGCGGACGCGTCGTGCGGCTGGAGGACACGGACCACGACGGCCGCTACGACAAGCGCCACGTCATCGTCAGCGATTTGAGCTATCCCACCGGCATTTTGACGTGGCGTGAAGGCGTCATCGTCACCGCCGCGCCGGACATCTTCTTCATTTCGCCCGATGGCACGAAGAAAGTGCTCTACACCGGCTTCAGCACCGGCAATCAGCAGCTCCGCGTGAACGGCCTGCGCTGGGGCATGGATGGCTGGGTGTATTGCGCGGCAGGCGCGCACAACGCTGGCTACAACAAGGGCACTCTCATCGAATGCAAGCTCACCGGCGAGAAGATCGACCTCGGCAGCCGCGATTTCCGCTTCAAACCGGACACCGACGAGTTTGATCCGCAGACCGGCCCCTCGCAGTTCGGCCGCGCCCGCGATGACTGGGGCCACTGGTTCGGCGTGCAGAACAGTTTTCCGCTCTGGCACTACGTCTTGCAAGATCACTACCTGCGCCGCAATCCGCACGTCATCCCGCCGGACCCGATCCATCAGCTCTTCCCGCGGAATCCGCCCGTGTATCCCGCCAGCAGCATGGAGAAGCGCTTCCACAGCTTCGACCAGGCCGGACGCTTCACCAGCGCCTGCGGCATCGAGGTGTATCGTGATCAGGTGCTCTTCGAAAGTGGTGCAGCCGTCCCGGCTGCTCAACCGGGAGCAGGCCAGAGGCCTGCACCACACTTGCACGCCTTCACCTGCGAGCCCTTCCACAACGTCGTGCAGCATCACATTCTCGAAGACGAAGGCGTCACCTTCAAAGCCGTGCGCGATCCCGCCGAGTCAAAGATGGACTTCCTCGCCAGCGAAGACCGCTGGTGCCGCCCCGTCATGGTCCGCACCGGCCCCGATGGCGCGCTGTGGGTGGCGGACATGTATCGCTACATGATCGAGCACCCGCAGTGGCTGCCGCAGAACGGCAAAGAGGAGCTTCTGCCGCATTACCGCGAAGGAGACGACAAGGGGAGGATTTGGAAAGTCGTCAAAGAGTCAATCGGGTCTCGACCAGTATTCGACTGGGACAACCTTTCGACCACACCTGGCTCAGGCAATGGCTGGCTCAGAGACAAAATGCAGATGGTAGCCACATGGAAAGGCCAAATGCCTTCTGATCCTTCTTTTGCCAGTCCCCGTGGCATGATGGCTGTCCACTTAGCTTGGACAGCCCTTCTCATTGGCAAGGATTCCCATCCTGGCCAGATATGCCTGCGCTTGCTTCGTCAAACTCAGCCAACCGACGCACTGACCGCACGCGTTCGCGAACAAGCGCTGCAATTGGCTGAGAAGGTCGCATGGAAGGGCGACGATTCGCCGCCACTCCATGAGGCGCTCGCAAAACTCGTAAACGACCAAGACGCCAAAGTGCGTCTCCAACTGGCCTGCACGCTCGGGGAACTTAAGTTCGAGTGGGCGGGAGAATTGATCGCGGAGGTGCTGAACAGCACGGAGCCGGGTTCACCGCTGCAAGGCGCGGCGTTGAGTTCGGTGCTGCCGCATCTGGAGCGGGTTTGTGCTCGTGCCGATGCCAAATCGTTCGCGATGCTCCTGCGCTGCGCTTTGGCCACGAAGAACGAAAAAGCCATCGCAGCGCTCGTGACTCGGATGGACGCGCAAAAGGGCCTGGAGGAACTTCTGGCCGTTTTAGACGAGAAAAACCTCTCGCTGGCGGCTTTCGCGAAACAGGTCACGGATGCGAAGGCGCATGAAGCGGTCGAAAAAATGGTGGCGAGGCTGCGACAGGCTGCGGAGTCGATCCAAACGGCTCCGACGATGGAATCGCTGGCCTTACTGGCCTCGGATCGCGAGCATCGGGAGATGGTGAAGGCGCTGCTGCCGGAGCTTTGGGCGAAGACGGGCAATGCAGAGGTGCTTCGTCTTATCGCGAAGTTGCAACCGAAGGGCGGGGAGAAGTTTTTGCTGGATGGCTGGGACAATCGAACCCCTGCGATGCGGGTTCAGATTCTTGAAGTGCTTCTTTCCAATGATGCCTGGACCTTGGCGTTGCTGGATCGGCCAGAGGCAAAGGCCTGTGATGCAGCGACGCGAGCTCGGCTGGGAAACCATCCGAACAAGCAGATCGCAAAGATCGCAGCGAAAGTGTTCGCCAATGCCACGAGCGCGACCCGTGCAGAGGTGCTGGCAAAGTTCAAGCCTGCGCTGGCGTTGAAGGGCGATCCGATGGCCGGGAAGGCGGTGTTTGGTCAGGTCTGCATCGCCTGTCACAAGCTGGATGGGCAGGGGCTCGAACTTGGGCCGGATCTGCGATCAGTGCGCGAGCATGACGCGGAGAAGTTGTTGAATTCGATCCTTGATCCGAGTGCGGTGATTGAACCTGGCTTCATGGCTTATCACTGCACCTTGAAGAGTGGGGAGCAACTTTACGGGGTGATTGCTACAGAGACCAGTGGCAGTCTGACGCTGAAGATGCCTGGGAATGTGGTGCGCTCGGTGTTGCGCAGTGACATCGCAAGCCTACAGAGCACGAATACATCTCTCATGCCGGACGGGCTTGAGGCGGCGCTGACCGTGCAGTCTGTGGCGAATGTGATCGCGTATTTGAGGTTGTCGCATTGAAGCCGCTTTGTTAGAACAGGGGCACTTATGAATCGACGTAATTGGATCAGAACTGGAACGGGGGCGCTTTTGGCACAGTCTGCTCTTGGGGGCAGGGCAGAGGATGCGGTGTCGCCTCGAGTCATTGACACGCACACGCACTTTTATGATCCGACGCGTGCGGAAGGGGTTCCGTGGCCAGCAAAGGGGACGAAACTGTATCGCCCTGTTTTGCCGGATGATTGGAAGCAGCAGGCGGCTCCCCATGGGATTAAAGAGACGGTGGTTGTGGAGGCCAGCGCTTGGTTGGAGGACAATCAGTGGATTTTGGATCTGGCGGCGAAGGAGACTTGCATCGTTGGCTTTGTCGGCCATATCGAACCGACGGACCCGAACTTTGCCGACAATCTCCGTCGCTTTGCTGCCAACCCCATCTTTCGGGGGGTGCGGTGGGCTGGGGGTGCGCTAGCTGCGTCGGGGAACGAGGCGATGCTGATCAAGGGGGCAAAGTTACTGGCTGAATTGGATCTGGAATTGGATGTGAACGGCCCGTCAACGGCTCTGCCTGGAGTTGAAAAGCTGGCTTCTGCGGTTCCAGATCTGCGGATTGTGATCAATCACCTTGGGGGCAGTGGCGACCCGAAGATGCTGCGACCCGATTGGAGGGAAAACATCCGTTCGGTCTCGAAGCAACGGAACGTGTTCATGAAGGTATCCGCCCTGGTTGAGCAGGTGAAGGGCGGGGAGGGGCAGGCTCCAACTGATACGGCTTATTATTTGCCGGTGCTGGATCATCTCTGGGATTGCTTTGGCGAGGACCGAGTGATTTATGGCAGCAACTGGCCGGTCTCTGATCGTGGGGCCTCGTATGCGGTGGTGTTTAAAATCGTGGAGGAGTACTTTGGCGGTAAGGGCAGGGCTGCGGCGGAGAAGTATTTTTGGAAGAACTCATTGGCGGCGTATCGCTGGAGGGAGCGGAAGTAGGCAGGTATGCGCGTCGTCATTCAGCGAGTCTCTGAAGCCTCCGTCACCATCGATGGCGTGGTGCGTGGTCAGATCGAACGCGGGTTCGTGGTTTTGCTGGGCATTGAACACGAGGATACCGTGGAGGACGCTTCGTGGCTGGTCGGCAAGATCACAGCGATGCGCGTTTTTGCTGACGATGAGGGAAAGATGAATCTTTGCCTGAAGGACATCGATGGGCGCGTGCTGGTCATCAGCCAGTTCACGCTGCATGCCAGCACGAAAAAAGGGAATCGTCCTGGCTTTACCCGAGCTGCGCGACCAGAGGTGGCTGTGCCCCTCTATGAGAGCTTTTTGGCGCAGATGGAGACGGAATTGGGCGTGCCTGTGGCGCGTGGAGTTTTTGGCGCGGACATGAAGGTGGCCTTGATCAACGACGGGCCTGTGACCATTTGCATGGACTCGCGGGCGAGGGAGTAATGCGGTCTATTCCTTGGTGACGGTTTCATCAAGGTTGAGTAGCACGCGGGCGACGATGGTCGGGGCGTCGAGTTGTTCCTTTCGCGCAGCTTGGCGGGTCATGAGGGCGGTGAGTGTGGCAAGCTCTTTGGGGCTCGGCTTGCGTCCGGTGCAGAGTTCGAATCCGTAGGCGATCTGAGTGCCCGCCGTGGTGCCGCCTTCTTTCTGCATACGCTGCGCCAATGCTTTGGCGGCTTCGATGCTGGTGGTCTCGTTCAAAGTCATTAACGCCTGAAGCGGTGTGTTGCTCTTGCTGCGGCGCACGCAGGCGGTCTCGCCATTCGGCACGTCAAAGGTGGCGAGGAAGGGGTAGGGGGTGCTGCGCCGACGGAAGGTGTAAACGGCGCGGCGGTATTGGTTGCTATCGGTCTCGACGTGCCACGGGAATGGGGCGTAGCTGGCGGGCTTTTCGAAGAGATAAGCAGGAGCGGGCGGCATGACGGGGCGTCCACCGAGGGCAGGATTCAGCAAACCGCTGACGGCTAGCTGGATGTCGCGCACGACTTCGCCTTCGACCCGGAAGCGTGGGCCGCGCGCGAGGAGACGGTTGTAGGGATCGCGCTCCAGCAGCTCTGGGGTGACCGTTGACGATTGTTGGTAGGTGAGGCTGGTGACGATGAGTTCATGCAGATGCTTCACAGACCAGCCGTGGTCCATAAAGTCGCATGCCAACCAATCGAGCAGTTCTGGATGAGATGGAGCGCTGCCTTGGGTTCCGAGGTCTTCAGGCGTATCGATGAGGCCTGTGCCAAAATAGGCCTGCCAGACCCGATTCACAAAGGCGCGAGCGGTGGTGGGGGATTTGCGGTCGGTAATCCAGCGGGCGAAGGTCAGTCTTGTGCCATCTGCCTCCTTGGGCAGAGGGTTCAAGATGGCGGGCACACCGGGGGCGACGCGGTCACCAGGTTTGGTGAAGTCCCCGCGCTTCAGGGTTGTCGTCATGCGGGGTTGATCGCGACTGTCCAGCACCAAGGTCGTTGCCCCTTCAGGATGCTGCGCCCAGAGGGCTTCGATTTGTGCGTTGACGTCTTTCCAATCATGAACGGTGGTGCGGAAGACGGAGAAGGCATTGCCTGCGGCTCCGTAGAGCGGATCGGCGGCGGGTTTCGCTTCTGCGGTGGAACTGATGCGGTAGCGCCCGAGGTTCATGGTTTGCAGGTCATCGCTATTCCAGCCCCCGTGTTTCATGCTGAGCCCGATGGCAAGGCCGTCGGAGGGCTGAACGGTGATGGGCTTTTCCAGAACAAAGACGGCGTTGCGCGGAGAGTTGCGACGACCAGGGCCAGCATCAATACCCCATGCGGTGTTGTCACTGCCATCAATGGCGTATTCGATCGGGCCGGTGACGCGTTTGTCTTTGGCGGTGTCTTTGTCTTTGGCGAATGGGGCGAGAGGCGTATTTTCGGATTCGCCGAAATCAGCGGTGGCGCTGGCGAATTTGAGTTGGGTGACCTTCCCGTTGATCTTCATTTCTGCCTTGAATTCGGTGAGCGCGGCGGTGCCTTTTTGGGAGCGGCCGGGACCGTAGGCTGGTAGGTTGGGATCGTTCATCAGTTCAATGCGGAAGGCGCGAATTTCCATCGGTGCGTCTAGCTTGACCTGGAATTTGACCTCGGACCGAGTGGGCGCGTAACCTTGGGCGAGAATGCTCCCATCGGGTTGGCGCAGGGCTTTTTCGCCACCAGAGGGATCGTCTTCAAATTTGAGCGTGGTCCATTCTGGGCGGGCTTTCGCGATGTCTGCCTGCCAGGTGGTGAGGCGCTGTTGCCATTCGGGGTGATCTTGCTTGAGCTTGGCTTCGAGTGCTTCGACGCCTTTCAGGACTTTGGCGCGCTGTGTTTGTTCGGATGTGGTGTAAACGACGCGCCAAGGTTCGTTGTCATTGTTCAGATAGGCGAACATTTGGTAGTACTCCTCCTGCGAGATGGGGTCATACTTGTGATTGTGACACTGAGTGCAGCCGATGGTGAGCCCGAGGATGCTTTTCCCGATGGTGTCCATGCGATCAAACATCGCCTCCATGCGAAACTGTTCGGGATCGACGCCGCCTTCTTCGTTGATCATGGAATTGCGGAGGAATCCTGTGGCGACGATTTGGTCCTGGGTGGCGTTGGGGAGTTCGTCGCCAGCGAGTTGAGCGACGATGAATTGATCGTATGGCAGGTCGTCATTGAAGGCCTTGATGACCCAATCGCGATAGAACCAGATGAAGCGCATCGGGTCCTTTTCGTAGCCGTTGCTGTCGGCATAACGCGCTGAATCCAACCAGAGTCGCCCCCAGCGCTCGCCATAGTGGGGGGAGGCCAGGAGGTTGTGCGTAAGCTGTTGAACGCGATTGCCTGAGCTGGATTGAAAGCGCTCCAATTCGGCTGGGGTGGGCGGAAGACCATGAAGGTCCAGGTAGATGCGTCGGGCCAAAGTGGTCGCGGTGGCTGGGGCCGATGGCTGAATTCCTTCGCGGATCAACCGGGCGGCGATGAAGGCATCAATCGGGTTGGGTGATGTCTTCCATGCCGAATCCGTCAGAGGCAGGGCACCAATGGCTGGGACGGGTGGCTTTACTGGCGGGTGGAATGCCCAGTGGTCGGTTACTTGAGTCAACTGCACGCTGGCGCTGTCTGGCCAAACGGCTCCTTCATTGATCCAAGTCTCAATGAGTGCGATCTGCGCTGGGGAGAGCGGCCCGCCTTTGCGCGGCATCTTCAGCTTTGGATTGGTGCCACGGAGAACGTGCACCAGTTTGCTTTCGGCAGCTTTATTTGGCAGGATGACAGGCCCATTGTCGCCACCCTTCATCGCGCTGGGTTTGTGATCGAACCTCAGTGCGGCCTCTTGTTTCTGAGGGCCGTGACATTGATAACAACGCTCCTGGAAAATCGGCTGAATGTCCCGGACAAAGTCCACGGATGCCGACGCGATGACCGGAGCCAACAGGGCAAGGGAAAGAGAGAGGGGGACGTAGAGGCGCATACGAGTCTAATAGGAAACGTTGGTCAAAGATCACCCTTCGCTGCCTACGGCATGGAGGATTCAATCATTTGCTCCGATCCCTTGGTGCTGGCTGCGGTGAGGTCGGGGTGACTGACCTGAGGGAGAACTGCCGCATTGGCAAATCTTTGGCGTCCTCAATGACCCTGGCTGCATAGAAGAAGTGCGACGGAGGGCACTTGAGGCACTTCCTGTTTCAGAATGTTGGAAGTTCCACCTGACAAAAAAGCGGAACCCTGGTGGTGGGTTCCGCTTCGTGAGGTCACTGGTTGGGTTGGGCGCGATCAGTCTGGTTTGTGATCTTTGTGGCAAGCCTTGCAGTTGACGGCCTCCTTGTAGGCTGCAACACCGCTGGCATCTTTTGCCTGAATGGATTTCACTGCTGCGACGAGGGCCTTGCACTTGTCCTGCCAGGGGCCGACTTCACCCTTGGGTGGCTTACTGCCGCACATGGCCTGGTAGGCTTTGATGATGTCTGCCAGTTCAGTGTCGCTAGCAGTGCCGTTGATGATTTTCTTGCAGGTTGGATCGGTGCCTTCCGGTGCTTTGTGGAAGGTCTTCATCGCGTGCTCAATGACTTCATGGTCATCAGCGGCGAGTGTGATCTTTGCGGAAAAACCAACGACCGCTGCGAAGGCGACGGCGAGGGTGCTGACTAGAATTTTGCGCTGCATTTAGTTTTGTGGTGGGTTGATCTGTTTCTTTTCAATGAATGCGCGTTGTGAATCCCGATCCGCATTTTCTGCGGTGGAATTTGCGAAAATTTAGTCAGACCCCCGGTCGAATGTCAATGCCTGTCAGCGCATCATCAAAAATTCTTCGACTAGGCCAGCAATTGATCCACCACCTTGGCACCTTGGTTGTCTGTGAGCGAGGCGGCGAGGCCGTTGCGCTTGTAGGTGAGCTTGGAGTGATCGAGCCCGAAGGTCTTGAGCAGGGTGGCGTGGTAATCGAAGTGTTTCACTTCGTCGATGACGGCTTTGTGGCCAAATTCATCGGTTTCTCCATGCACGTATCCCTTCTTGAATCCGCCACCGGCCAGCCACATGCTGAAGCCGTAAGTGTTGTGGTCGCGCCCCCATTTTTCGCGCCCGGCGTCGTTTTGCAAAACAGGTAGGCGACCCATTTCGCCCCCCCAATGGACGACGGTGGTATCCAGGAGGCCGCGTTGTTTGAGATCGATGATGAGCGCGGCGCTGGGCTGATCAGTGGCTTCGCAATTTTTTGGTAGCGAGGTGATGAGGGAGCTGTGCTGATCCCAAGACTGTCCTGAGTTGAGGACTTGGACGTGACGCACGCCGCGCTCCACCAGTCGCCGTGCGATGATGCAGCGGGTGGCGTAGTCTTTGGTGATGGGATTATCGACACCGTAGAGCGTCTTGATGTACTGAGGTTCGTCGGAGATATCCAAGGCCTCTTTGGCGGCGGTTTGCATCTTGGCTGCGAGTTCGTAGCTGGCGATGCGCGCTTGGAGATCGAGTTCGCCCGGATGCAGGGAGAGGTGTTCTTCGTTCAAGACGTTCAGCAGATCGAGTTGGCGTGCTTGGCGCTCGCCAGCAAGGGACGGTGGCGGGTCGAGGTTGAGGATGCGGGGTTCTGCCGCGCGCACCAGGGTGCCCTGGTAAAGGGCGGGTAGCCAGCCGTTGGTGAAGTGCTCTCCACTGAATGTGGGAAGTCCGCCCGGGTGGGCGAGAACCATGTAGGCGGGCAGTTCATCGGTCTCGCTGCCAAGGCCGTAAGTCAGCCAGGAGCCGAGTGCTGGCCTGCCGGCGGTGATGCGGCCCGCGTTCATGGCGTAGAGCCCCTGGGCGTGATTGCTGACGCCAGAGGTCATAGAGCGGATCAAGGTGATCTCATCAACGACTTTGGCGAGATTTGGGAGGAGTTCACTCAGCTCCATGCCACACTGGCCGTGTTTTTGGAACTTCCATGGCGAGCCAAAGCACTTTGAGGAGGCTTGGGCGAGGTTGTCATACTTGACCTCCCCTGGAAACTTCTGGCCGTGGTATTTGGAGAGCATCGGCTTTGGATCAAAAAGATCCATCTGAGAGGGGCCGCCCATCATGAAGAGGGAGATCATGGCCTTGGCCGGGCCATCAAAATGGGGCTGCTTGGGGGTGAGATCGTAGCGCGCCTCGCCAAAGCTCTCGGGCTTGACGGGTGCGCCCAGCAGTCCATCGCGCTCCAGTAGGGAGGCGAGGGCCAGGGTGCCAAGACCAAAGCCGTTGGCATGGAGGAAATGGCGGCGTGAGCAAAGGGAGGAGGCTTTCATTCCACGTAGAGAAATTGGTTCGAACTGCAGAGGATCTGGCAAAGGCTGGCCATGGCCTCTTGGGCTGGATTGGGCACCACACCTTTGGCGTGTTGGATGTCGTGATGGTACTGGGTCAGAGCCTTGGTCTGCTCTTCCAAATAAGTGAGACTGCGGCTCAGTGCAGGCTCTGGTGCGGGTTTGCTAAAGAGAATCTGCCAAGCTTTTTGGAGCTGTGCGCGGCGATCATCTGGTAACTCCGCCTGGAGTCGGTCGGCGAGACGCCGTGCGTTTTCAAGAATGAAGGTGTCATTCATGAGCAGCAGAGACTGCGGGGCGACGGTGGTTTGGCTGCGCATCTCGCAGTTCGGCGCCATGGCGGGCGCGTCAAAGGTGTCGAGCACGGTCACGGGCTTGCTACGGCGTACTTGGACGTAGATCGAGCGGCGGTAATCATCTGCGCCAGCGCTCTCCACTTTGTTCACGGTGATGGTGCTCTTGTCGATCCCGGTCACGACGCGGCCTTCGGGGTCGCGCCCGATACCACTGGGGGGACCAAAGCTGGTCTGCACCAGGGTGCTCGTCGCAGCGAGGATGGAGTCGCGCATGGTCTCGGCATCGAGTCGGCGCAACTTGAAGCGGGCGTAGAATTTGTTTTCTGGATCGGCGCCAAGAGAGGCATTGTTGACGGAAGATTGTCGATAAGCGGTGCTGAGGAGGATGAGGCGCTGGAGAGACTTTAGCTTCCATCCACTCTTCACAAATTCATCTGCCAGCCAGTCGAGCAATTCAGGATGGGTGGGTGCCTCCCCCTGGCGGCCGAAGTCGCCGGGCGTATTGACGATGCCACGCCCCATGCTGTTGAGCCAAAAACGATTCACCAGAACTCGCGCAGTGAGGGGATGCTTACCGCTGGTGAGCCACTGGGCATAAGCGAGCCGACGCCCGGTGGACCCGGTGCTGAGGAGGGCCGGTTTGAAAGGCTCGATTTGGGGGCCAGCAATGATGCTCAACTCGCCGGGGGTGACCGCCTGCTTCGGTTGATCGTGATCACCTCGGTTAAAGAGCTTGCTGGCAGGAACCTGGCCTTTGACCTCGGTCAGCGCCATGACAAATCCCTCGGCGGGTTTCGTGGCACGCAGCGTTTTGGCTTCGGCCATTTTGGCATCGACGATGTCCTGTTTCTTTTGGTCGTAAAGATTCAAAGAGTAGGTCGCGAGTGCGGATGGATACTTCTTGATCAGCGCTTGCTGCGCAGGCGTCTGCTTTTCTTTGGGGGTGTCCCTGGCGACTCGGAAGGCTGCCTGCTCTGCCTCGGGGACCTTCTTGATTTCGACTTCAAAGATCTCGTCCAGGAACTTTTTGCTCATGGCCCGTGCTTCTGCCTCGATGAGCTTGGCCTGGGCTTCGATTTCGGCGGCTTTGGCGCGTTCTTCGGGGGAGTAGAGGGAGTAAAGGCGTTGGGCGGGGTTGCGCCAAGCTTCCCAGTTGAAGGCGGGGTCAAAAACGGCGCGCAGGCGGTAGTAATCCACCTGGGGGATCGGGTCGTAGCGGTGATCATGGCACTGCGCGCAGGCGACGGTCAGCCCCATTAGCGATGAGGTCAGAATCTTCATCTCCTCGGCGATCACCTGGTTCTTGGCCAACTTCGGATCGTCGTTCGGATCCCCAGTTCCATCGGGAGCCATTCGCAAGAAAGCGGTGGCGACGAGTTGATCGGTGCGGCGGGGATCGAGGACTGCTTGTTGGTAATCCGTGTGGGTTGCAGCGGCGAGTTCGTCCCCGGCGATTTGTTCCTGGAGGAATTCGTCCCACGGCTTGTCGTCGTTCATCGCCCGGATGACATAGTCGCGGTAACGCCAGGCCTGGGGCCGTTCGGAGTCTGCTTCGGAGTAGCCGTTTGAGTCGGCATAACCCACCACATCCAGCCAATGCCGAGCCCAGCGCTCCCCATAGCTCTTGGAAGCGAGCAGCCTTTCGACGAGACGTTCGTAGGCGAGTGGGGATGAGTCGGCGACGAAGGCCTCGACTTCGTTTGGATCTGGCAGGAGGCCGGTCAGATCCAGTGTCACGCGACGGATCAAGGTGCGGCGGTCCGCCTCTGGGGCAAAGTCGAGCCCCTGCTGGCGCATGGATTTGAGCAAAAACGCATCAATGGGGGTGCGGACCTTTTTGGCATCGATATCGGTGGGGACAGCGGGGCGCTTCACGGGCTGGAAGGCCCAGTATTCGCGGTCTTCATCGGAGATCATCGGGCCGGGGGCGAGCGATAGGGGCTCCGGCTTCGCGGTCTTTGCACCTTGGGCAATCCATTGTTCGATGATGGCCAATTCTGCCTCTGGGACGGGTTTGCCCTTCTTGGGCATATCCCCGTTTTTCATGATCGTAAGCAGGCCACTCTTTTCTGGATGACCTGGCACGAGCATGGCGCTGCCATCTTCCATCGCTTTGTCCATAAACCGCCGCAGCCGCAGATCGACGCCGCCTTCGGGTTCTGCCTCTTCACCATGGCAGTGGGTGCAGTGTGCCTTCACAATCGGACGCACGTCCTTTTCGAACGTGAGATGCGCAGCCGCAGTCGCTGCGGCTGAGGAGAGGAGGATGGCAGAGGTTACCAGTTTCATCGGTGGGGGCGATGAAACCTACGGTGGCGCAGCACCTGATCTAGCGGCTGATCACACGGTGACGGCGACTTTGATCACGACTTTAAAGACGGTGTCTGCCTGGTCCCATTCGATGCAGGGGGCGTGGGCGTCTTCAGGATAGAGGATGGCAAAGTGACCTGCGCTCATGTGCAGCGCTGTCGTGTCTGGGACGAGTTTCCAGAGGGCGGCGTCTTTCGTATCGTCGTGCGCCATGGTCTGCTCTGCCATCGTGGCTAACGGTGCCCAGAGGATCGTCTCGCGGCCACTGTAAAGGAACTGCACGTCGATGTACTTGCGATGCGCTTCAAAGAGCGCCTGTCCGACGGGCTTGGTCTCGTAAGTTTGGACAAGTGCAAAGGCATCATCCCCAACGATGTCATGGCGACCGAGTGGCTGGGTGCCATCCACCGTCCGAAGAAAGGCGAAGGCCTTGGCAAAGAGCGGGTGGAGGGCTTCGTAGCGGGACGAGTTGGCGAGGGTGTCTTGGATCATGGTGCTTCCCAGAGTTGTAGGCCGGGAGGCGGGGCGTGCTCAAGCAGAAAGTGGGGCGGATGATCCCGATTAAGCGGCTGCTTCCATGCCCGTCGAGAAATGCTTGTGGGGCAGTTGGGCAGTTGGGCTATTGACGATGAAGACATCCTCAGCCCGCTGATGCGCATCCTGAGTGCGGTGCGCCTCAAGAGCTGTTTTCACTTGGCCAAGGCTTGGCTTGATGTTCCGCAGCATGTATTCCCTCCGGTGCCCGGTTTGTTGGTCAATCCTGCTCCTCACCAGTGCACCGACGTGGCTTCGGCGTCCTCCAGCTCTTCTTTGCGCCGCCAATACTTGTGTTGCTCGATCAGCGTGCGGGCTTTGGCGAGTTCGGCCTTGGGATCAACTCCCGCAAACGCTCTGCCACTTGCCGCCGACGGACCGCTGGCGACGGAAGACTGATTACTGATCACTGATGACTGAATACCGGCCAACCTCGCCCGATGCAAATGCACATCCGCTAGATACAGCAGCATGGGGCCGCGCTCGGCGATTTGCTGCGCTTCGTCCAGCAGCCGCGCGGCCTCGGCGGAATCGCCGCCCAGCGTGCCGTGGTAGAATGCGGCGGTGAGCAGGGCTTTGGGGAGGTGGTTGAGCGAGTTGGCGGCGCGGAGTTTGTCGAGAGCGGTGGCAATGACGAAGGACGAAGGACGAATGTCGAATTGGGGATCAGGCGTCAGCAGGGCGCGGTAGAGCGCGGCACGGGCCTGGGTGAGATGGTCGAGGGCGATGTCGAGGAGCCAATTGTTGCGTTGTGCTATTGGCAAACCGTGCGCAACCCGGCGCTCGGCCTCGGCGATGGCGGCTTCAGCCGCCTTGGACTGCGGCAGCCTGCTGCCGCTTTCCCGAGCCAGCCCTGCTGGCGTGTGCGTCTCCTGACTCGCTTCAGATCCCTCGGCCTTCGCCCCTGCGGGAGCGTCTGGGGCTGACTGGGCTGTGGCGACGTTCACGGCAGCAGGGCTGCCTCCAGAAAGCGGAAGCAGAGCTTCGCGCATTCCGTTCGCATATGAAAACATGAAACCAACAAGTGAAAGTCTAAGTCTTCGAGGTCGATGCTCCTCGATGGTAGTCGAGTGTAACTGCACGGCTGTGAAGTCGTGTGGAGAGAAACACGAGACGAAAGAT
>Ga0209573_1001182_pt1 | contig 42728 bp, 34 predicted proteins | sample TNRBio252014_DNA_FD_185870 | JGI IMG/M metagenome (GOLD analysis project Ga0209573, IMG submission 185870) | Wastewater treatment Type I Accumulibacter community from EBPR Bioreactor in Madison, WI, USA - TNR Reactor_6/25/2014_ DNA (SPAdes)... | ecosystem: Engineered > Bioreactor > EBPR >...
CCGGCATCGATAACGACCTGTTCTATCGCAACAACACCATGATGTTGCTGGCCGACGCCAAGAAGATGGTCGAGAATATCGTGAAAGCGATGGCCCACTGAGGCCTGAAGCTTGTGCCAGGAACGAGAAAGGCCCCGGAAACGGGGCCTTTTCTCTGTCTGGATCGGCGTGGCGGCTGATGCGTCGTTGTGGCCAACGGAAAGTGTCGCGGGTCATGATATCGCGCCGGTCCTTCCTGGTGCGCAAGACCGCCCCCTTCGCGGAGGGTGATCGAAACCCTGAGGGCGTCATTGTTGTCTGGGAAGAGCGGTGACCCAACGCGACTGAAGTTCTCCAGAATGGATTTCAAGGTGCTGAAGTAGCTCCGAACTTGCCCAACTTTGATGTTATGGTATTCCACTCTGGTGATGTCATTTCGACGCGCAAACAAGCCGTGGATTATCGCGCTCCTAGTCTATGCCTTGTTCTTTCAGGCCATGGCGGGAAGCATTGCCCACGCGCGCATGGTCGTGCGGGCATTGGACCCCGCCGCTGCATTTGATCCGATGGCGTCATTGTGTCTAACAGGCACAAGCAGGCTGGATGATTCTCACAATCAGCGACCGGACGAGCAGCCGCACACTCCGTGCTGCGTATTGGCTGGTCGTGTGGACATTGCTCCTCCCGTTGGTGGAGCTGTTATCTTTGTTCTCCCGCGCGATCCGAGGCGGGTTGTTTTCCATGCCAGGCGCTACGTTCCTGCTGTAACATTTGCTCCGCCTCATCGATTCCAGCCGAGAGGCCCGCCCGTTCCTGCTTGATGGAATGCCCTTTCGTTGACCCGGACTTGCCTTGAGCAACTTCCGCTGTCGGCGTCGGCCACAATTTGGATCGCTGCCCGCCGCACTTCGCGGGGGTAGCTCGTCCCTTTCATTCAAGCTCAGAGTACAACCATGTCCATCACACGTCGTGCAGCCATCTTTGCTGCCATCTCGGGCGCTATGCTCGCTTCGTCTTCGGCCTTCGCGCAAGGTCTCATGGTCAACGATGCCCTTGGGCGCGCTGTCGTCATCAAAGGACCAGTCAACCGGGTTATCGTTACGTTCAACTATGAAGAATTTACCGCCGTCGCTGGACTGGACGGTTGGAAAAAGGTCGTGGGGATGTCACGTGCCCCTTGGGAAGGTTGGCGACCCGCTATTTTTAGTCGCTACACAAAGATAATTCCCAACCTTCAGGCGATGCCGGATGTTGGTCATATCGAAGATAACTCCTTTTCAGCCGAGAAGGTTATCGCTTCGAAGCCGGATGTCGTGCTGATGTCGGATTGGGGCTACTCCACTGCCAAAGTCCAGATGGCGCAAATCGAGGCCGCCAACATCCCTATCGTGGTCATCGATTACAACGCCCAATCGCTTGAGCGTCACCTCGCCTCGACCCGGGCAATGGGCAAGGTCATGGGCACTGAAGCCCGCGCAGAAGAGCTGGCGCAACTTTATGAGGCCCAGCATCGCGATGTTCTTGCGCGCGTTGCGAAGGCGCAGGGGCCAAAGAAGTCTATCTATGTTGAGTTGGGCCAAGCCGGTCCGGAGACCATCGGCAACACCTACAACAACACGATGTGGGGAAAAATCATCACCACGCTGAACGCGGATAATCTCGCAACCGGCAGGGTGCCCGGGGCGTGGGGGCCGCTGGCACAGGAAGCCGTGATCGCTGCCAATCCCGATCTGATCCTGATCGCGGGCTCGTCCTGGGTGAACCGCCCCAAAGCCGTGAAAACCGGTTACGATACCGACCCTGCGACCACGCGCGCCTCTTTGGCCAGTTATGCAGCCCGCCCGGGTTGGGCTGATCTGAAAGCGGTCAAGAGCGGCAACATGCACGCTATCGAACACGGCCTTTGCCGGACGCTCTTCGATTTTGTTGCGATGCAGTACATTGCAAAGCAGCTCTATCCGGAGCAGTTCGCCGACATCGATCCTGTGCAGTCTTTCCGGGACTATCACGCCAAGTACCTGCCGGTTGAGTTCAGTGGCACATGGATGCTTGGTCTGAAGCCGTGAGTGTGGCAGTGCATCCTGATAAAGAGGCTGCTGCTGACGTGGCAGCCTCCTATCGAAAGCTTTCCTTGCGAGGCTGGTGGTCAATCGAGGTTGGGCCTGGCGCAGTGCTCATCAGCTTCCTAAAGCATTTTCGGTTTAATTCAGATCATACTCAGCTGCGGCGAAGAAGTTTGCCGCAGCTTGGTACGAGCTATAGCCAAATCTTGGTGATGACCTGGCCGGTCAGGCGGCGGCGGTTCAGTTCTTGCACCTGCTTAGCCAGAAAGCTGTCAGATTGGGCAGTCCAACGCCTGACGCGGAAAGTGACTTAACAAGGATTCCCGGTGCTCATTTTTCGATTTGAATAATGGCAGTGATGATTGCATCTATTGAGACCAAGCCCGGCCAGGCGCCGGGTTTAGGTGTGCCGCTGTCCGCTCAAATCCCGAATATCAAATGGGACGCACTTTTCTGATCTTATAAATATCAATTACTTATAGGAAATATTGGCGGAGGAAGGGAAACCAGATACGGATATTATTCTCTGGTTGCCGCGCAATCTATCACTTTGGCACGAAATTTTGAGTGATGCCGGATAACTAAACACTATCAGAACGATCAGTAGTTTATCCGGCCAAGTGCCTCAACCGTCTTCAAGGCGAAACATTGTCGAAAACCAATGTTTCCAGCTTGTATCCATCCTTTCGCAACAACGGGACGTCGCGTGGGCATAGACTTTCGGTGCGTCGGTAGGTTCTCCGAGCCCAAACGGTTCACATACCATGAACGCGTGATAAGGTTTTAAGTGATCCAAAAATCCGACATCGCCCACTATGCCATCGATCAAACCAACCTCTTTGACGTTCTCGAACTGGCCAGCCAACTTCCTCAATTCGTCTACTATAACCGTGTTACGCACTGCGAGACCGTGCGGGCACAGTGTCGTATTGGGATCTTTGATTACAATCCCTCCAGCAGCCAGAGCGTGTGCAATGAAGTGCGCACAGTCCGATTTGTTTTCGCCTTCTAAATATACGCCGCAACTATTTTGCTTTTTCCCGCAGTAGTTTTTGGCGTATGTGATTGCTTTCCAATTATCATATTTCACCTTTGGCATATTGCTCTCCTCTTCAAGGATCCCGTCATTCGGATGTTTTTTCGCCAGAAATAGCAGCCTTACGGATAGTTTCTTTGACAGCCTCGGTTGAGCTTGCGCAAACTAAGGCGGCACCGCCGGACCGGCACATGCTTGAAGCGAAGACTTCGAGCCGCTTGTTGGATGCCCGGGCTCGGTTATCCGTCAAGCGTGAAGCGGCAACGCCTCACTCTCAGAATTCTCCTGTCCTTGGACACTTCGTCGAAGCCGTTCGTCACATAGACACGAGCGTCGGCGATAACGCTTCCGATGCACCGCCCCTTGTTGCGGGCCGGCCGCTCGGCGCTGAACCATCCCGCGATCAGCTCGGACAGTTCCTTCGCGGAATCTTTGGAAGATATCCCGCTGGCGACCGTTATCACCGGGCCCCCCTGTTCGCCCGACGGGCCACCGAAAAGACCGGTCTCGTATTCGAACACGACATCCGCGGCACACAGAACCTCGCTCTCGTCCTCGGCGAGAAGTCCCTTCAGGAACACCTCGAGTGCCGCCATGATGCTGTCGCCATTGTTCGGATCGAAACGGCCCGCCGTGACGGTCGTGGTCAGGTCGAGGCTCGGAACGATATCCTCGCCCGAGCCGATCCGGGGGAGCCGATAGACGAAACCGTCCATGAGCGGACGTTTCTCGATTAACTCGTTGCGGGACAGGTTGAGTTCCGTCCGCGCCGACGCGAAGGCCAGGATGTCCAGGCCGCGCGTTTCCAGGCGGCGGTTCTTCATCCCGGCGTCGCTCAACGCATCGGGCAAGGCCAGCGCGCTATCGTCGTCGCCGTTGGCAAAAACCACCGGATCGCCGAGACCGTCTTCTTTCACCGCGTGGTAGGCGACATCCTGGCTCACCAGCGCGATGCCCGTCGCCTCGACCTTGGTGATACCGGAATCGATGAACTCGCGGAGCGTAATCCTGTCGCTGGGCATCTCCCGTGAGGCGGCGAACGCCTCCGTGTCTGCCTGAGCCGCAAGCAGCACATCTTTAGCGCGCTGGGCCACCCAGGAATACGCGGCGTGATCGCCGGCTTCGATGGCAGCCATTTGCCCGTCGCTTTCGAGGACAAAGCGCACAATGCGGGTGACTAGGTCCTCATTCTCGGCAAGAGCTTTCGCTCGCGCGCGACGAGCGTAGTGGACCTCCACCGCCAGGCGGTCGTTCTCCTCGCCTTCCCATTGAAAGTCGCGCAACGATGTCCAGCGCCGGGCGGCGGAAAGGTTTGCCGCGGGGTCGGCGCTGTCCACATACTCCGTCGGGCGGTAGCCTTCGTTCGCCAGAACCGGCGTCCGCGGCAACCTCCGCAGCGGGTTTGGCACAACAACGCCCGCGACGGGAAGCTTAATCGAGGTCCAGCCGGATTGCGCAGGATCCTGGAGATTGAGCCATGCCGTGTTGCGGTAGCTCACGCCGGCCTGCGACACGTCGGGCCTGGGAAGCCGCTGGATGTGCGTCAGATTGAATCGCTCGGGAGGCGGATAGTGATCGGGCAGCCGCCCCCCGCGGCCTGGATCGGGTTTCGCCTCGCACAGCACGATGAGGTCGCGCGACACCGCATCACCGTCCAGCGGCAGCGGCAGGTTGTAACTCGTCATCCGTATGCCGGGATCGTCCTGCACGACAACGCCGTGCCCGAGACGGGTCAAGGGCGGCATTTCTTGAATATCGGCGTCGAAGTAGGCGAGCAGGCTGGTCACCTTGTAGTGGCTGCGCAGATCACGCTTCATCACATCGGCGACAGCCTTCTCGACGCGCGCGCGACGGGATACGGCGATCGCGCCGTAGTCGTCTTCGTCCTGCTGGAAGACGACGGAAAGCCTTTGCGACAGCGTCTCGGCCAGGCCGTCCTTGGTGTCGAGCAGGTCCTCGATCGCCTGGCGGACCGCGTCCCGCTTGGCCGTGTCATTGATGTTCAGCAGCGGGACGGCAATGGCGGGAGAGAGCAGCCGCTCAAGGCGCGCCAAGCAGTCCCGGCCGTAGCCGTCGGCGTCGGCATCGCGCACTTCCCAACGGCGTTTCGTGCCATCCGGCGCCTGAAGGTTTTCGAACGAATGGCTGTAGGCCCGGTTTGCGAGAGGCGGCAGCGCAACGGCGATTGGCGCATGGTCCTTGTATAGATTGTCGCCGGTAACGCCATCGAAGTAAGTGCGTTTGATCAGCCAGATCGCCTTCTCGGTCGTGCCGCTGTCATCAGCGCCGTACCCTGTCGCGACGCGCTGCTCGGTGGCGATTGCGGCCAGTGCCGCGACCAGCTCCGCAGCGTCGCCGCGCCCCAGATCCTCGTCCATTGAGAAGCTCGAAGCCTCTCCCGACGCGCTTCCGCGCAAGTTCGGAGAGATGGTCTCCTGGACCGTATGGATCTCCGACAGCGAGTTCTTGCGGGCCGCCGCATCTGCCGTTTCGGATTGGAAGAGATCTTCAAAAAGCTCCGGATGCTCCGCGGGCGCCGGGCGCTTGATCGACAATTCGAGCTTGAATTCGGCGAACTCGGGTCCGTTGTCCGCCGCGAACTGCAACGGCAGGATGACACGGTGATCGAGGCCGACGAATGCGTCCTGAACCGCCTGGCGCATCGCCGCTCGATCCTTGTACGTGCGGCCTATGATGTCCTTGGCCATACTGAGCTTCTCGGCCGTCTGCTGGAGATGGGCGACGAGTTCGTCTTTTTGGAGCGACAACGGTTTGCCGAGCGCCGAGTGCAAGGTCAGCGCAACACGCGCGTCGGCAAGCTGCATGGCAGCGCGTGCAAGCATGGCGATCGAGCGTTCGAGATCGTTGCGCGTCGCATCCGCCCACGCAGGAGGAACGGACTCCGAATCCGGAAGCGTCGTCCCGTCCAAACGGATGAGTGGATCATAGTCGCTTCGCAAGCCGAGCTTCAGGGCGCGCGGCTTCGTGTCGGGCCAGAAAGCTGCCTTGACGTAGGGCAGTCCAGTCAAGCCCAGCAGCCGATCGCTGTAGACCAGTCCGATATCCAGTGCAGCGAAAGGCTCACGCCATGCGTTTCCGTAAAGGTCGCGCCATCCGCCGCGAACCGCGATCTTCCCGCCGATCAGATCGTAGGTCGAGTCGGTGCCTTTGCCGGCTATGCGCAAGGCAGGCACCGACACGCGGTAGACCTTCTCGTTTTCGGGCAAGATCTCCTGCCCTTCGTCGTCCAGTTCGCGGACATCGGGTCCGACGGGCACCGATTGATCCAGTTCCTGGGGAAGGCCGACCTGTTTGCCGTCGGGACCCCACACCTCAACGCGCAGCGCAAGGTTCGAGAAACGTTCCGAAAGCCCCTCTTCAAGAGGCGCTAGACCGATGACGGGTCGACGCACGACGAGCGGAACGATGCCGGGCTCGTGCAGCGGATCGAAGGTATCGCCTGCGTCCACCGCGAGCACCGATTGCTCGGCAAGCGGCAGGCCGCTCGTCAACACCGCGTTGGCGCGCGCAAAGGCAGCCGGGTGATCGGCAAGCGCGATCACGACACGCACCCGGGCCCCGCCATCGGCGGGCTTGCCGCCGTCGGAAGCTTCAAACAGCGGGCCGAGCTCGTCGCTCGCTCCGGCATAGGAGAGGTGATACCCTCCCGTATTGACGATCGCCGCCTGGCGCAGAAGCCGGACGAAATCCAGGGGTTTCAGCACGTCGGCGACCGGTTCGATCCGGCCTCGCGCTGCGGCAAACATCTTGATGTCCGGCTTCACCTCGACCGAAAGGTTGGACTGGACGATGGTCGCCAGTTGTCCGGCCGTCGCTCCGACCGGTTCGAGCGTTGCGACATCGCCGCCCTGCTTGAAAAGCGCCACCCATTCAATGTCCGGAAGGTCGCCCGCTCCGCCGTCGCTCACCGGTGCGAAAGGATCGATGAGGTTGCGCAGCGGCTCCGGTATGGCCTTGATTTCGAATGCATCCTTGGCGGCTGTGTCAGCCTCGCCTCCCGGCCTGCGCAGCGCGACGTCGATGACGATCGCTGGACGGATGCGACCGCCTGTGGGGACCGTCAGCGGACGGAAGTCGCGCTTGTCGGGGTTGGAGGGATCGGCCACGTAGATTTGTGGCGCTGCCGTGGCCACGGCGGCGACCGCGCGCACCTCTTTCCCGAACAGCCAGAGTTTCTGCGGCGTCCCGCCCTGATCCACAGTCACGGACGCTTCTGCAGTCCCGATCGGGACATAGCGTCGCCGTTGTTTATGGAGCGGGCCGCGCTCGATCGTGCCGGGCAGCACCAGTGCCGCGGCAGCTGCAAGAACGGCATCTGGCGTTCCGGGCACCACCTCAGTCGCGACGCCGGCGGGTACCGTCAGCCAGCCGTCATAAGTGCCGGCGACGACTTCAAAGCGGGTGGCATCACCGATCGGCATCTGCTGGCCGCCAAGCCGGAGCATTGCGTGGAAGAAGCGCTGGTCGGCGGGGATATCGGGTCCGCTCGGACGCTCAAGCGGTTCCAGCCAGGCCGGAAGCATCGCCGCGTCGGCTTGCGCTGGGTGAGGCAGCCGTTGCCCATAGTTGAAGAAGCGGCTCGCCATGACGGCAATCTGGGCCGCTTCGCTTCGCACCGAGGTGTCGGCTTCGGCCGTGTCGAGACGTTTCACCAACAGCGCCAGAAGTTCTGTAGCCGAGGTCCCATCCGCTGATTCGTTGGTGCGGGCGATCTGGGCCAAATGCTGAACGCCGGCGCGCATCACCATCAGCGCCCATTCCTCGAACAGGGCCGAGACGAGCGATTGGCCGGGCTCAGCCAGCATTTCGCTGCTCCCGGCGCGATCTTTCGAGGTCGCGATGACAAAGCGCTCAAATGCCTGTGCCAGTTCGTCGCGATAGGCGTGGTCAAAGAATCGATAGTCGGCAAAGACGATTTCATCGACCGACTCACCCCCGCCCGTCGCGGGCCTCGCGCGCGCGATCTTTAGCGTGTCGGGAAACGGAAGAACGGCGCCGTTGGGCGCCTTCTCAGGCTGCTCGCCGTCCGTCTTCAACGGCTGCGCTTCGGTAACAAAGCCTGTTTGCAGGAACTTGACGATCTGTGCGTAGCGCGGTTTGCCGTCAGCCAATCCGGCAAGGCGCTCCGAAAGGTCCTGAAGGTCCTTGGCTGTGAGCTTGATGCTGCCGAGCGTCGCCGGTGTCATGCCGTCGATGCCGGCGCACACCGCCCACGCGGTCAGCCCCTCGATCAGACGCTCCGGCGCTGACGGCTCCGCGCCGTCGACCAGTTCCGCCACCATCAGAAAGACGGCGTGGGCCTCCTGGCCGGCATTTCCCCGCGCGACTGTCACGTCGGGCTGAATCGCGACTTCGAGCCTGATGGTTCCGGCCAGACCCGCCCAGTCTGCGGGCGATGGCACGATGTCCCACATCATTGCAGAACGCAGGCTTTGGCGCGGCACAGCAAACATGGCGAACGCGGTCGGCCCAAGGTAGTACTGACGGCTCTCGTCATGGCCGATACGTTGCGAGAACCGCACGGTCGCGTTGAAGCTGAAGGAGATTGCGATCTCGATCCGTTTGCCGAAGACCTTGAAGCTTGCGATGACGACGCGGACACTCACCCTGACGCCGACCTCATAGTAGAGCTCGGTCGCCCGGTCCGTCTCCAGCCTGAAACCGACCTCGACATAGAGCTGGATGAAGACGCCGGCCTTGATGATGCCAAAGTCGACATAGCCGTAAAGCTCGCCCATGACGCCGACCGCGCCGGACACGACGATGTAGCTGCCTTTGGCACCGGTGGGGAACAACTGCGGATCACGGTTGTAAAGCTTGCCGAAGCTGCCTTCTAGGTAACCGTAGACGGTAAGCGACAGGCCGGCGTTCAGGATGCCTTGCGCGACGACCACGCCAAGGCCGACCCGCAGGCCGAGACCGATCTCGGTGACCGGATCGTAGCGCAAGTCCTTCGGATCGGCCTCCACGACCCCACCTCCAGGGTCGTAGCCGAGCCGGCCCGGAATGCGTTTCGCTGCGGGTCCCGAGACACGGCGGAAATAAAATCCTCCTGCGCCGACGAAAGGGAATACCGAAATCGCGAACGACCTTGAGAAGTCCTTGTTTGCCGGAAAGCCGAGGTCGATGCCCCAGTTGCCGTCGGTATAGATTTCGACGCCGATGTAGGGAAGCGTGATGCCCACGGCTCCGAACTGCCAGTTCCGCAGCGAAGGCGGCAGTACGATCTCTATCGAGTAGACACCTAGATCGTCCGTCAGCTTTCGATAGAGGATGTCGACCGAGAACAGGCTTTGGTCGGAGCCTTCGGTCAGCTTCACATCCAAAAGAATACCTGCCAAGTCGGGGTCGCGCAGCGCAAATCCCAGTTCGATGAAGCGGTAGATCAGGGCATGGAAACCGATCGTCCAGCCCCGGTCTGGGCTGAATTTGACGGTCGGAATTTCATATGGCTTGCCGTCGTGCTCCTCCACGCCCTTCGCCATGTTGGCGAGTTCCTCGACCACTTTGCGGGTCGTGAGAAATCCTGCGGGAAGGGTCGGCAGCGGGTCGATGCGCTGCCCGAGCGCGAGCGTCCGAAGGTCGATGATGTCGCCTCCGCCATCGTGCGAATAGGCCAGAAACCAGCCGATGCCCTTCGAGCCGCCGAGGTTGGCCGGATCGACAAAGAGGAATATGTTGGCGTTGTCTTCCTCCGGGGGCAGAGGTGTGCCGAAGACGGTCAGCCGTGCGTTAACGCCGCGAAAGCCAAAATAGGTCTGGTCGGAACCTTTGGCCTTGAGCGTGACCACGTCGTAGCGCTCGCAGGTGAACTGCAAAAACCCTTCGACGCCGATGTCGAGGTCCTTGCCTCCGCCGCCGGCAAAACGGAAACCCAGATCCCAGTGGGGATGGTTGTGCCCGTCCAGTCCAAAGACGAGGCCGAGCTCCATCTTGAACTTCGCCAGCGCGGAGGCGAAGGAGCCAAGCGAACCCAGATCAAGGTCGAACTTCAGGAAGAACGGCGCCGTGGCGCCACCACCGGAGCTTTTCCCGAGGCTGAAGTAGCCGAGTTTCGGCAGTGTAACGACGTCTCCGAGCCAACCGAAGCCAGAGAACTTAATCGGCAGCGACCCGAAGAAGCCGCGTGCTCCGTCCTTCAGTTCGGACATGTCGAGATCGAAGATCAGCGCGCCGGGCGAGAAGCGGAATCGCGGGAACCCGATCTTGCCTTCCTTGAACGCCAGGAACCGCAGGTCCAGCGATAGGCCGGTGAATTTCACGTCCTTGACGTCGAGAAAGTCGAACGACCCGAGTTCCTTGAACGTCAGCGTGCCGTCGATGAGGAACTTGGATGAGACGAGGTCCCTGTCGGCCTGTTGCGTCACTTCGGTGACATAGGACATGCGCGAGACCGTCGCCGTCTTGAGCAACGGAAACCCGTCGCTCATCTTGATGACGAAGACAGTCTCAGTGAAGAAGTCGTAGGTCTCGAGCCGCTTGCCGTCGACCACTCGGCTTTGCCACCGGCCGACCAGGGTCACGACCTTGGGGTCGATCGGCTTGTCGTCCTTGTCCTTGAGCTCGATCCCCATGTCGTGGAAGAACGAGCCGATCGTAAGGTCAAGCCTGCAGAAGAAGCTCTGGATCGTGCCGTTGTTGAAGCCGACCCTGAGGTTCTTCACCTTCATGGCGAAGACCGGCGGCTTGCCCACTTCGCCGTCAGATTTGTTCGGCGCCTGGCCGGGCCCGTCGAAATCGCCGGGGTCAATATCGGCGTATCCGACCGGTCTTTCGTCGGCCACGTAGTCGATCGCGGCAAACGGCTTGCTGAGGCCGTCAGCGTCGCCCCCCTCCAGGCGCTTGACCGGCACGGCCAGGTGATGGGCTTTCAACCGCGCGCTATCGATGCCGCCGAGCAGTCCTTTGACCTGATCGGGCAGGATACCGATGTTCAGCGGCACATCGAGCACGATCACGCCGGTCCAGTTGACGTCGTCGATGGCCTGCAGGAACGGCTTGTACATCGGGTCGTCGCTGCCCTCGGCCTGTTTGACCGATGCGGCGAACCGCTTCTGGGCGAAGTCTATGCCCGGTCCGCCGTCGAGCGAGCGCAGGTATCCCGTGCCCGACCAGAGCTGCGGCTTGCTGAAGAGCTCCCGGACCGTCAACCCGTCGAAACCCTTGACCACCACGACGGGGATGTATTCCCGCTCCTTCTTCTCAACCTTGACCCATTGCCCCAAAAGGTCGAAATCGAAGCCCCAGCCGGAAAGCTGGAGCGTACCGCTGAGCTTGAAGTGTTCGGACGCCAACCCGCCGTCCGGATAGTTGATGACCATGAACAGGCGATTGCGAACGAGGGCGTCGACGATCGGTCTGGGCAGTGGCTCGCCGTCTTTGAAACTCGACATGGAGAGTTCCGCCGACACACCGCCTTCCGTTCGCGCAAGCACCACCTTGACGACGCCGCCGGCTTCCTCGACGAGTTCGAAGCCCAGCGGTGTTCGGGTGGAAGTGGAAGCAGATGCGGACGCAAACGCCTCGGAATGCCTTACGGTGAGCATCTTGCGGCGTTGGATTGAGAGTTCTGACGACAGCGCGGAACCTCCGGCCACGAAGCCGGTACCCGGAGCCCTCGGCAAGACCGGCACATAGCCCATCGGCTTGATGCTACTCTTGGACTCTTTTGTTCTGACCAAGCGGAAGGGGTCATGCTTCAACGTTGATAAGCCGGCGGCGAAATTGGCGCTGCTCCGCAGCCGCCGGACGTCGCGCGCTTCCGCAACGACCGCGCCATTGCCCCCAGGCGGCACAAGCCGTACCCAAGACGTCTGGTCTGATGTGCCGTCCGCCGCAACGAGATCGTCTCTCTCCTCGACCGACGCGGTGGCGCTGATCTTTAGGGCTGCGTCAGGCTCGCCAACATGGGCAGCGCCACGCAGGAAAGAGAGGATCGGCGGCGCTTTCGCGAAACCGCCCGAAGCCGGAGACGCCTCGAGATAGTCATGTTGCGTTTCGGCAATGACGATTCCAAAGCCGCTTTCGGGAAATTCCGCGGGCGTGTCGTCGTCATTGGCAAGCGCGACGTCGAAATCCCCCTCCAGCATCAGGTTGAGCGGCCCGAACGTGATCTCGCCTGAGACGGGCTGCCGATCGCGCCGCCGCACATAGGAGAAGCGCGGCGTTTCGTCACCGGGCCTGTTGTGCGACAGAAGCACCTTATGGCCGTGCGTGGTGCGGAATGCGGACACCAGGGTTTGGTTTTCCAAAACGGCAAAATGCGTTCTGTCCCGGTTCAGGGCGTCCTGCGGGTCCAGCACGGCCTTCAATTCGATCGCCACCGTACCGTCCAGACCTCCGCCACGAACAAGCGGATAGCGTTCGCGATCCATGAAATAGATCGGAGTGCCCGTGCCGTCGTCGCCTAGCAGACCGCGCTTGGTCACTTCGCTGACGAAATCATTTCCCTCGATATCGGCCGGTTGAATGCGCGTGCCGCCGGTGAATGCACCCGCCAGAGTACCGGTCAGTGGCATGACCAACTCGTCGAGGGTAAGGTCGGCGCCGGTATGGACAAGGCTATGCTGTCCGGAACCGGTCGGCTCGAACCTCAACGCCTCGCCGTCGACCTCGATAACGGATCTAGCAACCAGCAGGTCATGCGCTCTGGTGAGAATCACGTTGTCGGTCGTGCGCGGCTCGACCGTCTGTTGTACCAGGACAGGTGGCGTTCCGGCGGCGATCATCGTAACGACTGGAGCCGCCTCCGTGCCGCTGCGGTAGAACTGGATTTGCCCTCGGTTTTCATCGCTTGCCGACTGCCGGGCCGTAAGCAGGAGTTCCCCGATAAGGGCGAGATCCGCATCGTTCGGGGTGCCGCCCGACCAGAATACGAAGAAACCGGCTTGCGCCTGGGCGGTGTCGAGCTCCAGCTGATCGCCCTGATCTGAGCCCGGCAGGAAGGCCACTCCGGCGTTGGCGGGGTCGGCCCCGGCAACGAGATAGAGGAGCAGGCTGGTATGCTTTGCCAGCTTCACCATTTGACGCTCCCTCCCGCTAGGATCGGCCATCCGAGAAGCCGGCAATCCTTTGGAAAATAAAGGGCAGGCGGCGCACCCGAAGGCCCGAGCCCCTCGATCGTCACAGTGCTGCCCAGGCGATCCCCGCCGCTTACGCCAAAGGCCGCCGGGGTGTTTGCGTGGAAGCAATCCTTCATACGATCGGGCGGCATCAGGGAGCCAATGCGCGTGTCGATCGGCAGGTCGCGGTTCTCGCCATTGACCGAGGCAGGAAGAAGCAGGCTCAGCACCACATTCTGACTCATATAACCGCACAACAGGTCCAGTTTTGCGGTCTGCTTCGGGAGGCAGATGGCTTGATCTACCTTTTCACGAGCAAGCCACTGCGACGGCCCGTACGCGCGTGCGAAAGAATCAAGTAACTCAGGTGTACTTGCAGCGACCAGCATCACATCCCGTTCGGAGGACACGGTGTCGGTTTCGACATTGAGCTCCTTCATCTGCACCAGTCCTTGACCGTTCGCCGGTGCTCCAGGAAGAAACACGCGCACTACACGACCACGGAGAAACCGTTCCATGGCATAAGGATTGGATAGATTGATGGGCCACAAACGGCTATCGCCATTCTTTCCTGGCTGGGGAAGGTCGCCGCGATCCTGCCCATCTGGAGTATGCCACCACACGCCTTGCGTGGTCGGGTTCAACGTCACCGCAAGATGCCCGTAGGGCCCGGAAGGATAGATCCAGCCGGGATAATCGGACTTGTTACTCGTCAGCGGGGCCGCGAAAAGATCGTATGTCTGGGCGGCTCCGACCAACGCCATATCATATCGTGTCGTCCCGGGTGAATTCCTCGGCAGCATCAGTTGACCTGACTGCACATGCAGTTTCAGCCCAGCGCTCAGCCCGAACATGCGGGCTCGCCGATTGAAATCATTGGCATGCGCCATGAGGCCGTCGAAATCACGCGGCAGGGCGGCCAAGGCAGCTGCGTAGGCCCGGTCGGCGAACTGTTCAGCGGTCGGCACCTGCGGCAGGCATCCCTTCATGGACTTCCAGTCGTCGCTGCCCTCACCCTCACCAACGACATCCTTGAGCAGACTTCGTAGCCTCAGTCGCACCCGCCAGTAGTCGGGAACGCCGAAACCGAGCGATCGACGCTTCGTCGCCGGAGCCACTGTCGTCCCGGCCGCAATCGCCGCAGCCTTGACAGTATTCGGCGAGTCCCCGGACTCCGAACGGATCACCGGGCCGATCTCTCCCGTGGCAAGTTCAAGAAGAACACGCACGCGGCTGGGCCGGCTCTGGTTGCGCAACGTCACCGGTACGGCACGGAGTCTGATCACCAAGTTGGCCTCGTCGAAACGCGGCGGATCCGCAGCGTTCAAAGGCTCGAGGGCGGATGGCGGGTCAATTTTGCCAACGCGATACCAGCGCGTCTCCGGCCAGACTCCTGCCCCGGTCATGCACACGTCCGAAGCGGCAACCCTATCGCTCTCTCCGAGAGTGACCTGCAACGGGCGCAGCGCGCCCGTATCTGCAGGATAATAACGCATACGCGGCTCGAACTTTAGCAACCTTTTGAAATCCGCCTGGCCGATGAGATTGGCGCTCAGCTGAGGCGCGAGCAGATCGAGTCGCGGCCCGGCAAGGCTGGTGCCGGTGAACTGCAACTCCAGCCGACGGTCATTGCGCTGTCGGATGTAGCTATCCTTCTTCTCAGTTCCGGCGGCCGGCCATGTCGCGCACTGTTCGGCTCCTGCCCCCTCAATGCCGCACCACCACGTGTCGGCACCGCCATGTCCCTCAGCAAGGACCTGTGGGCGCCAACCCAAATCGTGCTCAGCGGCTTGCGCAAAGGCCTCAGCGGCGGCTGACGCACGTTGGAATGACAGTTGATAGTTGGCTTCGGAGACGCCGGTGGCATCGGCGTGCCCGACGATCCTGATTGCAACAGTCGTTCGTTTCGACCGCGAGACATTCGCAGCCTTGATCGCTCGCGCATAAAGATAAGCCGCGTCACGCAAGCATTCCATCTGAGGACTGCGGAGGCGCGCCGAACCGGTTTCGTAGGTTAGCTTTGGATCAGCTGACAAGAAGCCATTCACCTCAGCCAGTGAAATGAACAATGCGTCAGATGGGCCGAAAGGTGCTTCTCCTTCAGTACTTTTCTGTCTTGAGGCAGAGGATAGCTTTGAAGTTATCGGGCACAGCCCCAGCTCGACCGCCTGAACAGCAGCGACAATATTTGAATTTTCATTTGATAACTGTGCATACGACTGAACAGGCAATACAACTGATAAAACACAAATGACAATAAAGATGAATATTTGTCGAAATACAATCATCGCTGGACCCGCCGCAATCCTGCCATAATGGTTAAAGATTGCACAACGTCGATTGACTGTCGAGTCTCCGCGGAGTTCGACAATTCTGTTCCGTAAGAGAATGCGCTACATGAGAGCAAGCCCGAGCCTGATCGCGTAGGCGGGCGTAGTCCAGCATCGCCCGTTCCAGCGCCGCGCCGGGTGGCAGGCTTTGGATTTCGTCGGCAAGCCGTGCCTGGAAGGCGCGGCCGTAGACCGCGACAGGCGGGCAGACCACGGACGGCCTAGAAGGTGCCGTCGCGCAGGCAGTCAGCGAGAGCGTCGCGATCACGAGGAGCGGCAGCGCCGGCTTCGAGCATCCGGTTCTTTGCATCGGAGGCCTCCTTGTGGGATTTGAGTTCGGCCTCGCGGGCTTTCGCCGCTTCGGCATCGGCGCCCGCCTTGCGGCCAGCAGCGAAGATCGCCGCGGTGGCGATGACCACCGCGACGATGAGGGCCAGGGCGAACCAGCCGGTCACTTGTTCGCCCCGGTGATCCCGGCCCGCAGGGTGCCGAGGCCGAGCGCGGCGAGGATCTGGGTGAGCCAGTCGGAACCGACATCGACGCCCGGCACGTCGATGCCGAGGCCCTTCTCGACGACCACGACGAGAATGAGCACGGTGGCGATGATGTAGGTGCGGTAGCCCGCACCGAACTGAAGAACGGCGTTCATAATAATCTCCTTGGTTGGGTTGGATCAGGCCTCGTTGACGGAGAGGCCGGCCGCTCGTGAGCCGAGAGGGATCGGGCGGACGTTCGCGGGCTGGGCGCGATAGGCCGGGCGGCGCACCGCCACGAGCCGGTTGCGCGACAGCCGGGTGATCGAGACGCGATCGGATTGATTGCCGCCGAGAACATGGAAGGCTGAGGCGTCGTGGCCGACATACAGACCGACATGCCCGCCGCCCTTGCGCTTGAAGACGAGCACATCGCCAAGCGCCGCAGCGCCTTTCGGAACCGACGTGCCGAACGCCGCCCATTCGAGCGCCGAGAGATAGAGGCGCGGCGGATCCCGCTCTGGGCGGCGTTCGATGTTGGCGCGGTGGGCGACAATCGCCATGAACAGGCCGCACCACGGGATCGCGTCGTGGCGGTAGACGCCGGCGTAGACGCGGCCGAGGCCGGCGGCTTCAAGTTCCGCATGCCAGGCGATGATCTTTGGATTGTCGGCGGCACCTGGCGCTTCCAACGTGCCGAACTCCCTCAGCGCTTCGATGATCATCCGCGGGCCGGGCTCGGCTTCGAGCCATCGGTATTGGGCAGGCAGCATTGCGACCTCCTGAAACGACGAAGCCCGCCGGAAGGCGGGCTTATCGTCGGGTTGCGGTTGGGGTTGAGGCGGCGGATCAGGCGTGCTTTCGCCCGTCCTCATTGGCTTCGATCCGGTCGATGCGTTCTCGGAATTCGCCCAATGTCGCTTTGATCTGCGCGATGTCCGTACGGGCTTCAGCGACGACCTTGCGGCCGGCGATGTCGTTCGAGACATCCATCTTGATGGCCGTGATCTCCTTCGCATTGGCGGCAAGGGTTGCATCGATCAGCGTGAAGCGCTGCGACAACCACCACGCCACGCGCACGAGAAAGACGATCAGGATCAAGAGTTCAGCGATAATCCCGCCAGCGACAAGCCAGGTGATCGTCAGGGTTTCCGGCGCGACGGTGACCGCCGCCGTAGCTGTTCCAGGCATGGAGTCGTCCTTTGCTTTTGGGGTTGGCCATTGGTGGCGCACAGGGCGCGCTGTGTGGCCAGTTCGAATGTGGCTGCGCCATCCCACGCGGCGGTGCGGCCTTCGCGCCGTGTGCGCGCCTGTGGCCATGGCCAGCGTCAGGGAGCGGTGTAACCCTGCGCGTTGAGATAGATGCTGGTGCCGCTCGTGATGGCAGCGGCATTGAGCGCCGCATTGGCGCTGGATCGAAGCGGCGTGGGGAAGTCGATGTCCCACGGCGTCATCATGTTGGCGGGGAGCCAGATTCGCCAAATCACCGTTGATCCGTCCTTGATCACGAACTCGGTTGCGACCGCGTTGGTGTTGATCACCTGAATGGAAGTGACATAGCGCCTGATCCCCGCACCAGCGGCGGCGGCGATCACGACATCCGTCGTGTTCGCAATCACGCCAGCGGGCGCATAGCTCCAATCCGCCTCAGGGATCGAGAATGGCTTGTTGACGAGCGCGCCGATCATCGTCGCCATCAGGTGGACGAGATCGCCGGTCGCGGACATTGCCGTCTGATTGGCGTTGGCGGCGCGTGCACCGATCCCGACCGGATTGCCTGCCGCCGCGTCCTGCGCCACGCCGCCCGTCACAGTGACTGCTGAGATGGCATTGGTTACCAGGACCGGGGCGGCATCCATTTGATCGACCCGTCCGAAGCCACCAATGGACTCGGTGATGAGGCGTGTGAACTCCATCACGCGGATGAAATGAAACCGGAAGTCTGTGCGCGGCAGAACCGCGCCGCCGCAGTTCGTCGCGCCAATGTCAGCGCCAGTCGGAGCCGCGCCGATGGGTTCGAGAAAGAGCGAGGTCGTGACGATGTCTCGCACGCGGTACGGCCCGTCGAGCCCGAGATCGGCGCCGGACGCGGCGTCGCGCACGCCATGCAGATTGACGTACTGACCGACCTGCAATCCGGACCAAGCAGCCGAACCGGTGACGGTCAGCACATTGACGCTTCGGGAGATGGTCTGCGCGACCTGGCCGATGGGCGCTCCGAAGACACTGCCATTCACCCGGATGACCACGCCACCATAGGACGTTGCGGTCGCCGATGCGCCGATCGGGATCGTGATCGTCGTGGAACTCGGCACGCTTGCGACGGCGGTCGGCGTTACCAGGTTGGCGAAATTCACCTGATCGCGGATGCCGAAGACCACCACAAGATCGGCGACAGTCAATCCATGCGGCTGGTCGAAGGTGATCGTCACCGTTGCCGATCCCGCTTTGGCCGCCGAGATGATCTTGCCAACGGGACGCGACAGAGACCGGTGGTTTTTCGCGCGCAGGCGCAGCTTGTAGTCCCGCGCAGGATTTGGGACGACCTGCGAGCGTTTGAACATGGCCGAGATCGCGCCTGCGCTGTCGATCGGCGAGCCGCTGAAGGTCACTTTTTCAAGCTGAGGCATGATCTCGAACAAGGCCGCAGGTGCGAACGCATAAGCGCCTGCTGCCACAACCAGCTGAGTGGCAGCCGTCGACACCGAGAAGGCGGCCGCGTGATTGCCTGCGATCGTGCCGGAAGGCAGCGCGTCGCCGCCCTCGGAGCGGACATAGTAGCTCTCGCTCGTCGCGGTCGTGCCCTCGAAGACGAGACTTGATCCATTGCGGGCATAACCTAGCGGATCGGCCTTGATGATCGAGCCGCTGGTGAATGGCCCGGCCGTCACCGAGGGGATGGCGCCTAGCGGCCCGGCCGTTGCCGTGAAGCTGGTGGGTGTCGGCGTCGTCGCGACCGTGACGCAGGAATAGTTGAGGCGGCAGTCGGGGACGCCGAAGATCGAGACCCGCTCGCCGATCCTGAGGCCATGCGGCGCGGCGGTCGTGACGCTGAGCGTCGTGGTCGCCTGCGAGATCGAGGCGATGGCGACCGGGCCTGCCGGAACGAGCGGCACGACGCCTTGCCAGTCATCGGTCGAGACGAGCTCCAGCGAGAACTCCTGCCCGTTGATCCGCTGCGACAGCGAGATGCCGGCGGCGACGCGCACGGGCATGGTGAAGCTGTCGAGCGTCTCGATGACGGTCTCAGATGCCTCGCTGAGCGGGTCCTTCGAGATCACGAGATAGCTCGCGCCCGCGACATTGCCGTCGACCTGCACGATGTCTCCAGATGCGATCTGGACAGCGTTCCAACGTGCGGTCGTATCGAAAGCCTCGAAGGCGTCGCGGAACTTGGTCGGCGCGCCGAGAATGCTGACCATAGGCGCGACGCGTCCATCCTGGTCCTGCAAGGCAGCGCCCCGCACATGGCCCGCGATGCCGCCGGGCACGTCAGCGCCGCCGCCCGGCGCGCTCGGCCAGAGCAGATCCTTCTTCATCGAATTCTCCTGAACGTTGGGGCTTCAGATCACGCGGTCGGCGCGGTGAAGGCGAGCGCGTAGAGGACGACGCGGACCCGGCCTGCCGTGAAGTTGCCGCCAGCCGCTGTCACCCGGATCGGCGTGTTCGCGTAGAAGGCGGTCGGGCCGATCACGCCGATATTGTTCGAGCCGAGCGCGATGCCGAGCGATCCGCCGAACTGGCTGGTGTTGCCCGCCACGCCGACCGAATAGGACGTTGCACCTGTGATCGCCTGGGTGGTTCGCGAGGCGACCGCGAGCACAATCATGCGGTCGGCAATCACGGCGGTGGTGGCATCGACGAAGGCGCCGGTAAGCGTCAGTTCCTGTTCCAGCGCCACAAGCCGGATCGCGCCGCCATTGGGCGTGCCGACGATGCGATCGCGCCAGTCGGCATCGGCCCAGACGACCGTGAGTCGCTCGTCCTCGACATGGTAGCGCCAGCCGACAATGGGGACGTAGAAAACCCAGGCGTTGATGTTCCAGTGGGCGATCCGGCCCGTTTGACCCGCCCACGCGCCGGTCGCGCCGGAAGGCACGATCCAGCGCTCGCCGTTGGCGGGCGAGCCGGGCGGGGTTGCCAGGGTCCGGCTGCGCACGCTTCCGTGCACGAGCGCGTCAAGCCGGATCAGCGCCTCGTTGTGGGTGACCTCTTTCTGCGCTTGCCCCTGCAGGATGAAGGGAAGGCCAAGGTTCGGTGTGGTCATGACGGCTCCTTCAAGGCGTCGGGGTCAGAGCGCCTTGGTCAGGTTTCAGGATCGGATAGTCGGTGTCCGATGATCGGGGTCAGAGCGTCGCCATGGCCGGAGTGCCGCGCCCGATCGCAGTCGAGAGCTGGACGACGCGGACGGTCACGGAGGGCTGCGCCGATCCGAAATCGGCGACCTGCTGGGCGGCGGTGTAGGTGGCGGCGGGCGCGGAAGCGGGAAGCGTGCGGACCACCGTCGCGCCGTTCATCACATCGACCTCGTAGCGCTCGCTCTCTTCGTTGAGCGGAATGTCCGTCAGATCGCGCCACCAACCGCCATAGCGGGTGCGGCGAACCCAGCTGATCGCAAGATCGCCTGCACCGTTGCGAACGCCCCGTACATGCGCGGGCGACCAAGGCTTCAGGCCCTCGCCGCCATTCGCGAAGCTGATCTGTCCGGATTGGTCGCCTGTCGGGCCTTGCGGCATAGGCGCAAAGCGCCAGGCGATCGTTTGGCCGATGCTGGAGGCTGAGAACGTGGGGCGTTCAAGCCGGCCGGGATCGAGCAGCACGAAGCGCGAGCCGATCGCGTGGTTTCCGATCCGATGTTCAGTTCCGAGCCGCCCGCGCAGCAGGCGCGAGAGCCTGTAGCGTCCCGGCCCGATCAGCACCGCATTGGCGAACTGGATGATCTCGCCATTGATCAGCGCGCCGTTCGCGCCATCGAGGATCCGGGCATCGGGCAGGCTTTCGAGCGAGCCGAAGGCGAGTTGCACCTCGACTGTGTTGCCGTTGTCCCAGACATGCGCCGGTCCCGGCGGCAGCGCGGTCACGGTATCGCCGATCACCGAAGCGACGTCGGCGACGCCGGAGGCGGTGTAGTCGAGCCCATCCGCCGTCGGTCGGAACAGCGAGACGCCACGGAACGGCGCGCCGCCGAGCGAGCATGCGGCCATGTGGAACGAGGTCGCTTCGCCCGCGTCGGCTTCCGTCAGCAATGGCAGGTCCATCAGTTCGACCCGCGTCGGCGAGGCGGTGTCCGGCACGTTCGGCTGGAGGTCGCCCGATCCGGTCGGCACGGTGACGAACTGCGGCAGGTCGCCATCGGTCGCGACGCCGCGCACCAGCACGAGCCCTGGCTTGCCATAGGTGACGGAGGTGACGCGGAACCGGCGGATCGCGCCATCGACCGGCACCTCGATCACGTCGGTTGGGTCGATGCGGATCGCGCGCGTCGGCAGCTTGGCTTCGAGCGAGACGCGGCCCTGCAAGATCTCTCGAAGGGCGCGCTGGGCAATGGTCTGGGCTTCCTCGACCGAGAGGATCAGCGGCAGCGAGAACGTGGTCACGCTGCGCGAGGTGCCAAGCTGCCGGCGCCCCGTGACGGTCGAACTCTGGTAGTCGCGGGCCTCATCGAGATGCACCACGTCGATCGAGATCGGCAGTTCGACATCCTGCGCGCGCTCGATGCGGATGCGCGCCCGGTCGCCATCGCCTTCCGCCGCGCCGAGATCATTGGCGTCGATGGTGACGATGGTTCCGCCGCCGCGCTTGACGAAGCGAAGCACCCCGCCGCTCTCGACCGCGTCGAAGAAGAATGCGGTCTGCAGGACGGAGATCATCTCGCGCAGCGACTTGCGCTCTGACACCACGTAGCCGGACACCTCGTCGGTGAGGCTCGTCACGTCGATGTCGGCATTGGTCAGGCCTGCGCGAAGGCACAGATCGCGCACGATCTCGGAGAGCTGCATGTTGCCGATCTTTCCCTGAACCCAATGGCCGAGGCGGTAATTGTCGCCGTCCTGCCAGACCCGTTTCAGCGACGGGAAGAACGGGTAAGGCCGCGCGTCCCAGCACCAGAGGAAGCGTGGCCCGACCATCCGCCGCCCCTGGCCGTCGAGCGGATTGTTAGAGAGGTCCCGCCACCAATCCTCGGTGCCCTTGATCGCGACGCGCTGGACCACCCGGTCCACGGATCGGTTCGAGTACCAGGGGTAGAAGCTCTCGGCCGATTTCGGATCGACGAAGACGTTCGGGCGGTTCGGCGAGCAATGGACCGACGGAAACCCGTATTCGGTGAGCCAGATCGGCTTCATGCGCGGCGTCCAGGCGGTCGCGGGTCCCGTCGGCACACCGGCAACGCGCGGGGTGTGGGCATTGTCCCACCACCAGCGCAGATCCTTGAGCGCCCAGAACGGCTCGGTGATCGGTGACTGGACGCGGTTGGCGCCGCGACCGGGCAGGTCCCGATCGGCCTCGCTCGCATAGAAGTAGCTGATCAGTTCGCCCGAACCCCAGCCCGCGCCGATCGCCGCCGGGTCGGTCAGCGAGCGGTCGGTGTCGGTGATGGGGAAATAGGCGTCGATGCCGACCGCATCGATGTTGCTGTCGGCCCAGAGGGCGTCGAGCGGGAAGTCCACATTCGCGCCGCCGCGATCATGGTAGCGGTATTCCGACCAGTCGGCGGCATAGGTCACCGTGCAGTTCGCGCCGAGCCGTGTCTTGGCTTCCGCCGCGATCTGTCGCCAGAATGGCACGGCGGGATAGGCTCCACCTCCGTCCCGGATGCGGTTGAGGCCGACCATCTCCGAGCCGATGGCGAAGGCGTCGACGCCGCCGGCCTGCTCGCACAAGGTCATGCAATGGCGGATGAAGCGCAGGTAGCCCGCCGGGCGCGTGAAGAACCCGGCAACGTCCGCCGCAGCGCCGGTGATCCTGCCGCGCCACGGGAACGGCGCCGGATCGGGTGGCGGAATGTCCATCATGATGAAGGGATAGAAGAGAACCTTGTAGCCCCGCGCCTTCAGCTCCTGAACCGCCCGGATGACCGAGCCGTCGCTGATCGTGCCGCCATAGGACAGGGCCGATTGTCCGTTCGGGAGAGTGTAGGAGGTGACGACCGGCCATACAGAGCGCCCGCCACCCGCGACCGACCAGAGGTGCGGCGAGGTCTCGGCCCCGAACGCGCCGGATTGGCCTTGCGCGTACTCGCATTTCGGCACGAGATCGCACGTGGCGACATCGATGGAGGTGCCGAACCAGGCGTAGACGAAGTTGATCCATTGGACATTCGGCAGCTCGCGCGCGAGATTGTCGATCGAGACGAGAAAGTCCGAGCGCTTCGTGCCGGTGTTGGCGTTGATCGCCGCCTGCGACGTCGCCGAGCCGTGACCGACCTTGCGCACGATCTCGGTGTCGGTGACGAACTCGCCCGAGGCCGGGATCAGGCAGACGCCCTCGACGAGGTGGCGCGCATTGCCCGGATCGTCCGAGCCCCGATAGATCTCGACCTCAAAGTTCGGAAAGCGGTTCCCGAACGGGGTGAGCTTGAAGTCCTCCAGCATGACCGTGACGAGGCCGCGATGGGCCGGCGTCCGGCCTGCGCCCTCGACCGCCGCCACCAGCGGATCGGCCTGCTGGCTGTCCTCGCCATACCCGACCCGGATCGCGCCGACATGCTCCGGGTCCAGCATCGTGTTGTTGACCCAGATCCGGTAGACCGCCGTGACCGGGCCTTCGCAGACGCCGAGCAAGATATCGGCCGAGTATTCGTAGCGCGTGCGCACGGTCGTTTGGCGGCGACCGCCACGGCTCGCGCCACCCTTGCCGCCACCGCCCGTGGTCTCGGTTTCGGTGATCGCGGTCTCCTTGATGCCGCGCACCCAGATGATGTTGGCCGCGATCCGTCCGCGTCCCCAGACCCTCGGGATTGGCTGGCCATAGGCGGAGCCCGAGACCTGCAGATCGGTGACACGCGCGCCTTCGACCTTGTTGACGGCCGCGGGGCCGGGGCCGAACAGGTCCTGCTCGATCACCGCGCCAAGATAGGACCCCAGCATCGCGCCCGCCGCCTGGCCAAGCCCGCCTCCGATGGCGTTGCCTGCCCATGCGCCGGCGACGGTCAGGACGAGTTGCGCCACGGATCAAACCTTCAGGCGGTGAGTTCAAAGGAGAAGTTCGGCAAGCGGTTGCCGAAGGGCGTGATGGCGAAGCGCTCCAGCACCACATAGGCAAGGCCGCGATAGGCTGGCGCGAACCCTTCGGTCGCCGCGATCAGCGGGTCCGCCGATTGGGTGGCGTCGCCGAGATAGACGCGCCGCGCGGCATAGTGCTCGGAGCCGATGGCGTTGCCGTCGGCGAACATCTTGCCGATGCCGGTGATCGGCCCTTCGCACAGCGCCACCGCGACATCGCAAAAATAGACATAAGTGACGGTTGTGGTGGTCTGCCGGCCCCCGCCACCACCGCCCTTGCCACCGCCGCCGACCGTCTGCGTCTGGGTCCGCGTCTCCTCGTCGAAGCCGCGCATCCAGATCACGTTGCCCGACAGCCGCGCCTTGCCATAGACGTGCGGGATCACTGAGCCGTAGCCGGAGGATTGCACGCGCAGATCCTGCAGGCGTGGGCCGGTGACGACATTGTTGCGCGCGCCGTCGCCGAACAGCTGGCTGTCAACCATGCCGCCCACATAGGCGCCGATCGCCCCGCCAATGGCAGCGCCAAGGCCGGGCAGCAGCAGGTTGCCGATGACATTGCCCGCGACGGTCAGGACGATGCGCGCCATCAGGCGATGCCCGGCATGCGGAAGGCGGCGCGCGTCTTCTCGATCCAGAATCCGGTCAGGTCGTGTTCGACGACCGCGCCAGCCTCCCGGTAGCAATGCAGCAGGCGGTTCCCATCGCTCAGGAAGCCGCAGTGATGGGCCGGCCCTCGGCCTGCGCCGAACAGCAGGATGTCGCCGGGCAAGGCATCAGCAATGTCGATCTCGGCGGAATGTGCCGCCATCTCGTCGCGCAGGCGCTCTTCGGCCCGGTAGAGCGGCCAGGTCGCGGCATAGTTCATCGGTTGGGTGATCGCCCCGATGAACGGCTCGGCCGCGCCGCGCACGAAGCCGATGCAGTCGCAGCCTGCGCCCTTCACGGCCGCCTGATGGTGCCAGGGCGTTCCGATCCAGGTGCGCGCCTCGGCGAGCAACTCCGCCCGCGTGAACGTCATCATGAGCGCACCGGATAGGAGAACACCTTGTCGTTCCCCGGAATATGCGGCTCGCCCCGGAAGTTCAGGATGTTGGCGAACTTGGCGTTGCAGGTCTCCGGCGTCTTGTCGCAACCGGCGACAAGTACGATCTGGTCGCCGACGACGATGGGCCGCGGCATCGGCACGAACAGCCGGATGGTCTGGCCGTCATGCAGCAGCACCTCGTTGACCGCGCCGGCATTGGCGCCAGTCGTGAAGGTCGCCTTGCCGAAGGTGAAGAAGCCCGTGGCGCGTGCGGTGACGATCCGCACCGTGTCGGCGGCCATCACCTGCGTCACCGCGTAGGTGTCGGTGCGCGGGCCGAGCACGACGCCGCATTCGCTCGATCCGAGATCGACGCGGCACAGGCGCGAATAGAGCTTTCCGGCAGTCTGCTGAAGCCGGTTCGACAAGCCCCTGATCTCGGCGGAGAAGCGCTGATCGGCGCGCTTGATCTCGCCGAGGAAGCCCTTGCGCAGCAGGAGCCGCCCCTGCGCGAGATCGGCCCAGTTGACGATGAAGACCTCGATCCGCGCGCCGTCGAACAGCCCGGCGATCAGGTCTTCGGCCCTGAGCGCCGCATCGTCGAGGAAGCCGTCGACATCGAGATTGTCGACGGAGAGATCGGAGGCGGTCTTGATCGCTGAGGGCAGGAAGCCGGTGGACGCCACATAGGTCAGCCCATCGACCACAAGCTCGCGGTCATGGTCGGTAAAGCCGCGAACCCAGCCATCGGCCCGTTCGAGCCGCCAGCAGGTCGCAAGCGTCGTCACCTCGCCGGCAAGATGCGCGGCGAGCGCGGGGGATGCGGGTTTCATGGGTCAGGTCCTGATCTCGACCAGCGGGATCGACTGGACGTTCTGCAGGTTGTAGGCGCGGCTGATCACCTGAAGATGGTCGGTGTCGAAGCGCACGGGCACGTCGAAGCGGAAGGTCGCGACGGGCGTCGCCGCCGGAGCCGCGCCGAAGGTGAGCCGCCCCGTCGCGTGATCGATTGTCGGCGTGACGACGTTCCCGTTGACGCGCACCACCACCGAGCCGACGACCGGGCGGGTGATGGTGCGGATTTCGACGACCGGGCCGGACGGATAGCGCTTCGCCAGCTGGAACACCGTCGCGCTCACCGCCTGGCATTGCTGGTCGGTGGCTTCGAAGTCGCCCCAATCCCTGAACCGGAAGCCGAAGGCGCGGCCCTTGCGGGCGCGAAAGAAGGCGATCACCTCGGCCATCTGCTCGCGGGTGCGGATGCCGGTCGAGATGTCATAGCGGGCGCGGGAAGCCGACCAGTTCTGGTTGCGCTGCTCGAAGCCGGACGCGACCATCACCACATCTGTCGAGTATTCCGGGCCGCCGGTCGCGCCGCGCGCGATGGCGTCCGGGAAGGACACTTCATGGAAGCTCACAGGTTCCGCCTCGCTCTCTCAAGCGCCGAGGCCATCTCGGCGGTGATCTGCCCCTGCGCACGGCGGAACGAGCCCGCATCCGGCGTCGTGATGTTGAACGTCACCATCATCGGCACGGCCTGATCGCCCCGCTGGTCGTAGGCGGCGGTTTCCTTGCGATTCAGCACGCGCTCGCCGGTCTGCAGGATGGCCGGAACCTCGCCCGGCCGGATGTAGCCGCCGCCATGAAGGCGCGGCGCGCCCGCGAATAGGAGGGCCGGCACGTTGCGGCCCGGCCCGCCCGCTCCGACCAGCCCGCCCTCATGGAACAGCCCGGCGAAGATCTTGCCGAGTTCTCCGAAGATGCCACCGCCGGTCGCCAGCGTCGGTGCGTTGCCGCCGAACAGGAAGTTCTTGAGCGGGTTCATCACCGCGAGCTTGATCAGCTCGTTCATGATGTCATTGATCGCCGCCTGGCCAGCGTCTGCCCACGATTTCCAGTCGGTCTTGCCTTGCGCCAGGAGCGTGCCGAAGCGGTCCAGCGCGTTGCCGATCGCTCCCTGCAAGGCCCGCTGCGTCGCTTCCTGCCGCTGCAGTTCCGTCGTCAGTTGCTGAACGCGGACGGCGTTGGCGACGATGGCCCGGCCTTCCTCGCTTGCGAGGTCGATGCCGCGTCGGCGCAGATCCTGTTCAGCGCGGATGGTCGCCAGCACCGTCTCGCGCTGCTGGGCGGACGCGCCAGTCAGGCCGATCTGGGTTTCGATCAGGGCGATCTCGGCGCGCTGATCCTGCAGGGCGACTTGCGCTTCCGCCTGGCGCTCAAGCGCGAACTGGCGGCGGGCGGCGGCGAGTGCTGCCTGTCCCTCGGCTCCCGCCGGATCGATCCCTTGCCGCCGAAGCTGCTGCTCGGCGCGGATCATGGCGATGGCTTCCGAGCGGGCCGAGGCTCCCTGCTTCAGGAGCTCGACCTCGCGAGCGAGACCGGTGTTCTGCTGTTCGTAGTCGAAGGCCGCTTCCCGGCCTGTCGTCTGCCGCCCAAGCTGGTTGAGCCGCCGGATCTGATCGCGGGAATAGCTGGCTTCGGGATCGTTCGGATCGATGCCGAGCCGCCTGAGTTCCTGCTCGAAGCGCAGCTGATCGACGCCTTCGCGCCGCGCGGCCGGACCGCGCCTGACCAGCGCCAGTTCCCGCTCGCGTAGCGCGATCTCGTCGCGGCGGCGCTCGATCCCCTGAAGCAGGTCCGTGCGGTTCTGCTCGCGATGAAGCTGTTCATAGGCTTCGCGCGTGCGGACGATGATGCGTCCGAGCTTCTCCTTGGCCTCGCCCTCGGCCAGCGTCTGCGCCGTGATCAGCGGGCGCAGCGCCTGCTCGACCTGCATGATCTGCTGGGCGCGCTGGGACGAAAGCGCGCCCGAGGAAATCGCTTCGTTCAGGCGGCGCTGGCCGTCGATCTGCCGGCCGAGTTCCGACACCTGCCGGGCGGCCTCAACCGCCTGCTCTGCGATCCGCTCCCGCAAGGCCTGCCGGGCGCGGGTTTCCGCGTTGACACCCTCGCGGGCCTGATCGACGAGCCCTTGCCGGCGCGCTTCCGCGCGCGCGGCGGCCTCGGCGCTTTCGAGATAGGCCTCGGCCAGCGAAAGCGTGGCGCGGATCGAGATGTCCGTGGCGGAGGTCTGCTCCACCACGGCTTGCGTCGCCGCATCCACCGAGGGGCGATACCGGGCGAGTTCGGTGATGACACGCCGGTAGGCCGCTTCGACCTCCGCCACGTCCGCCAGTTTCGAGCGGACCAGCGGATCGGCAAGCGCGGCGCGGAGTACGCCTTCCTGCGTCCGCAGCCGCTCGATCTCGCGTGCGCCGGGGTTGGTGTCCCGGGCGATCTCGCCGGCGCGGACCGATTGCTCGTTGGCGCGGGCCTCGGCGGCGATCCGACGGGCGCGTTCCTGTTGATCGTTGAGCTGCCGCTCGAGTTCGGCAATGCGCCGCTCGACCTGAGGCAGCATGAGCGGCACGACATTGCCGCGCACGTTCGCCCTGAGGCGCTCCTGCTGCCAGCGCAGCAGTTCCAGTTCCTCCGTCGGCGTGCGCCCATCCACCGCCCGGTCGACGGCCTTGCCGAGCGCGTCGAAGGCGTTCGAGGCTGAGCGCCCGACGAACTGCCAGGCGCGCCCGAGCGCATTGACCGCCTGCTCGGCGTCGGCCAGCGAGGGCGCAAGCGCATTCAGGATGACGCGCTGCGCTTCCGCCCGGTTGTTCTGGTCGACCAGCGTGCGGACATAGGCGCGGGTGCGATCGTCCAGGAACCGGATGCGGTCGTTGAGTTCATCCGCGCCGCGCAACGGATCGGCCAGCGCGCGGGCGAGTTCCTCCGCGCCCTGCCTGGTCTCGACGCCAAGCGTGACGCCAAGGTTGCGCGAGACCGCGATGGCGCGGCCCATTTCTTCCGCGCCGATCTTGCCGGTGCGCAGGAACGCGACCTGCATGTCACGCGCCGACGACACCGAGACCTTGCCGGCATCGGCGGAGGATTGCGCGACCTGTTCCAGCTGGGCGGCGGTCGCGCCGGACGCACGGCCGACACCGGCGAGCGCTGTGGAAACAGCCCGTGTCGAGGCGTCATTGGCGAACCACGCCGCCGTCAGCACGCCAACGGAGACCGCGACGCCCGCGATGACGCCGCCGACAATGCCGATGGCGGAGCCGAGCGTCATGATCGTGCCGCGCAAGCCACCGAAGGCCTGCGTGACCTGTCCACCCTGCTGCATCAGGATGGTCATCGGCGACATGCCGGTGGACATCGACGCGATCACGTCGTTCACCGTGTACTGAAGCGTCATGACCTGCTGGGTCGTGAGCTTCGAGTTGGCGCCAACGCCCTTGATCGCCTGCGCGGTGTGATCGAAGCGCGACTTCGCCAGCGCATTCGCCGCCGCCTGCTCGGCGGTGGTGATCGCGCCACGGCTGGCGAGCGCGGCATGCTCGGCAAGTTCGGCATTGAGCCGGTCCTGCGCTGCCGCCAGCGGATCGATGGCAGCGCGCAAGGCTTTCGCGCGAGCCTCGTAGCGTTCGGCTTCCCTCGCGGCCTGTTCGAAGACTTCTGCCGAAGCGCGCGCCGAACCCGCCGTCTGGCGATCGACGCCCAGAACCTGATTGAACCGCCCCTGCGCGGCATCGGCCTGCGCCGCCATGCGGGCGGCTTCCGCCAGACGCTTGAACCGGGCGGTTTCCCGATCCGTCGCGGCGCCCGTCTTCTCAAGCGCCCGATCAACCTGCCCGAAGGCCTGCGTGCCCGCCTGACCGACTTCCTCGAAGGCGCGCTTGACCTCCGCCTTGCCTTCGACGCCGAGGCGGATCGAGCCGTTGGTGGTGGACATGGACGGGCTTGCTCAATCGCGATTGGGACGGCCGGCGTCGCGGCCATAGGCGGCCACGACGATCGGCTCGATCTCGGGAAGGATGTCGGCGAGGAGCGGCGACGATGCTTCCATGGCCTCAGCCAGGGCGAGGACTGCGCCGAAGTCGATGGCGTAAACGCCGCCCATCACGGCGCGAACCTGTCCCGCGCAGCGGCGGATGACCTCCCATGCGAGAAGCCCCTCAGCTGTCACGGGCGCGTGCTCGATGTAGGCGCAAGCCCCGCAACGCGATGGACAGGCGGCGCAGTAGCCGTCGCCGCCCTCGAAGTGCCAGCGCGCGAGGGCGATCAGACGTTTTTTTCGTCGAGCCTCGTCAAAGCCGGGCCGACATAGAGCCGATCGATGGCGTCGAAGGCATGCCAGACCTCGAGCAACTGATTGATGGCGATCGGGTTCGGATCGATCGGCTTGCCGCCTGCGTCGCCAATGCCCTCCCACGCCACGATGCCGCTCAGCGCGAGCGAACGCGTGAAGGCCGCGCCGGCCGCGACCGTGGTGTTCCGGTCAAGCGGTGCATCGCCCTCAACCTTCGTGCCGAGAGACTCGGCGGCAGCGGCGCGGGCGACGAGCATGTCGGCGACGGAGATCGGCCGGAACTGGATGCGCACGCCCGGCAGGATGTCGAGCCAGAACGGATCGCGGGATGGTGTCGAGAGCTTGAGCAAGGGAACCTCCTGGTGAAGCGGATCAGTAGGACGCGACGTCGTTGATGAGCACGCAGGTCGCAGCGCGGTTCAGCACCGGATCGATCGCGGCCTGGAATGCGAACGGGGCCTGCACGCCGCCCGGGCCCTGGATCTGCCGGTCGCCGCGCGGCAGGAAGACCCGGTGCGCGGTCCAGACCAGCGAGGCGGCTGCGCCCGCCGCCCAGCGGAACTGAAGCTCGCACGGCAGGCGGTTGGTCGCCTGATCGAGAAGGACGCGATCTTCGAAGCGGGTCGTGATGTTGCCGGTCAGCGCGATGATGCCCGGATCGGCATCGGCGATGCGCCCGTCGCTGCGGATCACCTCGACCGCTTCAAGATTGTTCGAATAGGTGAGTTCCGCCGAGATGACGTTGCCGAGCACCACATTGTTTCGCCGGACCTCGCCCTGGAACTGGCCGAAGCGCTCCAGCACGAACTCGGTGAGCGTTCCGGACTGCGCCGTCGCGGCGATGGTCTCGCCCTGCGCCATGATGTTGAGCGAGGCGGTGAGCAGCCCGGACCGCTGCGCCTGAACCTGAAAACTGTTGATGCGCGCGCCGTAGTTCATGCCGAAGAAGGGTACGTCGGGAAGCTGGACCTCGATCGACATCGAGGGCAGAGCCTGCGCGCCCGAGAACCAGGTATGGCTGTTGGCGCCGCCCGACAGCGTCGCCCCCGACAGTGTGGCGCGCGCCGGCGCGTTCGTCGCCAGCGTGCGCGCGTTGCCGCCCGGTCCCAGCGCCTTGGCGGTCAGGTTGACGACCGCGCCAACCGCCGCGGCCGCGACGTTCGCGCTCGGATTGATGATCGCGGCGAGCGCGGTGGCGGTCAGCGCCGCCGTGCCGCCAAGGTTGAACTGCTGGCCCGTCGCGCCGGAGGCGACGGCGGTATAGACCGTGCCATCGACCGTCACCGTGTCGTTGACCAGAAGGTTGGCGGTTAGCGTGATCGTGCCGGTGGCGGCGTTTGTCGCGACTGTCGTCGGCGCGCCCATCAGGCCGCGCAGCCAGACGCCGATGTTGCGTGTATCCACGGGAACGACGAGTTCGCCCGTGTTGGTGATCACGTCATAGACCGGCGCCAGTGGCTCGCGGCCGAAGCCGAGAAGCTCGCTGGCGATCAGGCCCTGTTCCTCACCAAGATTGACGGAAGCGAAGGGCATGCGGCGAAAGCCGGTGCCGGGCGGTGTGCCGTAGGTGCTTTCGAACACGGCGGCGAGAGCCGCGTTCACGCCGCGTGCGCGAGGCATGGGTCGTTCTCCATGTGGTGCAATTTCAGAGGGCCGAGCGAGGTCGAAACGCCGTCACTCAGTTCAACGGATCGGCGGTGGCGTAGGTCGCGACGATCACGACATCGGCGAAGCGGCCTGACTGGCTGCCGGTGGTCTCGATGTCCTCGGAGGTCGGGGCTTCCGCCTCGATCCAGTCGACAAGCCCGCCGAGCCTGCGATTGGCGATGATCGCCGCTCCGATCGCGCCAAGCATCTCGTCGACCACCTGCTCGCGCGTGAGCGTGGCGCTCTCGAAAGCGGCGATCTCGACGGGAATGCGATGGGTGTAGAGGTAGGATACCGGCGAGAGCGTGACGTCCGGCTCGCCCGGATCGCCATCGCGGATCACGACCAGTCCACCCGGCGGGATTCGCTCCGGCTTGGCGAGATTGCGCTTCACCTCCGCGCCCGGCAAGGCGGAAGCGACCAGCGCCTTCACCGCGCCGAGGACGGTTTCGCGTTTCGAGGGCATGGACGGCTCCCGGCCGACGGCATTGAAAAGACCTGTTTAGAGTGCTATTCAGAGCGCCATAAAGGAGTTGCCCCAATGGCGAACCAGATCCACGCAACAACCACTGCGAGCGTTTCCGAGCTCAAGAAGAACCCGATGGGCACCGTCGCAGCGGGCGAAGGGTTTCCCGTCGCGATCCTCAACCGCAACGAACCCGCCTTCTACTGTGTGCCGGCCAAGGCCTACGAGGCGATGCTGGACCGGCTGGAGGATCTCGAACTGAACGCCATCGCTGATGCCCGGGAAGGCCAGACCGTCCACAAGGTCACGCTGGATGACCTATGAACTCGCCTTTCTGGACGAGGCTCTGAAAGAGTGGCGTAAGCTCGACAACGTCACACGCGAACAGTTCAAGGCCAAGCTCGCCGAGCGTCTGCAGACCCCGAAAATTCCGTCGGCGCGGCTGCATGGCGCGAAAGAGCGCTACAAGATCAAGCTGCGCAACGCCGGTTATCGTCTTGTCTATCAGGTCAATGACCGCGAGCTGCTGGTTCTTGTCGTTGCGGTCGGCAAGCGCGAGCGCAATGAGGTCTATAAGGCCGCTGACCGCCGCAAGACCGATTGACGCCGATCATCGCGGCCAGTGACGCGCGATCAAAGCGGGCACGCGCGCGGCTTGCCGCTTGGCGATCGCATCGATGTTGAGCCGCTTGCGCAGCATGACCCGGGGTACGAGCAGGAACAGGATCACCGTTGAATGACCGGACTTGCGCCTGTTCGCCGCTGCCAGCCCTCGCGAATTCAGTCGGGCCGTATCGGCGACCAGCAGCGAAGGGCCGTGCTTGCGGTAGACGAAGCGCAGCCGCATGCCGGTGCGCCGCTCCCAGCCGCCGGGCGTAATGCGTGACGCGCGCCCGTTCGGTCCTCGCCCGCGCGCTCCTGCAGCTAGCGTCGGGATCGCCAGCCAGAACCCTCGCGCGGATCGGATCGTGACGCCACGATCGAAAGCGTCGATGAGTTTCGGGGCCTTCGACCAGACGAAGGCGGCGGCCTCGACGCTTTCGCCGACCTCGGGGAAAACCTTGCCTCGCCATGTGCGCGAGAGGCGTTCGCCAAGTCCGGAGGCGACAACCTCATCGCGCAAATCCTGCTTAAGACCGTCGGCAGCATCGCGCATCCCCGACGTAACCGCGCGCTCGATGTCCTGCTGCGTGCCGGCCAGCGCCTTGCGCAGGTCTGGACGTTCGAGGTTGAAGCGCATGGGATCAGACCTTGACGGCCTCGCAGGTGAGGACGAGCCCCATAGGATCGGATGCGGGCGATCCAATGATTTTGAAGACCTCCGCGCCGAGCACGACGAGATCGCCCTCATCGATTGCCGCAGCTTCGGTCCTGCGCAGGTCGATGAGAACGGTCGCCATCAAGGCGCGGGACGCTCCGAACTCGACCACGGCGTCCGGGCGGCGGCGGATGACGCGCACGGCCACGCCGGGGCCGACGCCGCCCGCCTGCCACAGCGCATGCTCGCCAAGGTTCGGGTCGGCGAAAAGGACGTCGAGCGCAGCACGAAAGGCCTCCACGGATTTCCCTTTCCTTAGGAAATTTCATGTCATATAATTTCTTCAGAAAGGAGATGCCCATGACGGTCCTTTTGTCTGCCGCCACCCGCCCGGAAGCCGGCCCGGTCGTCACCAAGGCTGTTCTTCGCGCCGCGGATCAGTTGGGCGTGACCGCCCGGATCCTTGCCACCGTCATCGGTGTCAGCGAGGCGACGGTCTCGCGCATGAAGCGTGGGGAATTCGGTCTTGAGCCTGGGACGAAGCCGTTCGAGTTGGCGATCCTCTTCGTGCGCCTGTTCCGGTCCCTCGACGCGATTGCGGGAGGTGACGACAGGGTCGCGGCAAGCTGGCTCGTCAATCCCAACACCGCGCTCGATGCCCAGCCGATCGAGAAGGTGCAAACCGTGAGCGGACTCGTCGATGTCATTGCCTATCTGGACGCGCGTCGCGCTCTCGTCTGAGTTCCGTCGCTTCGACGGTGCGTGCTGGCGGCTCGTCGAGGCCCAGCAGCGCGTCTCGACCTTGAAGCTGACCGACACCCTCTCCGAACAGTCTTTGCTCGAAGACCTGATCGATGAGACGAAGCCCGCGATCCCGCCGGACTGTCGCCATCTCGATTTCCTGCTGGCGACGCCGTTCCGCTATGGCGCGATCTACCCGACAGGATCCCGCTTTCGGCGCGCAGGGCGCACGCTTGGCGTCTACTACGCGGCGGAACACCCCGCGACCGCTGTCGCCGAGATGGCGTTCTACCGGCTCCTATTCTTTGCCGAGTCGCCCGCCACGCCATGGCCCTCCGATGCGGCCGAGTACACGGCCTTCTCGGCTGCGGTGTCGAGTGTGCGGCTGCTCGATCTGATGAGCGAACCGCTCTTGCACGACAGCGGCCTCTGGACGGATGTCACCGACTATGGTCCTTGCCAGGCCTTCGCCGACGCCGCCCGAGCGGCGGACGCTGACGTGATCCGCTATCAGTCGGTGCGCGATCCGGATCGACGGGCCAATCTCGCGATCCTGATATGCCGCGCCTTCGCAAGGCCTGCACCGGTCGACCGGCAGATCCTTGAACGGCAGACTTGGCGAATTCGCTTGAGCCCATCCGGTGTTCAGGCCCTATGCGAGTTCCCTCGACAGGGGGTTGAGTTTCCGCGTGGAACCTTCGCCGCCGATCCGCGGATAGCGGCTCTCAACTGGGACCGGGGCGACCTTTAGGCCACGCCGTTTAGCCGAACGCGGCCGATCGTATCGTTGGCCCCGCCTGCCACGGGCTCGGTCGCAGCGCCGATCAGGGTGTTCGATGCGATCACGGTCGTCGCGAGACGTGCGGCGTTGTCCCAGTAGATGCGCGCGCCGACGGCCCAAGCCTGGGACGGGGCCTTGCGCAGTTCGACGACGCCTTCTGTGAGGGTTTCGACCTCGGCGTTGATCGCCGCCGATCCGGTCGCGATGCCGAAGATCGCGCCGACCAGCAGTCCGTCGCCGGAGGCGACGGCATAGGGGGCGGGAAGCGTGATGGTGTTGCCGGGCTGGATGTAGCCGCGCATGGGAGTTCTCCGAGAGTGTCAGGTGTTGGGGAAGAGTTCCGGCGGCGATCACGCGCCGGGATTGCGGTAGAGGCCGCGCCAGTCGATCGCCTTCGCGCCGAAGTCGAGGCGGCACTTGATCTCGACGCCGTCGACATCGAAGCCGTTGCGCGTCTCGATGTAGGCGCCTTGCTGGCCTTCGAGATAGGCGTACTCAATGGTGTCGATTTGGGCGGGGTTCGCCGCCAGATACCAGGCGGTCAGGCTCGCGGCATCGAGACGAGGCTCGGAGATCGGGGTCAATGTGCGGATCGAGGACGGCACCACATTGCCGGTCTGGGCAGGCACGAGGTTCTGCGCCACCAGCTGCTCGGCGGCGAGTTCGAGCGATGCCGGCACGATGAGATAGGCGGGCCGGACATTGAGGATGGTCTTCCTGTCGAGGCCGGTCTGCCGGGCCATGGCCGCACGCGCCGCGCCGATCGCGGTGACGCTGAGCGCGGTGGCCGGGTTCGCCAGATTGCCGTGGTTCTGGTGGAACAGCGCGATGGAGTCGCTCATGGCGGCGTTGGCCAGGATGATGCCCCAGACCACATCGCTCTCCAGCGTGGCGATCGCCGTGCCATACATCGCCGGAATGCGCGTGAAGGCGTCGAGGTCGTCGTTGATGAGGACCTGCCGCGTGACCGCAACGACGCGCCCGTAGGTCTCCACACGGTAGCTCTCGCGTCCTTCGGCCAACGTGCCACGCTTGAACTCGCCGCCCTCGTTGACCTTCACGAGCTGCGGCGCTTCGCCGAGCTGGACACGATGCATCGCCTTGAAGTCGGTCGCGAGCACTTGCCGGCAGAAGGGGACGTAGGTGCGCGGATAGGCATCGTAGGCCTGCCGGAGCGTCTTGCCCGTCACGGCCGCAAGAACCTCGGGAAAGTCCGAAGTGGAGTGAAGGGCGCGCGTGGCGATCTCGTCGCGCGACATGCCCCGGACATTGACGCCCGAGCTGCTCAGAAACTCGCGGGCGTGCTCCACCAGCGTCATGCCGCGATATTCCCGCGCCGGTTCGCTCAAGGGAAAGAGCGTGGGCGAATATCGGTGCAGCAAGGCATTCGACACGGCGTCACGACGGGTGACGCGTTCATCGCGGCCGCCGAGCGGGATGCTGACCTGAGGCGAGACCCGCGTCTTCTCGGCGTCGGTCGCGACCTTGTCGAGGATCTCGCTGCGCGCCGCATCCAGCGTGACGCCGCGCTTGACGAGATCGTCGGCGAAGCTGCGCTCGAGGTGCAGGCGACCGGCAAGATCGTAGATGGTGCCGACACGTTCGCGCTCCGTGTCGCGCGCGCGGGCAGCGATCGCTTCCGCATCGATCACCGGCGCGCTCGATGCGCGGTCCTGCGGTTCAGGCGCGGCCTGGCGGGCATGCGTTTCGGCATTGTCGGTCACAGCGTCGTCCATGGCTGCTTTCTCCTTGGATGGAGCGTCGGCGCGGTGGACGACGCAGGGGTGAAGGGGCAAAGAACTTTCGGAGGATTTCTCGGAGCGGAAACCCGCCGCCGGATCAGCGCCAATGGGCACTGCGGAAATCTCGAAAGGCGTCCAATCGACCGCGCGCCACAACTCGGGCGCGCCTGCCTGCTTGGTCACCTCGAAGCGGTGGACCTGGTAGCCGATCGACACCGCACGGATGTGCCCGGCCTCGACGTCCTTCCAGAGCGCCTCGACCTCGGCCCGGTCGGAGAAGCGGACACGGGCGATGCCGCGTCCGTTCTCGATGCGGGCGCTGCCCGGCACGACCGAGCCGATAACGCTGTCGAGCACGGAGGCGTCGTGCACCTTCAGGAGCGGCGCGCCGGCATTCAGGCGATCCAGCCGGACGGCGCGCGGATCCATCGCCAGTTCCTCGTCGAAGGGATCGCCGAAGAACGGATTTCGGCGTACCCGCGCACCTGTAGACCAGACCACCTCAATGGTGCGCTCGGCCGCATCGATCGACGCAGGCAACAGGTCCGCCGCCCGCGTCAGCGGTGGCAGGTCGATGTTTCGGGTCATGGTGAAAAGCTCAGTTGTCGGGATTGATGGGTTGGCCGGTGGCGTCAGCCTGCATCACGCCGGTCTTCGTCACGCGCCGCGGATCGCTGTCGAGGATGAGCCCGAGGGCATCGATCTTGGCGTTCATGGCGGCGATCTCGGCGAGAACCGCGTCGGGGTTGTGCCCCTGGCGGGCGATGGCCTGCGCCAGCGACATGGTGCCCGAGCGCAGCGCCAGGAGATCGGCCATCGCGTCCTTCAATGGATCGACCGCCTCAAAACGCGGCGGGGACCATTCGACCGCGATGCAGCAGTCAAGCTTTTGCGCAGACTGCATGAATTTGTCTGCGCTCCGCGGCAGTTTCCCGGCTGCCCACGCGGCCTGGCAGAACCAGACCCACATGGGCTGGCAGAGAACTGGGATGACGATCTGCCATTGGACGGCGTCGATCAGGCGCCGAAACTCCACGAGCCCCGCTCGGATCGACGAATAGTTCACCTGACTGAGATCGCCGGTCAGCAGCTCGTAGGGCATGCGGAACCCCGCCGCCACGATATGAAGCTGCGCGCGGAGCCACTCGCCGACACCCGCCGTCGTGGCAGGCTGATTGAAGCGGATGTCCTTGCCGCCGCGCGCATAGGCGATCAGCCCTGGCTCGAACTGTTCGACGCGGTTGCCGTCGGCGTCGACCACCGACGGGGCGATCCCTTGATCGGCTTCATCGGCGCCAAGCACGATGCCGACGACACAGGCTTCCGTTTTCTTGCGGACGAGTTCAGCCTGCGTCCAGTCATCGAGATCGCGCAGCGCCCGCATCACCGGCGTGCCCCACGGGACGCCGCGCACCTGCGTGCGCTGTTTTTCGTAGAGATGCAGGACCTCGCTCGCCGGGATGGCAAGACTTTCGAGACGCCGGCGCATGGTGACGACGGCGTCGCCCGGATGCTGGGCATGGAGCCAATAGGCGCGGCGTCGACCCAAGGGATCGAATTCGATGCCCTGAAGCAGCCTCCCGCCATCGGCGAGATCGCCGTTGCGCGTGTTGTCCAGAAGATCGGCTTCGATGATCTGGACTTGGAGCGGCACGGCCAGACCATCGCTGAGACGGCGCGGGCGTCGACGGATCAGCACCTCGCCAGCCTCGATCATCTCCCGCACGGCGAGGGTCTGCAGCCCGAAGATGTCGAGCTGTCCGTCGGCGTCGCAGGCGGCGGTCCACTCGGTCCAGAGTCGGTCCACCGTCTCGTCGAGCCTGGCGTCGCCCGTGGCAGCGCGTGGAATGATGCCGCTGCCGACGATGTTGTTGACCAGCACGGACACAGCTTTCGCCGCATGCGGATTGTTTCGGGTGAGATCGCGCATGCGATCCCGCAGCAGGCCGCTGGCGGCCGCGATCTCGGCATCAGCCGAGGTTCCCGCGGCCTTCCATCCGTCGGTGCGCCGCCCCTTGGCCGCACCGTCATACCCACGGGTCTTCGTTGCAAGCGCCTCGAAGCTGCGCCGCGCGAGCGCCCGCCTCACACCAGCCTCGGGCGCAGCCCACGCCACCATCCGGTCGAGGAAGGTGATCTGGCTCACCGGTCGCCCCGTCCGAACCCGGCATAGCCCGCGATTTTGCGCGACAAGCCGGCGGATGCCGTGATCTCGGTCTCGATGGTGCGGATGCGCTTCAGAAGGTCGTCCGCCGAGCCATACTCGACCGTCTTGCCGTCATAGCTGACCCGGAGTGTGCCGCTGGCATAGGCGCGCTTTAGCGCATCAAGTTCGTCGGGCGTCCAGGCCATGACATATCCTCAGAACCACTTCCCGCGCGGGCCGAGCCAGTCGCTCTGCCGCTTGGTGGATGGCGGGTTTGGACGGGCAAGACGCCCGGCTTCGATGGTCGACTGCGTGTCGTCGGTGTCCGCAGGCTGGGGGCCGACCTGATCTTCGAGATCACGCCACTTGTCCTCTGACCAGCGATCGGCGCCGGCGATCCAGACGGCGGCGCGGGCATAGACCCGGCAGTCCAGAGCCTCGTTGCGTTCGCGACCCTTCTGCCATTCGAGCTTCTGGAAGCCGCGCTTCGTCGTGACGGTCACAAGATGCTCGGCGACGAGCTGCTTCACCCATTCGGCGTCAACACCCTGTGGAAGGTGAACAAGCCCGGCTGGGCCCTGCGCTCCGTCTGCCGCATCCTCCTCCGTGGGTTTCGACAACCGGAGAAACCGATATGTCTCGGCCTTGAAGGTCGAAACTGCGATGGTCCAGAGCCGCGCGCCGCGGCGGATCTTCCGGCCGCCTTCCGTCGCATCGACGAAGGACGGGCCAGTGACCGGCGCCGCGCGATTGAATCCCTCGACGCCCTTGATAGGCGTGACCTGCGCAAAGCCCTGCTGACGCGCCCATGCATAGACGGCCGGCGCTTCGAACCCTGTGTCGATCGCCAGTTTCGAGAGGCTCAGGCGAACGCCATGAGCGTGCGGCCAGGTCTGGCCGAGGAGATCCGTCAAGGCGGCCCACGCCTCGGCGCTGTCCGGGCCGCCGGGAATGACGATGTGGTCCACGAGCCAGCTGGCGAGCCCACGACCCCAGGCCCAGATCGAGATTTCGATGCGATCCTTCTGGATGTCGGCGCCTGCCGTGAGGAACAAGCCGCCGCTCGGCACCGTGCCGATACGCCAGGGCTCACGCCGCTCGTAGAGCCGCTGCCAGTCCGGCGCTTCGCCGGTCTCGATCCAGGTCTCGCCGAGGACGCCGTTCTTGAAGCTGCGTTTGGCCTCGTCGCTCGACTGCGCGGCGTCCCACATCCGGGCGATATCGGCCCATGAGAGCCAGCCCACCGGCGAATAGAGCCCTGAGAGGTGGTAGCCGACGGTTCCCGAGTGCGCATCGTCGCGCGTCGGTCGCCACTCGCCGGACATCATCAAGGCCGTCTTGTGATGCTCCTCGATCCGGCCCTCACAGGCTTCGCAAGAGTAATGCGCGGTGTTGGGTTGACCTTTCTCCCAGCGCAAGCGCTCGAAGCGGAGCCATTGGCGGTGATCGCAATGCGGGCATGCCACGAAATAGCGCCGCTGGTCGCTCGCCTCGAACTCGCACTCGATCCGCGACACGCCATGGATCGTTGGCGTCGAGGTGAGAAAGACCTTCGATCGCCAGGAGAACGTGCGCGTGCGGGCCTCGGCCAAGGCGACAGGATCGCCTTCCTCATCGGCGGACGGCGGATAGGCGTCGACCTCGTCGAGAAACAGGTAGCGCGCCGGCATGGAGCGCAGGCCGACCGCGCTGTTGGCGCCGGTGATGACCAGAAGCCCAGCCGGAAACTCCTTCGACAGAACCGTGTTGCCAGCGTCGCGTGAGCGCTGCGGTCTGACGCGCTCGCGCAGCACCGGGCTTTCCGCGATCAGCGGATCGATGCGCTGGCGCGAGAAGCGCTTGGCCAGTTCCACCGTTGGCTGGACCGCGAGCATGGGTCCTGGCGCATGGTGGATGACGTAGCCGATCCAGTTGTTCCCGGCCTCGGTCGCGCCGACCTGCGCTGCCTTCATGAACACGATGCGCCGCGCGGCGTTGCCCGGCGACAGCGCATCCATGATGGCGCGCATGTAAGGCGTGCGGTCCGTGCGATAGCGCCCGGGCTCGGCCGAAGCGCGCGGGCTCAGGAACCGGTGCCGATCCGCCCATTCCGAGACGGTGAGGGCAGGATCGGGCGTGAGCCCATCGCGCCAGGCCTGGACGAGCGCATCGATGCCTTCGAAGACGAACAGCTCATCGGAAGTCTGTGGCGACCTCGGCGAGATCGGCGAGGTGCGCTCGGACATGGGTCTCCAGAACCTTCTGCATCGCGTGCGCTTCGAGGCCGAGCTCCGCCGCCATCATTGCCGCGATCCGTGCGGGCCAGTTCGCCCACGCATCGCGCTCCTCGCGCGCCAGTCGAAAGACGAGCGCCGTCGCCCGCGCACGGTCGATGACCTCGCCCTTCATGCGCTGCAGACGCAGACGCCGTTCCTGCGCCTTCAGCACCTCGTTGGCGGTCTTCGCCTGAAGGAACGTGGTTCCGCCGCCAGCAGGAGACGGAGCGATGCCGCTTTCGCGAAGCGTGTCGCCGACCGCGGACAAGGCCGCATCGGGGACGGGCTTCAGCTTTGCCTCGCCGCCATCCCGGCGCTGCTTCGAGGGGTCGGTCATGGACGCGCGGCGCGCATCGCTGGCCTGCGCATCGATCGAACCGTCGGCATGAAGGACGAGCCTTCCGGACGTCTTCGCCTTCTGGATCGCACCCCGCGACAAGCCGACATGGGACGCGTACTGGCGCTCGCTCATGCCCTGCATGCCAGCTCCGAAAACATAATGTTTTGATGCACTTATTGCCTTGATAAGCGCCCGGGACAGAGCCTGTATGGGGTCACGAACCAAGGAGACCCCGGATGACCAGCGCTACCCAGAACGCCCAAGCCCTCGATGCCTTCATCGCCCGCAAGGTTGAGATCGACGCCATGCTGGCGCGGCTTACCGCCCTGAGCGACGAGCATTTCGACGTTCATCCGGACGAGGTGCATTGGGGCCACGTCGGGACGCTCGCCCACTACGCCGAACTCCTGAAGCGCATCACCGACAGCGCCTTTCGCGAAGGCGAACACGCCGAATGATCCAACCGACCTCCGCGCCAGCCCCGCGATTGCGGGGCTTGGCCTCGTAGAAGCGTCGCGATGGTCGTGGCGCTCTCGAACCGGAGGTTCCGATGACCCAACTTTCCGACACCCAAGCCATCATCCTGAGCGCCGCCGCACAACGGCCGGATCATATCGCCTTGCCACTGCCCGACAGCCTGCGAGGAGGAGCCGCAGCCAAGGTCGTCAGCACGATGATCGCGAAGGGCTTGCTGCAAGAAGTCGAAGTCAATCTGCGACGGGGCGAACCGGTCTGGCGCGAAACCGGCGACGGCCACGGCACCACGCTGATCGCAACCGACGCGGGCCTTGCCGCCATCGGCATCGAGCCAGATGAAACCGAAACCGCGCCCGCGAGCGCGACAGATGCGCCGCCGGAGGATCGCACGACGGACGCTCCTTCTGGAGCCGCGCAATCGACACGCACGCCACGCGCCGGGACCACGCAGGCCGCGCTGATCGCCATGCTGCGCGCGCCGGATGGCGCGACCATCGAAGAGATCACCGCAGCCACCGGCTGGCAGTCGCATACG
>Ga0209573_1001183_pt1 | contig 42683 bp, 36 predicted proteins | sample TNRBio252014_DNA_FD_185870 | JGI IMG/M metagenome (GOLD analysis project Ga0209573, IMG submission 185870) | Wastewater treatment Type I Accumulibacter community from EBPR Bioreactor in Madison, WI, USA - TNR Reactor_6/25/2014_ DNA (SPAdes)... | ecosystem: Engineered > Bioreactor > EBPR >...
ACCCAAACCTTTCAATACGCGCTCTGCTTCTGCTTCCATCGAGGTGCCCCCAAGGATGGTAAATCGGTCGCTCGCTAAGGAATACTCCTCCAGCAGGTTCGCGTAGTCATCGCTTTCGTAGTCGGTTCGCGTTTCCATTTCATGGTGCATCTCTTCGATGCGGTGTTCCAAGGCTTTGGTTTCCGCAAAGGCCGTAAGCGCCTCGTCCAGGACTGTTTTTCCTTTCGGAATGTTCATTTCCTGATGCAGAAATCCCAGCGTACTCGACGATGGCCGGCTTACTTTGCCTTCGTCGGGTCTGACGTCGCCGGCAATGATTTTCATGGTGGTAGATTTTCCGGCGCCATTCCGGCCCACCAAACCCACTTTGTCGCGTATGCCAATCACTAAATTGACACTGTCCAAAAGCACGCGATCCCCATATTTTACGGAAATATCCGCCAGTACGATCATGGTTATAATTTTGTGCTTCGCACAATAGGTACGAGGCTATTTTGTCTTGCTGAATGGGGCTAATTGCGATGTTCCTAAAAACGGCGCAAAAATAGCAAAAAATTGCCACTTTGAACAGCTTGTTTTAAAACTTAGTTAAGGATTAATAAACAGAAGGCTGGCAAACTAAGGAAATGCCACGCATATATTTAGAGTGTTTCGTCATGCGCAAGGCCAAGTGTGCAGCAATCTCGTCGGCTGCGGCATCTTCCTGTGCCTCGTATTTTATTTCAACTACCAAGCCTGTATCTTCGAAAGGCGTTGCAAACTGCCAGGGCAGAAAGGCGCCATAAGCCATTTCCCCGTCCACCGTAAGGCGGAACCGGCCACACATACTGCGGTAATAACTTCTTCGATAAGTATTCACCAAAACAGGCTGATGTACCTGGTCCGGAAATCCTTGTTGAAGCTGCGTTTCCACCATCGCCGGTAAGGCTTGCCAGGTACAATCCGGAAGCGGCGCCAGGATTTTTCCCCCCAACTGATTTGACCTGGATTTGATTTCCAATACCGGTTTTTTGATCAGGTCTTCGGTTGCGCCATACCATCGCACCCGAACTTTTGTTCGCATGGAAAGCCCGTTGAGGCTGTCCTGAGCATTGTCCCAATTCGGTGTATCCCAATAAATATTATTGATTTGCCGGTTCGGAAACGCCGGCTCAAAGGCCGCCGGATGCACGAGAATCATTTGCTCCAACGCAGCACGATTTAACCCTTCAACCTTGTATTTTCGTTCGTACCGCATGATGCTTCGTGTCTTTAGTGTCTTTCCATTTAGTTCCGTGTCTGATCTTTAGAGTTCGAGAGTTATGGTCGTTTCGACTCCGCTCAACGACCGTAGCTCTCGAACTATAAAGACAGACACTAATTCAATTCAATGCTTTCGACAATTTCGAGTCCGTACCCAATCAATCCAATACGCTTGCGGGGGTTGTTTGAAATCAGGCGCAGTTTGGTCACGCCCAATTCGCGGAGAATTTGCGCACCGACGCCAAAATCGCGTTGTTCTATTTCCTGTTTTCTTTCAAAAATCGCCGGATTCCCCGTTTCGTATTGCAGTTTATATTGCTGAATGCGGCTTAAAATGGCCTCGCTTTTTTCGCTATGGCGCATACAAATGACAATTCCGCGGCCTTCCTCGGCGATCATTTCCATGACCTTGTTCAGGTGGCTGCCGTAGTCTTCCACCAGCGTGCCCAGAATATCGCCAGTGGCAGAAGCAGAGTGTACCCTAACCAATACGGGTTCATCCGGCAACCAATGCCCTTTTTTAAAAGCAATATGAATGTCACCGCTGGTGATTTGCCGAAAGGCAATGACCTCAAAATCGCCGTGGCGGGTAATGACGGTAGCGGAATCTTCGCGTTTAATGATCCGCTCGTGTCGCATTCTGTAAGCCACCAAGTCTTTGATGCTGATAATTTTTAAGTCGAAACGGGCCGCAATTTCCAGCAACTGTGGCAAGCGCGCCATAGTGCCGTCTTCGTTCAGAATTTCAACCAGCACCCCGGCAGGATAAAAGCCGGATAGCCGGGCCAGGTCTATGGCCGCTTCGGTATGACCGGTTCTGCGCAATACGCCGCCGGTTTTGGCACGCAAAGGAAAAATATGTCCGGGGCGGGCAAAATCTTCTGCTTTGGTATCAGGGTCTACTAAGGCTTTTATCCCGGTTGCCCGGTCGTAAGCCGATATGCCGGTCGAGCATCCGCGTCCGATCAAATCAATCGAAACGGTAAAGGCTGTTTCGTGCAGTGCTGTATTGGAGGAAACCATCAAATCCAGCCCCAATTCATCCGCGCGGCGTTCATCAATGGGCGAGCAAATCAGTCCCCGGCCGTGTGTAGCCATGAAATTGATAATTTCGGGCGTAATGCACTCGGCAGCACAAATAAAATCACCTTCGTTCTCGCGGTCTTCGTCGTCAACGACAATGACGATTTTGCCGGCTTGAATTTCGGTTATGGCTTCTTCTATCGTATTCAAATGCGCCAGTTCACTGACGCTTTGTGGGTTCCCAGACATTGTTCTTGATTCCTTTTAAGTAATTATAAAAACCTTCCATCAGCGCCATATTCATCAACAGGAAATAGCGCAGGGAACGGAGCAGCCGCACGTGAAAACCAAAGCGGGCGAGCACACTGTCGAGTAACGGCAAGAGTATGCAGCCAGCTGACAGAACAAAAAACGAGTAGCGATAAAATAAGTTTAGCGGGTTCAGCGCCAACAAACCGCAACACAGGCCTGCTACGATGATCAAAAACGGCCCTGTCCACCGCAATATCTTGTGAGAGAAAAACGCAAAGTGCAGGCTACTGCGCCACGGAGGCAGCCAAAGCCGCCGAAAGGTCGCCATATTTTGAAAGTTTCCGGAAGAAATTCGCGTTTTTCGCCGATACTCCACCCCAATTTCGTGCGAAACGGGTTCGTAGCATATCGCTTTTAATTCGCTGATGGCCAATCCGCCGCGTTCGATGGCTTTCAGGGTGATGAAGAAATCATCTACTAAAAAACTATGCGGCACGGGGGTAAAATAATCAGCACGAACGGCATAACACCCCCCGAAAGGCCCAATCATTTTGCCCCATACGATGCCTTCCCGGTGCTTCAGTTGCACTTCCGTGGAAATGTACTGGTCTTCGACCTGTGAAATGCCATTTGCTTTGGCGCCGGTATGGATCATGTGGGCGTCCACGACGGCAATCCGCTCATTTTTAAAGTGTTTGACGAGTTCTTTCAACGTTTGTGGAATGAGGATAACGTTTGCATCTGTAATCAAAAACACGTGCAGGGCTGAAGCGCCGGAATGCGCCCGGATGGCATTTTCTGCCAATTCATTGATGACAGGCGGCTTTCCCCGTCTTTGTGCAAAAGGGAAAAAGTGTATGCGGGGATCGTTTTGGGTAAAAGAAGCAAGCACCTCGTTGGTGGTATCAGAAGAGCAGTCGGAGCCAATCCAGATGCTTAGCTTTTCGGGTGGATAATCGAGATGAAGCAGGGAGTTCAGCTTGGCGCCAATAACGGCAGCTTCATTGTATACGGACATCAGCACGGAGACTTGCGGAAACGCCTCCGGGTTTTGAAAAACCTGAGCATTGTTGTGTTTTGATCTGGACAAGACCTTCAGCAGGAAGGGATAAAACAGGTAGGTATGAGCAAAACAGAGTATGCCGGACCAAAAGAAGCATTCCAGTATCAATTCCGTCATTGGTACATCCTGATGTTCATCAAACTGCCTCTACACTCATGGCAGCATAGGCTTTCAGCAATTTTTGCGCAATGGCCACGCTGTCGTAGTGCTGCTGGACAAATTCCTGGGCACGTCGTCCCATTTTTTCCAATTTAGCACCTTTTTGGTAACAAAATTCAATGCCTTTTATAAATTCTTCTGCCGTATCGGCTAAGATGACTTCTGATTTATGCCGGGCATCAATGCCTTCCAGGCCAAGTCTGGTGGTGATGGCTACTTTTCCCAGGGCCATTCCTTCCAGGATTTTCACCCGCATCCCGCTACCCGACAGCAGGGGTACCACCATAACGCTGTGCTGGTTAATGAATTCCGACGCATCGTGAACCTCCCCGTGTACGGTTACATTGCGCAAGTTAAGGTGCATGATCCAATCCGGCGTATTTCGCCCTGCAATATGAAAAACCAATTTTGGAAAACGCTTGTGCAATTTGGGCCAAACCTGGTTCAAAAACCATTTTAAGCCTTCCTGGTTTGGCATCCAGTCTAAGGAGCCGATAAACGCCATCGTCAACGGCCTGGAATAACTGCTGTAATCGGGGCGGTAGTCTTCCGTGTCAATGCCTACCGGCGCAACCGTTGAAGCCTGCACTGTTGTACATGCTTTGAAAGTGTCCAAATCCCGCGCACTAATGGCCACCAGCATATCGTAATGACTCAACTGCGCAATTTCATAATCCCGGAGTTTTTGGGTCAGGTGGGTCAGGTACCATTTTTTAGGCCCCCAGGCGCTGTTTTCTGCAATCCGGCTCCAGATTTCCGATTCTACATTGTGTGCGCGCATGGCAATCATCGCGTCGGAATGCTGGCGAATGACCGGAATATAAGGCGCTAAGTACAAGGTTTCCAATTGCACAATATCGTAGTTCCCTTTGCGCAGCAAACGGATCAGTTGTTCCTGGAAAGCCGTGGAAACGAACCTTGAAATGTGGTAAGATTCTTTTGAAAACAGGTTCAGAAAAGCATCGCGGGGTTTGATGCGATTGTCTACCTCAACAGTATGGATATCGGCATAGTGATTAAATTCGGAGGGAAGTTGACGGAGGTTGAAATAATGCTTCCGGGTATTCATAGCCAGCAGCGTTACTTCGCAACCCAGACTGCTTAAAGCTTTACTCAGGCTATTCACTGCAATGGCTTCACCGTCTTTAAGTGGAAAGGGGAATTTTTTGCAGACTTGAAGTATTCTCATGCAGTCCGTATTTTAGATAGTTGATAGGTGTCTTCTCAAATGTCAATTTCCTTAACGAAATTTTGGAGGCCGATCATACTTAACCCCCAGGCACAAAATTGTTTTTCCGGTTTGTGTCAGCCAACCGACTGCTGGGGTCAATTTCGACTTTGGCAACTTCCATGCGTTTAACCGGAAGCTCAAAAACGTACTCCGGATGCGTCCAGTGCCAGCCTTCCAGAACCGTATATTTCATGCCGGGATTTTCATTGGGTTTACTTCCACGCATGATGCTCAACGGGATATTATAGACTTCCGAAGTGCCATTTGTGTAAGTCACCACCACATCAACCGGCATGGGCATAACGCCGATGCGTTTCAGGTGGATTGCCGTTTTGGCAGCCGATGCTTCCAGAACGGTATCAACTGCATAATCAATGGTATGCGTAGAATTGACCCAGTATTCTTTATACCAGTCTAATTCCAGATTCGACTGCTTTTCCATCACCCGAATGAAGTCATTTACATTGGGATGTTTGAATTTCCAGTCGTGGAAATACCGCAACATGCCCTTGTCAAAAGCTTCTTTGCCCACGATGTATTTCAACTGGTTCAAAAAAACGGCGCCTTTATTATACGAAGCAATGCCATAAGCGGTATTGGTCATGAAATGATCTGCGTGGGTGCTGAGCGGCTCTTCCTTAACTAATTCTCCGCTGGCCAACCGGAAATAACCGCCGTATGTACGCGCCTGAGGATTTGCCTGAGGGCGCATCCCTGCAATCAAACCCTCTGCGGTCAATTGGTTCATGATTTCATTGGTCGCGTAATCTGTAAATCCTTCATCCATCCAGGGGTACAGGCTTTCATTGGTGGCCAGCACCATTTGATACCAACTGTGCATGAGTTCGTGAACAGACACGCCCACTAAGCTTGGAAGCGACCTTTCGCCTGTAATCAACGTGCCCATCGGGTATTCCATGCCGCCATCGCCGCCTTGTATAAAGGAATACTGCTGGTAGGGATACTGGCCGTAAGTTTTGTTGATTAAGTCAAAAGCCCGATCCATAATAGCAGGTAAAGCTGCCCAATTGGCCGTTGTTTTGTCGTTTTTTTGATAATAGAAATGCAAAACTAAGCCATCTTTTCTTTTGAGCACATCGTGGGTGTAATCGCGGTCAGCCGCCCACATGAAGTCGTGTACGTTCGGCGCTTTGAAATGCCAGTTCAACTTTTTTCCTTTGGGCTTCACCGTTGTTCCGGGTGCTTCATAGCCGTAGCCAATTTCTTCCGGGTTTTGCAGGTAGCCCGTGCCGCCGATGAGGTAGTCTTTATCTATTTCAATGGTCACGTCAAAATCGCCCCAAATTCCATAAAATTCACGCCCTATATAAGGATTGGCGTGCCAGCCCTGGTAATCGTATTCGCAAAGTTTGGGGTACCATTGCGCCATAGAATAGTCAACGCCTTCGCTGTTGTTGCGACCCGACCGGCGGATTTGTAATGGCACCTGCGATTCAAACTCCAGGTCAAACACGGTCCGGCTGCCGGGAAGAATGGGTTCGGCCAGCGCCACCTCAAGGATGGTTTCGACCACTTTATATTGAATTTTTTTTCCGTTTTGCTTCAGCGACAATATCTTGTGATAGCCAATTTCATCTGGTTTTAACTTGGAAATGCGGTTTGAAACCCGGCCATCCGGATCCGGAATGGTGCGGGAACGCATATCCATCATACTTCCCGGCTGAAAGGCATTAAAATAAAGGTGGTAATAAACGGAGTGCAGGGTATCTGGGGAGTTATTGAAATAGGTAAGTTGCTGTTCTCCTTCAAAACGGTGGGTTTTGACATCAAAGTCAATATCCATTTTATAATTTACAGCTTGTTGCCAACGGTCTGGTTGGCTGCTAAGCAACGATGGCGCCAAAAGGAATGCAAGAAAAAAATGCTTCATGTAGCAAAACGATTTGAGATGATGCGATAAACAAGAATGCAGGCAAAGTTGAGAAAAAAACCGGCAACGGAGATCATTTCCAGTTAGCTGCTTGCAAAATGCCCTTTGCTTGCTCTAAATTTTGGCCAATAGTTTGAAAGTTAACCTCTTTTTCTTTGAAGCCTCCAATCTCAATTAAAAAATCATTGGGAACGCAATGTGGATTCAACGGGTATTCGTACAACGTTTCAGCAAACAGTTTTTGCACTTCCGGGTCAACCATAAATTCGAGCAGTTTGCCTGAAATTCCCGGCTTCGGAGCGTGTACAGGAATTCCTGCAACGGTCAGGTTGAAATAAGTATCACCTCCAGGGCTGATCGGATACAAAATTCCGATACCTTCCGTTTGTTTGAAAGCTTCACTGCTGCCGGAGCGTTGGTATTGAATGAGGGAAGAGGCATTTATCAGGCCGATGTCGCCTTTGCCCTGTGCAAGCGCCTGAATAACTGCATAATCGTCAGGTAAAGGCGCTTCTGCGAGGTTGGCGACGAGGCCGGTTACCCACTCTGTAGCTGCTTTAGGGCCTTCTGCGGCAAGCATAGAGGCGACTAAAGTCTGATTCATCAGACTGGCGCTTTGGGTCGTTAATACCTTGTCTTTCCACTTTGGATTGGCGAGATCAATATAACGCCCGATCAACTGCTGATTCACTTTGTCTCTTGAATAGGCGAAAGCCGGCGTCCATTTGGATAAGCCGGTCCAGTACTCCTGCGGATCGGAATAGCGGGATGGCAGGATTTCATTGAGCTTGTTGAATCTTCCTTGCTGCAGTACTCCCTTTTGCTTAAGTTGTAAAATCAGGGACAGATCGGGTAAAATGACTAAGCTGGCCGGGCACGAATTTCCTTCGGTTATCAACCGCTGCACGATTTCATCTCCTTTCCCGGTGACCAAATTGACTTTAAAGCCGGAGCGCTCTTCAAATAGCCGGAAAAGCTGCTGGTCATTCGGGTAGTTTCGGAAGGAATAGACCGTCACCGTCTTATCGCCGGAAACAGCCGAAGAATCCGTGGCTTCTTCTTTTGATTTTGGCGTACATCCGATTAAAATAAGGGAAAAAATCACCAGGATTGACCATCGGAATTTTTCAGGTTGTAGCGTTACAAACATATTCTTACACTTCTTATGCTGTCTTAATAAACACCCTGGTTTTGTAAACCGGTTGGGTATAGTTTGATAAAAGTACTGCTTTTACGAAATGTACAAAGCCACTTGACGGATATTTTTGATCTCCGGCTTTATTACTGCAGGCTTATTGCTTATTCCCCAAGAGCTTCTACCTTCGCATTTAAAATGGAACGAAAAAAATGAGTGCTTTGATATTCAAAGATTTAAAAGTTGTAGAACTGGCCAGCGTCCTGGCCGGACCGGCAGTAGGGATGTTTTTTGCAGAACTCGGCGCTGAGGTCATAAAAATTGAAAATAAAAAAAATGGTGGAGATGTTACCCGAACCTGGCGATTGCCCTCTGAAAATGCAGATACTTCGGTTTCGGCCTACTATTGCAGCGTCAATTGGGGCAAAAAAAGCCTGCTGCTCGATCTGGAAGCCGCACAGGATTGCCAAACTGCGCGAAACCTGATGCTGGATGCCGATGTGGTCATCAGCAATTTTAAGCCGGTGTTTGCCCGAAAAATCGGGTTCGATTACGACACGCTTCATCGGGATAATCCCCGCCTGATTTACGCACAATTATTAGCTTTTGAACACGACGAGACCATTCCGGCTTTTGATATCGTTTTGCAGGCGGAGGCAGGGTTTTTATACATGACTGGCGAAGCAAACCGCCTGCCTTCGCGGATGCCGGTGGCGCTCATTGATTTATTGGCTGCGCACCAGTTGAAGGAAGCCATTCTCATCGGATTGCTGCAACGCGAGCGATCGGGTGAAGGCAGTTTTGTCCAAACCTCCCTGATGGCCTCGGCGTTGGCTTCTTTGGCCAATCAGGCGACCAACTGGTTGATGGCCGGGCATATTCCGCAGCGCATGGGGTCTGCTCATCCCAATATTGCGCCTTACGGCGATATTTTCCACACCGCTGACGGCAAGGCGCTGGTGCTGGCCATCGGCGCGGATCACCAATTCCGAAACTTGTGCAAATGCCTGAAGCTTGACCATTTGCCTGAAGACGAAAGATTTCGTACCAATCCAGCCAGGGTAAAACACAGGCAGGAACTGGCGGACGCGCTCAAACCGGCATTTCTTCGGTTTCAACGCGAGGAACTGGTCAGCATCCTGAACAAAAATGGTGTGCCGGCAGGCAGCGTGCGTAACATGCAGGAGGTGTTTGAGCTTCCATTTGCGCAGGGCATGGTGCTGGAAGAAGTGCTACCCGACGGCGTTGTGAGCAAACGGGTGAAAACGGTAGCCTTTACGGTAAGCTGAATACCTCCGAAAACCGGTTGTGCTTTCAGGCTTTTACCATCTCTACATGTGGAATCCCGTCCTCTAAGTACATTGATCCATCTACCTGAAAACCAAAAGATTCATAAAATCGGATCAAGTATTGCTGTGCACCGATCCGAATGGGGACGTTTGGAAACAGGACAGGCATCTGCGCCATAACTGCCTGCATGAGCTGCCGCCCGGCGCCGATACCCCGTGCTTCCGGAGACGATGTTACCCGGCCAATAGAAGCGTAGCCGCTGTAAGAAACCCCTTCCGGCAACAGGCGGGAATAAGCGAACAGTTTTCCTGTTTCGTTTCGCCCCATCAGGTGCCAGCTTTTCAGGTCTTTGCCATCTGCATCCAAATAGGGGCAGTTTTGCTCCACGGCAAACACCACCTGGCGCAAAGCCATAATTTCATAGAGTTCGTGGAGGGTCAGTTCATCGAAAAATTTGCAGGTGAACTGCAATGGACTACCAGTCATAACATTTTACATTTGAATTGCCGGCCTTCATACGTTTTCCGGCGCCGCGGCCGAATCCTTTTTTATGCCCCTTTTCACTGTTGCGAATTTTAAAAGGATTCACTTTTAAGGAGAAATAGAAGTCCGTCCCTGAAAAATCGCGACGGCTAAAGATACTGCCAATTTTGTCGGAACCAATGGTAATAAATGCAAGCCGCAGCGATAAGCCCAATTGCAATTGCTGCCAGTTGTAGAGGGAAACCGGCATAGCCGCGCCAAACCAGCGGTTGCCAAAGTGTGGCGTCAGGGCAAGCAATGCGCCGCGTTGAACGCTGCCGTCACCTAACGGAACACCTTGAACATACGTCGCATTCACGGCAAGTTTTTCACCGAACGTACGGTCGAGTTGCAGGCTGAACGCGGTGGGCAACGACATGGTGAAGGCATTGCCCTGATACGAAGCGGACGAATCGCTTAAAGTCTGAAAGCTGAAAACGCGGAGTTTTTCTTCAATTTCCGCCAGATTTTGGATGTCGTCATAGTCGGCAGCGGTCACGCTGCGCGCGTCAACCGTTTGAACGCGGTGCTGTGCGCCCTGGAATCGGATGCCGCCGAGATCAAGCAGAGAAACCCCAATTTTCCAATCATAAGCGCCCTCGGTTTCGCCAATGGTGTAGGTTACTCCCAGGTCAGCGGCAAAACCCCGGCCATTGCGTACCAATTCGTAGTCGTCTTCTGTCATCAGGCCTTCGGAGTAACCCAACCTGAAATCAACCGGCGTGCCGGATAAGGTTCGGCCCGGTAGTTTCGTCAGGTCGAAGGCTTCCCGACTGCGCAGGTAGGCGCCTTCGTAGCCCTGTAAATACCGCAGGGTAGCGCCAATGGCTAACTTGCCGGAACTAATTTCGGCGGCATAAGTGTAATTGAGTCCAAACTCCGTCCATCCCATTAAGCCCATTCGGAAAGGTTCCACAACAAAATCATCAAAAAATGGCCGGTCTTCGTAAATAAAGTAGCTAAAGTTGTCAGAAACGTTGCTGCCTGTTGCCATCAACCGAGCGCGGGTGATGAGGCCCACTGTATGCGCTTCCCCGATGCGAAAGAAAAACGAAGGCCCGGTGAAATTGGACAAGGTATTGGCAAACTGTTTGCGCCCGTCGTCGTAGAAATCAACGAGGAAGCCATTTTCCGGCAATTCGGCATCTTCTGCAAAATCAGGGGCCGAATAAAACTCGGCATTGTCGCGCGCTTTTAAAAGGTCCAGCACTCGGGTATCCCGAATAAATGCGTAATTGTTCGAGAAAAAAAACGCGCCTTCCGCTAAGTTCAAATCCCATGAAAAAGGAGAACTCGCCGGCGCAGCCGGATTAAGGAGGGCGCCGTTGATCCCGGCGTAAGTATGGACGCGAAGGCCGAGTTGCTCCTGAGCATTTAGTGCTAAACAAAGGCAACCCAATAAAAAGGTGGTTAAGAAGCAGCGTAGTTGCATGACATAAGGGTTTGATAAATAGATAGCAAAGCTCCATTCAGGAGAACTGTCAGGCGAACTGCTACTATTGCAAGCGGTTGCATGAACAGGGTGGCAGTTTTCTCATTGATGTGTGAATTGCAATCCCTTTATAAACCGGGGTGGCTAAGGGGTAAAAAAGGTGTAGTGTGTAGTTGTGTGCAAGATACGAAAGCCAAACGTTCAGAACAAAGCGATTATTCTGGGCAGGAAAATAATCGTGCCGACCACGGCAGCGCCGGTCGCCAACAGGAATACGGCAGCCGCGGCGACGTCTTTTGCTTTTTTGACCAAGGGGTGATATTCGGGAGAAACAAGGTCAGCGAGATGTTCAATAGCGGTATTCATGGCCTCCGCGCTGGTCACGGTGGCAATGGACAGCACGACCAAGGCCCATTCTGCCGGGGTAATGGCGAACCATACCCCGGCAAAAATTGCCGTACCTGCAGCCAGTAGGTGAATGCGCATATTCGGCTCGTTGACAACGAGTTCTGTCAAGCCATTGAAAGCGTATTTAAAGCTGCGAATTCTGCTGTTGAGGTAGTTGCTCAGGGACATTCCGTTTATTTCAGACCCGCTAATTCATCCAGATCAATGCTTTTGACTGCCTTTTTCAGGTCGTTTTCTTCCACATTGTCGCCATTCACGGTGACGATAAAACGTTTGGCCACCAACAAGCTGACTTCCCCGTTTTTGCCGCTGCGGTCGTAGCGTTCAAAACTCTTATGGCCGTCAATTTCGCCGGTGCGTTCGTAACCGTCCTGCGTTTCTTTGTCAATGGTGATGGAAGCCCAGGCGGCCATGCCCATCATGGCCATTCCTGCACCGCCTGTATCGGCGATGTTGATGCGGATTTTAGCGTCGTCTTTTTCGTAAGCCGCTTTGGCATTGCTGATCTGAAAGCCAGCCGCGCCGACGGATTCACTTTCAAATTCCGTGCGCGTCATCCCCATCAGGGTTTCGGGCAGCAGCGCCCGCATCTTTTTGTGGTCTACAACCGGCATTTTTTCCCCGCCGGCAAGCCCTTCCATGGCTTTGGCCATTTCTTTAGCGGCTTTTTCCATATCGGTGGAGGCTTCTTCCACGCTGTTTTTCAGGGTTTCAGCCGCTTCTTCAGCCGCTTTTTCTTCGGAAGTTTTGGAACCGGAGCAGTTCATTAAAGCAAAAGAAAGACCAATCATGAACAGGATGAACAGTTTGTTTTTCATGGTATACTTATTTTTGGAAAAAATTGACTTTGCGGCGAAGATAAGAAGAATGAAGGGGATAGCGCTTGAACCTTGATTGAAAAACGTTAATTTTGTTCTTTGCGAACCATAGATCAAATCCTTTATGAGCAGCATAGCACGAATCAAAACTGAACTTGAAACCCTTCCTGATGACTTTCAGGATAAGGTGCTGGCCTATATTGAATATTTAAAATACAAAAATCTGCTTCAGCAAACCACTGAAAAATCGAAGAAGCTCAAGGGAATTCAGGAAGCGCCGGAAAGCGAAATGGTTGATATGATCGGTGAAGCGCTATTTTCTGAAGAGACTTCTTTAGAGCAACTCCGGGAAAAAAATGCATTTGTTCATCGTATACACGAAGCACTTTCCCGCGTGGAAGCTGGCGACCCGGGTATTTCGAATGAAGAAATGCTCCAAAGGATCAAGGTATGGCAAAAAAGGTAGTCTGGGATAGCGGAGCCTCTGATGATTTGTATAGCCTTTATCATGCATTCGATGGCGTTGAAAGTCGGGCTGATGCTATAGTTGAAGCCATTTTTAATGCAGCTTCATTGCTTGAATCTTTTCCGTTTCTTGGCCGCAGTGTACCTGAAGTAAATCTACCTTCTATTCGGGAGCTTATTGTACAAAAATACAGGGTCATTTACTTTATAAGTGATGGCCCTGAAATCAGAATATTGGCAGTGCGCCATAGTGCAAAGCCACTGGGGGATTTGAACCGCTAATGGTCTTGAAAAGGGCTTAACCGTTTCCAGATAACAATGTCATCTGCGCCAAATGATGATCGTCATGTTCCGCCACAAAAAATACCAAATCTATCAACCTCATTGGCGTTCCCAACCTGGGATGTATGGCCGATTTCTCCAAATCTTCGTCTTTTATGGAGCGCAACACGGCCATCAGGTTGCTGCGCAGGCTGGTGAATTGAGCCAGTAACGCTGCGATGTCCATCCCGTCGTAGTCCGTCTGGTGTGTTTTTCGGTTGGTCAGGTCTGCGGCGAGCAGGTTGCTTTGGTTACCGATGATTTGCAAAGCTCGTTCGTGCCAGAGCGGCTCCAGGTCAATCAGGTGGCCGACTTCCTTTTGGATGCTCCATTTTCCGTTGATAGACAAGGTCAGGTTGCGTTGGATGCGCCTGATTTTGTCGGTCAAGCGGGCTGGCGTGCCTTCCAGCCGTTCGAGTATAGATGGAAACAGGCCGTTATCGGCGATGGGTGGGAAGGTTCGGTCGAACCAGTTGGTGCGTTGCATGGCATCTTTGTTTTAAGTTTGTCACAACTATTGTCGTCTTTCATAACTTTCGGTCCTGCACCCGCAAACGCAACCGGAAAACAGATTAATGTTCAAAAACACGCTGCCGGGTGCAGGGTTGGGCGCAAACGGATCATAAGACCCCTTGGCAATGGAAAGATTCCAGCATTGGTCGCCGGCCTGAATTCTAATTGAACCGTTGCCTAAACTGTAATCAGGAATAGAAAATTGATAAGGTATGGCTTTTTCTGGTATGCCATTGTTGTAGATGACAATGGAGTCCTTCGAAATGACCATTTTTTTAGTGCATCCACAAGACTTTGGGGTTTCCCCCGGGATATAACCGATGGTTCCGGCCCAAACCCAGTGCCATTCGCCGAGGATTGTCTCGCTAATTTTGCTGAGGTAAGTTTCTTTCAAACGCAACCATTCTGCTTTTGCCACCCGCCCCATGTGCGAAGTGGAATCAAACAGTACAACATGGTAAAACAAGCCTGCTTTTTCATATAAGCTATCAGCTTCACTCAGGCTATGTGCACGTTGAAAGTCTGTTTTGGCGTCCTTAGCTGAATAACCCTCCGATAGAAGAAAATGTCCATTTATGCAAGGCCAGGAGGCTGACTGCCCCAACATTGTCCCGGGTGTCACCAACATCCAGAACAAGCTGGTTAATGCAAAAAAAGAGGGAATGATTTTACTGCGACTCATATTGCCTTGACTTTTTTTATGGATTTATTCTCTTTTTTCATAATCATGATTGGCGCTACCACAGGCAATGCCATAACCATCGTTTATGTCAAGAAACAGTCTGGCCCCGGGTGTTCCCTGTGAAAAAACCGTGGCTGGCTCGTTTCCAAATTTGACCAACCGGCACTGGCCTTCAGTTTGTATTAAAAAATCCTCTGTGCCGAGGAACCAGGGTTTTAATTGAAGCTCGTAGGCTTCCTGTTTCTCCAGTGCGCCATCCTGAAAGTAAGCAATGGAGTCCTTTGAAATGACCATGTACCGAGTGCACTGACAAGATCGGGGCGTTTCTAAATCCCAATTCATGCTTGCCAACCAATGCCAGGTACCAGGCAATTGGCTACGGATTTGATTAGCCCGGGCTTCCGTTATCTGCAACAATTCTTTTTGGGCCAACTGTCCGATATGGCTGGTAGAATCAAACCTGTAAATATAATACAACAGCATGGATTTTTGATAGATGCTGTCTGGCGCATTTAGATGATACGCACGCTGGAAGTCCGTTTGGGCTTGTTGCTCGTTGTATGATTTTGGGAGTCCAATCCTAAGACGATCGCAGGGGGGGCTTGATTGGCTGGCTACAAATGCTGGGGACAGCCCCAGACACAACAGGGTAAACCGAAAAAAAAGGCGAAATGTCCAAATTCTTGCGATCATGGCTCGGTCTGATATTTACTTGCTTTTCACTCCAACGCAAAAGCAACCACCTTATTCCCCTTCTTCGTCCCCAACTTCTCCCCCCCCGCAAGCCACCGCAATGTACTGTTTTCCATTCACTTCGTAAGTTGCCGGCGTGGCAAATGCCGCTGCGGACAAGGTCGTTTCCCAGAGCAATTTTCCCGTATTTTTGTCGAACGCCCGGAACTTCCCGTCTTTGGTGGCGGCGATGAACAACAGGCCGCTGGCCGTCACGACCGGGCCGCCGTAGCTTTCGCAACCGGTAGGCGGATGGCCTTTTTGTTTTAACGAATCGGTATCGCCTAAGGTCACTTTCCAAAGGTAAGCGCCGGTATTCAGGTCAATCGCATTGAGGGTGCCCCAGGGCGGCGCAATACCGGGCAACCCTTTGCTGTCCAAAAATTTCTGGTAACCCGTGTGTTTATAAGGCAGGTCAGGGACAGCAGCAATGGCGTCACTGCCAGCTTCCTTTTTCTCCAAGTCAAGCAAAAAATCCACCAGCGCATTTTTAGCATCCGCGCCAATCTGCGGAAAGCCGGGCATCATCCCTTTTCCGGAAGTAATCAGGCCGGTGAGGTATGCCCGGTCGCGCTTTTGGCCAATATCCACAAGCGTCGGGTACCCGCTCAGGGCATTGCCGGTTCGGTTGGCCTGATGGCAGGAGGCGCAAAAATTCAGATACGTCGCTTCGCCCAATGGCAGGGAAGCCGAGACCTCGCCGGTCGTTTCCATTTTCAGAATCCACGCCATTTCATTGGAGTTGACGTACAAAATTCCGGCTTCCGGATCGGCTGCGGCGCCGCCCCATTCCGCACCGCCGTCGTAGCCCGGTAGCAGGAATACACCTTCCAGACTTGGCGGCCCGAAAAAGCGCTTGTCCAATTTGCGGAAAGCCTCTAACAGTTCTGCCCGGTTTTCGGCGTAGGGGCTGAGGTCATTTTCGGTAAGTTCGTAAGCCTGGCGCGCAAAGGGTTTGGGCAATACCGGCACGGGCTGGGTTGGCCAGGTTTTTTCTCCGGTGAGTGTGGAGGGCGGCGCTTCTATTTCCTCAATTTTGTACAAAGACTGCCCCGTTTTCCGGTCAAACACAAAGACATAGCCTTGTTTGGTGACTTGCGCGACGGCATCAATTGTTTTTCCAAAACGCCGGACGCGAATCAGATTCGGCGGCGCAGGCGGGTCGCGATCCCAGATGTCGTGGTGCGTGAATTGGTAATGCCAGATTTTTTCCCCCGTTCGGGCATCCAGGGCCAGCAGGCAGTCGGAGTACAGGTTTTTTCCTTTGCGAAAACCGCCGTAAAAATCGGGTGCAGCAGAGCCGGTCGGCACAAACAACACCCCGGTTTTGTGGTCTACCGCCATGCCCGCCCAGTTGTTGGCGCCACCAACGTTGGTATTCAGGTAAGCGGCTGTGTTTTCCCAGGTTTCGTAGCCCAACTCGTAAGGGTAGGGGATGGTATGGAACGTCCAGACCAACCGGCCTGTCACCACATCGAATGCGCGGATATCGCCGGGGGCAGCATCCGATCCTTCCGACAATCGAACCGGCATGATGATGAGGTTCTCAAAAACTGTTCCGGGCGTGTTGGAAATGATGAATTTATCGCGGGCGCTTTCAGGCAGGCCTTCGTGCAGGTCAATGCTGCCTTTTTGGCCAAAGGTTTCGATGGGTTTGCCGGTTTTGGCGTTCAGGGCGTAAAGCCTGGGGCCGATCGTGTAGAGGATGCGCCGGTCGTCGCCGGTTTCCCAATAGGCTACCCCACGACTGGTGCTGTGCCACACTTTCAGCGGGTCGCCGAAACGCCAAAGCTCTTTGCCCGTTGCGGCGTCTAAGGCAAAAGCCTGCACGGTTGCTGTCACGCCATACAAAACGCCGTCCACAATGATCGGGGTCATTTGCATTTGTCCGCTGTCGGGCGCTGCATACGACCATGCCACTTTCAACTGATGCACGTTTTCGGGCGTGATTTGGGTCAGGGAGGAATAGTGATTCCGATCCGGCCCGCCGAGGTATTCCCGCCATTGCGAATAATCAGGCTGGTCAGAAGTACACGCGATCAGGCTGATTAACAGGGCAATAGTAGGATAGGCAATTCTATTTTTCATAAAACCGGATTTTGAATAATTGCGGCAGTTTTCCCCATAAAGCGGGCATATCTGGCGGCTTCGGCTTCAATAGCGGTTTGATGCGCTTCATCCCATTGGAAATAGGGTTTTGTTTCAATCAGAACCTCATTTTTTTTGAATGACCGGCTCCATATCCCGGCTACCCGGCCTTCGATGATGATGGTGGGTTTGAAAATTCCATTGAAAGAAACCACTTCTTTTTGATGTGCAGCATCGAGGATGATGCTGCGGTCTTTGTATCCCAATAAATACTCATCAAACCCCGCCAATAAATAAACTTTGGATAAACCGTTCGTGGGAACGACCCCGTTTTCCGGCATCCAGTAAACCTGACCCTCTACGTTCGCGTGCACCAGCGAAGATTTGACCAATTCCAGGCCTTTTTTGGCCTCCGTTTGGGTAAACCCGGACCAGTTGCAGAAATCGGACACCGTTGCCGGGCCGTGGCTGTTGAAATAGCGCAGGGTAAATTCGGCCAGCGCCTCTTCGTACGGTTTAACCGGGAAGTCGGGCGCCCACTCATCCAGCAGGGTATACGTGGGTTGTTTCCCGGCGAAAGGGCCAAGGCAGATGGTGCGTTCCAATGCAGCGCGGTAAAGGATATGGGAGCCGCGAAGGTCTTGTGTGGCAATGCCCCGTTGTTCCAATTGGGCAAATAAATCCTCGCGGGTAAGTTGTTTGCCGCCTTGCAAAATCTGGACGATGGCTTCTGTAATTTTTGGAAAATTGTCCTTATCGAGATCAAACTTTTTGTAATAAGCGGCAGTGCGTGCAATCATGCCCGGCGCAATCAAGCCCAATATCCAGCGAACATCCGGCGTCGCTAACAGGTGCAGGGTACCGCGCAATGCCCAGGTTCGGATGATTTGTTTGTCGTTAAGCGCTTGGTCAATTCCGGCATCTGTTGACCCCGGCAGACGTTGCCCCACAGCCCATTTCGAGTGCGCATAATCCTGTGCCTGCACGGCGCCGAGCCAGGAGGTGACTTCGGCGGGTGTCGTAAAATTGGGCGCCGAAATTTGATGGTTGTGCAGGCGGTATGCCGCAATGTCGAAAACTGTCATATAAAAAACAAATTATTGGTAAATTGTCTACCGGCATTTCGTCCCGATGGGACGGCCGTGACGCCCTGTTTACGCTACCGGCATTTCGTCCCGATGGGACGGCCGTGACGCCCTGTTTACGCTACCGGCATTTCGTCCCGATGGGACGGCCGTGACGCCCTGTTTACGCTACCGGCATTTCGTCCCGATGGGACGGCCGTGACGCCCTGTTTACGCTACCGGCATTTCGTCCCGATGGGACGGCCGTGACGCCCTGTTTACGTTACCGGCATTGCGTCCCGATGGGACGAGCCGTTTTGGCGTCCTAACGTGCCTGCAACTTGCCCTTTGCCAACTTGCCAATTTGCCTCTTGCCAACTTGCCTCTTCTCTCCTCAAAATCCCAACTGCACCCCGGCAAAAAAACTCCTGCCGGCCCCCGATTCAAAATAGCGGCCACCGCCGGCATTGATCCGGATGTTGTTGTAAACCCGGGCGTTGCTGAGGTTATCCGAGCCGAGGAATACTTCGCAAAAAACTTTGTCCAAAAGTCCGCGCCAGCCGATGCGGGCGTTGATTAATTGCGTTGCACGGATGCTCACGGCATTACCATTGTCGGCGAAAAAGCGACCGGTGTAGCGGCCTGAAAGCTGACCGAACAGACCATTGCGATGTTGGTATCGAGCGCTCAACTGCCCGTTGTGGCGCGGCAACCCGGGTAAAGCCTTTCCGGCAAAATCGTCGCCGCCGGAAACGTACTTCCCAAAACTGAAATCAGACCAGGTATAGTTCATCCAAATCTCCATGCCTTTGAAAGGCGCAAAACCCAGCGCGGCCTCCACGCCCCGCCGAATCGTATAACCGGCGTTGCGGTAAAAAGTGCGACCCGGCTGATCGGCCAATTCATAAGGACTGAGTTCACCCCGGGTTCTGGCCTGGAATACGGCGATTTCCCAACTCAATTGTTTTCGCCCGCGGCTGCGGATGCCGATTTCACCCGACAAAGTGCGTTGAGCTTTGAGGTCACTGGCAAAACCACCGGTACCATTTGGATTATTCGACAGCTCGATGAGTGCGGGCGTCTCAAAATTGGTGGTGATGTTGCCATATACGTTCAGGCGGGGTTTCAAGCGCCAGGCCGCGCCGATCCAGGGACTGACCTGCTGGAAATTCCGGTCACCAGATTGATCGCCATCGTCCAAAAAGCGGTCGCGCACCCGCAGCCGGATCAAATCGCCGCGTACACCTCCGCTGAGGGTCAACTTTCCTTTTGGCTGCCAATGCCCGATCAAAAACAGGCCGCTGCTGCTGAACACTTCGTGCTGCCGCGACCCCAATGCCCCGCGCAGGCCTTCTTCGTTGTCAAAACGGCGCCGTTCGTCCTGTAGCCAGTCTACCTCTAATCCGGCAGCAAGCCGGTATCGGGATTGTTGTTCTCGGTTTTTTCTTGCACTTGCCCATTCAAATTGCGCCATGCCTCCAACCGTCAGCCGCCAAAGGTCAACCTGCCCGCCCACCCGGAAAGCCAGGAAGTTGTCAAATTCGCGCAGGGCAGACCAGAGCCGGACATTGAGTTTGGCTTGAGTTGAAAATTTTTTATCTAAGATCACCGCCAACCTGCCTTGCCGGAGCGATTCGCCGGCATGGTAGAGTACGTTTGCGGGAAGGGCAGCCCAGCGGTTGACGCTGTCTTGCGTGGCATTGAGCGAGCCGGGGTCGTCTGCCTGAGGGCTATCGGTATAATTGGCTAATAGCGTCAGATGGAAGCTGGAATCCGCTGCGGGCGACCACTTCATTTTCAGGGTGGCCAAGGTGGATTTCATAGCTGAATGGCGTCGAAAACCCTCCATGCTGACATGAGTGATCCCAACCTTGAACGACGTTTGGCCGCTGCGAAACCCCGCTTTGGCGTGCCATTGGCGAAAGCCAAAAGATCCGGCAGCCATGCGAATTTCAACCCCCGGTTTTTCAGCCACGCCTTCTGTGGTCAGGTTTAGCACGCCTCCGGAGGCATTTCCATACAACCCTGCTGATCCGCCCCGCAAAACCTCGATGCGTTGCAGCATAGTCGGGTCAAGGTTGTCCACCTGAGCTTGTCCGTCGGGGGTTGACTCGGGGATGCCGTCGAGTAGCACTTTTATGCCGCGGATGCCAAAACCGGCGCGCGCACCAAAACCCCGGATCGAAATGCGCAGGTCCTGGGCATAATTGGCGTCATTCAGCACAAAGACGCCGGGAATGGTTGGGAGGCTTTCGGCTAAGGAGAGCTGAGGCTGGCCGATGCGGATGCGCCCGGCGTCAATGGTCGAAACAGCCAATGCCGACTCGTCCGATTTTACAGTACTGCGCGTTGCGGTGATTTCAACCAAAGGCAAAGTATCCGTACGCAGGGTATCCGTCGAAACTTGCCCGCTGCCAGCGATCGGAATGGTCGCAAAAAGCACGCCGATGAAAAAGAAATAGCTCGATTTTTTCAACATTTTGTAATTTTATACGGATACTTTGAATACAGCAGGTGTATGTTTACGTGGCTCTGCTAAGCGTGTAGCCGCTATCCCGATTATCGGGACAAGTTGTGGTAAAAAAATCCTATCTCAAAAATGATCAAAATTCGCTTTACTATGATGTTTTTTAAAAAAATCGTTTTTTTTTCGATCGTTTTGTTGATCTTTTCGTGTTCCGACGATGACGATTGTTGCGTTCAGCCGGATCCCGATCCGTTAGAGGTCAGGGGGGTAGATGCTTCATTTCTTCCGGAGGTCAGGACTTCGGGCGCCGCGATATTAAATGCAGCCGGACAAGCAGAAGACATGCTCACTACCCTTCAAAAAGCCGGGGTTAACACCATCCGGATCCGACTTTGGAACAACCCTGCCAGCCCCACCTCGGGGTTTGCACAAGTGAAAGCGCTTGCGGCTGAAGTCAAAAGCAAGGGAATGAAGGTCTGGCTCTGTATGCATTATTCAGATACCTGGGCAGACCCGGGGCACCAGACTAAACCGGCAGCCTGGACGGGGATTGGTTTTGAAGCTTTGCAGGACAGTGTTTACCAATTTACCAAAAAAGCGGCTGCTGAAATCCTCCCCGACTACATTCAGATTGGCAACGAAATCAACGGCGGATTACTTTGGCCGGAGGGTGGCCTTTCCAATATTTCACAAATGAAGACCTTGTTGGCGGAAGGCATTCGGGCCGTTCGCGACCATTCCCTCACCACCCAAATCATGATTCACTATGCCGGACATCAGGAAGCTATGTGGTTTTTTAATCAAATTGGCGCTATGGATTACGACATCATCGCGTTGTCGTACTACCCGTTCTGGCATGGGAAAAACTTTTTTCAATTGGAAAACAACATGACCCAGTTGGGGAATACTTTTAATAAAAAGGTGCTCATCGCCGAAACGGCCTATCCATTTACCCTTGACTGGAACGACCAGACTAATAATGTGATTGGGTTGGCCAACCAGATTCACCCCGATTATCCGGCTTCTGCGGAAGGGCAAAAAAACTTTTTACTTAAACTCAGAGGTGCTGTGGAATCCAGTTCCAGAGGAATCGGCTTTTGCTATTGGGGCGCCGAATGGGTTGCTTTTAAAGGCAACACCGCTACCGACGGTTCTTCCTGGGAAAACATGGCGCTTTGGGATTTTAACCTTCGGGCTTTGCCGGCTATGGATGCTTTTAAAGAGTAATTATGTTCATTTTTCAAAAAAAGCTACTTTGCAGCAAACAAAACACACAACTTATGAACCGTCAGGAATTTCTTCGTTCTCTGGGCGTGGCTACGCTCGGCGCCTCATTCAGTGCTTCTTTTTTGGCTGCCTGCAGTCAGCAAACGGCTTCCGAAAAGAGTGCTTCCACTGTCGTAAATCCCGGGACTATGTTTTTTAAAATTTCGTTGGCACAATGGTCGCTCCACAAAGCCTTGCAAGCCAAAGAGTTTGATAATCTCGATTTTCCGGGGAAGGCTAAAAACGAGTTTGGCATCAGCGCAGTGGAATACGTCAACCAATTTTTCAAAGACAAAGCAAAAGACGAAAAATACTTGGCGGAATTGAAAAAACGCTGTGATGACAATGGCGTAACCAGCGTGCTGATCATGGTGGACGGAGAAGGGGAAATGGCCGATATTGACGCGCAAAAGCGCATGAAAGCCGTGGAAAACCACTATCAATGGGTGGATGCCGCTAAATTTCTCGGCTGCCATTCCATCCGGGTGAATTGTTTTGGGGTTGGAACCGCGGAAGAAGTAGCAAAAGCCGGCGCTGACGGCTTGCGCAAGCTAAGCGAATATGCACAAAAAAGTGACATCAATGTCATTGTCGAAAACCACGGGGGCTATTCCTCCAATGGCCAGTGGCTTGCTGGTGTGATGAAGGAAGTGAACATGCCCAATTGTGGCACGTTGCCTGATTTTGGGAACTTCTGCATCCGTCGTAAAAACGGTGACATGTGGGAATCTTCCTGCGTGGAGGAATACGACCGCTACCAGGGCGTACTGGAAATGATGCCTTATGCCAAAGGCGTGAGCGCCAAATCGCACGATTTTGATGACAAAGGCAATTGTATCGAGACGGATTACACAAAAATGCTGAAAATTGTCAAAGCCGCCAGCTACACCGGTTACATTGGCATAGAGTACGAAGGCAGTAAAATTTCGGAAGCAGATGGCATTCGTGCGACGAAAGGGCTGCTGGAAAGGGTAGGAGTGGAGCTGGGGTGAAAACAAGAAAGCAAGGGGCAAGTTGGCAAGGCATTCTGTTCTACCGGTTTGCCCTTTGGTTCTTGTTCTTTAATTAGTTCCGTCAATTTAGAATTTAGTCGGTGTTTGTTCTTTAGAGTTCGAGAGCAAGGCAGGTGGAGGCCCAAAAGTGGGCGTTTACTCGCGTAAATGACCAGTTTTGGGCCTCCACACATAACGCAGCTATCGGACTATAAAGACAAACACTAATTCACCACCTTTTGCAGCACCACCTTCTTCGTCAGCCGCTTCATACCTTGCGTGATTTCCAGGTAATAAGCGCCAGGGCCATTTTGCGAAATATCCACGTCATCGCTGAAAGGACCGAAATAAGGGCCTAAGTCATAGTCGTAAATGGAACGTCCGGCTGCGTTGTAAACCCGGATGCTGGTGGGGCCTTGCTCCGGCAATTCAAATTGCAGGCGGAAAGCGCCCTGATCCGGGTTCGGGAAAAGACCGAGGTCGTTGACACGCAGTTCGTTGGAGGGAGCCATATCCAGATTATAGCGCGTCCTCATATCGTCAGATTCCTGTTGGGTCAAATCTTCGACCGCTACTTTTACTTTCGATAAGTCAAGAGCTTCCGGGCGCCCCATCGCTCCGGTGGCTTCTTCTTTCGCTTTGGGCGTATCATCATCGTCAGCAGAAAAGATGTGGATTTCGCCGTCGTTCCAGCCCCATTCTGTGTAAGGTTTTGTATCGCAATAGGATTTCATGGGTTTGGTTGCCGTCATTTCTTTTCCGTCGCGCAGGAAGCTGACCGTTACATCCTGACCAACCTTGCATATATCAACCGCAACGCCGAGGTCGGTCCAGTCGAGAATGCGGGCGCCATTGATCTTTGTGATCAAATCGCCCCGTTTCAAACCCAATTCTTCTGCCGTAGATTTTTTGATGGGGGTTACGGCAACGCCTTCAACATCACCTTCGTAACCTTCTGTTTGGTTGACTCCCAGGAAAGGCGATTTGCACTTATCGTCGTCCATTTCCTCGTTGCTTGCTGCATCGGAACGGTTGCCGAAGGTTACTTCCACACTTTCTTTTTTGCCATTCCTGATGAAATGAACTTTGGCTTTGCTATCGGCTTTGTACTTCTTGAGAATATCTGTCAGGTTTTTAGATTCGCTAACCCGGTAATCGTCAACGCCATAGACGTAATCGAAAGATTTTAAGCCTGCTTTTTCAGCGGCAGATCCTTTCACCACAAGTGAAATATAACTGCCATAAGGCGTTTCAAAACCTAATTTTTTGGCTTTTTCTTCGTCAATTTCGTTGGAATGGATGCCGAGGAAGGCATAATTTTCAGGCTCATATTTTTTAGCCTCCGCGAGTTTAATGCGTTCGGCCTGCGATTGCACAATTCCTTCGGCTTTGGCTTTTTTTCCTTCGCGTTCGTATTCCACGACAATTTTTTCTCCGGGCTTCAGAGAGCTGACGGCGGTGGAAATATCGCTCCAGTCAATCATTTTGTAGCCATTGATGCTGTGGATGATGTCTTCATCTTTTAAGCCAATGGTTTCTGCCGTGGAGGTGGATACAATTTCAACTTTTACGCCGGCGGTCGCTTCTTCTTCCTCCTCTTCTTCAAGGCTGCTGACGCCGAGGAAAGCTTTTTCTTCCCAGTTCCACTCGGTTTCGGTCTCAAATTCGCGGCGCTTTTCGAAAGTCACTTCAACCGACAGCGCTTTGCCTTTGCGGAAAAGGTGGACGGTTGTTTTGTCGCCTGCTTTGAATTTGGACAACATGCCGCTCAAATCCATATTTTCGGATGCTCTCAGGTCGCCGACGCCATAGATGTAATCAAATGGTTGAATGCCAGCTTTTTCTGCCGCGTAACCTTTGATTATTTTAGTGACATAATTGCCGTGATAGTTGTTGGCGCCAAGCAGTTTGGCTTTGGATTCGGAAACCTGGTCGGAATTGACGCCCAAAAAGGCTTTGTCGGAAGAGGATTTCCATACATAATACTGTTGTGTGTTAGCCGGGTTGGTGGCCAGTACCGTGGAAACGGCGATAAGCAGCATAGTAAGGTGCTTCATGGCTATATGTTTTGCTTTTGTTGCAAGGACAGAAACGACCAAAGAAGGTTGCTTGCCTTTTGAATAAATTGTAAAGGGCATTCAAAAGCCCTATCTTCACCGCCAAATTGCAAACTGTAATGATAAACTTACGTCAAAACTCGATATGGGGTGGCGTTTTTCTGCCCAACGTTGTTTCTGGATTTCAGCTATTGCCTTTTTTGATGCTTTTTTTGTTCGCAACAAGTTGCAAAACTGCAAAAATTATGCCGCCCGAAGAGCGTTATGATACCCGTTTTGAAGAAAAAAAATCGCTGATCAATATCCCCGTTCGCATCAATATGATGGAACTGGAACAATCGCTCAACCGACAGTTAACCGGAGTGCTTTACGAAGACAAGGACATCAACGACGGCGACGATATGATGGTGAAAGCAGAAAAGCGTTCCGACATCAAACTTTCGGTGACCGGCCAGCAAATCAACTACCGCACACCGCTCAATCTCTGGATCAAATACGACCTTGGATTAACTACCGTGGAAGCCACCGGCGCCATTGCACTGAACTTCAAAACGGCTTTCGAAATTCGCAACGACTGGACCGTGGAAACCCGCACCGACATCGAAGGCTATGAATGGCTCGAAAAACCCAAAATGCGGGTGGTAGGCGTGAACCTCCCGATCGGGTTTATCGCGGATATGATCCTGAAAAACAGCAAAGGTAAACTCACTAAATCAATAGATAAACTGACCAAAGATAACCTCGACCTGCGCACCATGATAGAAAGCGCCTGGAAGCGTTTTTTTGACCCGGTATTGGTCGCGCCTGAATACAATACCTGGCTGACGCTGAACCCGGAAAGCATCGGCATGACGCCGCTGACTACGATCAACAACCAATTGGTCAGCACCATCGTCGTGGAATCCATGCCCACGGTGAAAATCGGCGACCGTCCGGAGGTTGCTTCTTCCAGACCATTGCCACCGCTGCGTTATGTGGACAAAGCCCAGGATGATTTCGTCATTCACCTGAAAGCGGATGTGAGTTTTCGGGAAGCGGAACGCATTGCGCAAACCTCGTTGGTTGGCCAAACCTTTACCCAGGGAAAACGCGCTGTAAAAATTGAGGACGTCAAGCTTTATGGTCAGGGCAATAACTTAGTGGTCACCACCAAATTATCGGGAAGCTATGAAGGGAATGTTTACCTCATCGGCAAGCCGGTGTACAATGCCAAAACCAATAAAATAGACTTGGATAACCTCGATTTTTCCTTGGAAACCAAAAGTTTTCTGGTCAAATCCGGCGCCTGGATTTTGAAAAGTACCCTGCGCAAAAAACTCCAGGAGAACTTAGATTTTTTGCTCGATTACAACCTGAAAGGCATTCAGGAACAACTCCAGCAGCAGTTGACGCACTTTACCCTGACTCCGGGGGCTTACCTTAATGGGCAGTTGCAGCAGTTGAATATTGAAAATGTTTATTTGACCCAAGACGCTATTATGGTGGACCTTGGACTGCAAGGGAGGGTTAATGTTGTTGTCAATGGATTGAACTAATTGAGTTGATCTATCTTAAGCAGCAGTGCCCTCAGTTATCTCCTTCAACACAGGATGCTGAAGCCCCGAGACTATATCTTTAGGAGCAACGCCATGCGCAATCAACTCTTTATCAATTCTAACATCCGTTCGATTTTCCTGTACCCAAACTTTTCCATCTACAAGATCGAAGTGGAAAACGGTATAGTGGACATGCCTGTCTTTGTACCACCCCATTCTGATGAGTTGGTAATGATGGTTCCTGGTATCGGCAATAACTTTATTTTCTACATCCGGCATGAAAGGAGAAGTGATCGCTGCGTATTCCTCTAATACATCAAGAATCGCTTTCTGATATTTTTTTAAATTTTCCATTCTACGACGGTTTGCGTTATCGGTTCAAAAATAACGAATTTTAGCTGATATTTTTCAATCGCTTTGTTAACCCCCCGGCTCTAACTGCAATAGAACGAGATTCTACCAGTGAATAGCTTGATTTGAAATCAAATCCTTATCTTTGCGCCTTCAAATCAGCAAACATCCGCATGTACGCAACAGCAGAACCCGCAATCACCTTCGATATCGCTAAAAATCTCGGGCTGACCGAAGATGAATTCGAGCGCATTAAAAACATCCTGGGGCGAACGCCCAATTTTACCGAGTTGAGTATTTTTTCCGTCATGTGGTCAGAGCATTGCTCTTATAAAAACTCCATTACCTGGTTGAAAACCCTGCCGCGCGAAGGCAAACGCCTGCTCGTGGAAGCCGGGGAGGAAAATGCCGGGCTTGTGGACATCGGAGATGGTTTAGCCTGTGCGTTCAAAATTGAATCCCATAACCACCCTTCCGCCATCGAACCTTATCAAGGAGCAGCGACAGGGGTTGGTGGCATTCACCGCGATATTTTCACGATGGGCGCCCGCCCCATAGCCGCCTTAAATTCGCTGCGTTTTGGCAATCCCGAACTGGCGCATACCAAGCGTTTGGTGCGCGGGGTCGTCAGCGGCATCGGCAACTACGGCAATTGCTTCGGCGTACCAACCGTGGGCGGCGAAGTCTACTTCAACGATAGCTACAACCAGAATATCCTCGTCAACGCTATGTCGGCGGGCATCGTCAAAGTAGGGGAAACCGTCTCCGCAACGGCTGCCGGCCCGGGCAATCCGGTACTGATCGTGGGTTCCGCCACCGGGAAAGACGGCATACACGGCGCTACGTTTGCTTCCGCCGATTTGACGGAAGACTCTGCTGAAGACCTTCCGGCAGTACAGGTTGGCGACCCTTTTCAGGAAAAACTACTCTTGGAAGCTTCGCTGGAAGCCATTAAAACCGGCGCCATTGTGGGGATGCAGGATATGGGCGCTGCCGGGATTACCTGTTCTACTTCAGAAATGAGCGCCCGTGGCAACGTGGGAATGCGCATAGATTTAGACAAAGCGCCGACGCGGCAAGCCGGTATGAAACCCTTTGAAATCCTGCTTTCGGAAAGCCAGGAACGGATGCTCATCGTTTGTATCAAAGGACGCGAAGCGGAATTAAAGGCTGTTTTTGACAAATGGGACCTGGTTTGCGAACAAATTGGTGAGGTGACGGAAACCGAACGCCTTGAGTTTTATTTCCACGGCGAAAAAGTAGCGGATGTGCCCACCCAGGAATTGGTCTTGGGCGGTGGCGCGCCGGTTTATAAAAGAGAGTACGCCAGACCGGAATACCTGAAAAAAATTGCCCAGTTCAAAAGCTCGGCAGTTCCCCGTCCGGAAAACTACGTAGAAACGGCCAAGCGCCTGTTCGCATCGCCGAACCTCGTTTCCAGACGCTGGATTTACGAACAATACGACTCGATGGTGCGCACCGGCAGCATGAGTACCAACAAACCATCCGACGCCGCTTTGGTATCGGTGAAAGGCACGAAAAAAGCATTGGCGCTGACGACCGATTGCAACTCGGCTTATGTGTACGCCGACCCATACATCGGCACGATGATTGCCGTTGCAGAAGCTGCGCGCAACATCGTATGCTCCGGTGGCGAACCCGTGGCCATTACCAATTGTCTGAATTTTGGCAACCCTTACAATCCGGAAGTTTACTGGCAGTTTGTCCACGCCATCAAAGGCATGGGCGATGCTTGCCGCAAATTTGATACGCCGGTTACGGGCGGCAATGTAAGTTTCTACAACCAGTCCGTTTTTAAAGACCGCACCGAACCCGTCTATCCTACGCCGACGATTGGCATGTTGGGCATTCTGGACGACACGAGCTTGCAAACGGGGATGTATTTTCAGGAAGCTGGCGACCAGATTTATATGTTGGGTACCCCGCACAACGACCTGGGAAGCTCGGAATATCTTCGTGTAATTCACGACATCCACCATTCTCCGCCGCCTTATTTTGACTTAGACGAGGAATACCACCTGCAGCAGCAAATCAAGGCGCTGATTCGCAAACGCATGTTTCGCTCAGCGCACGATGTCTCCGAAGGCGGACTGTTTGGGGCCTTATTGGAGTGCGCTATGGTGGAAGGTCTCGGTTTTGAAGTAGAAACAGACGGTAACTTCCGAAAAGACGCCTACCTGTTTGGCGAAAGCCAGAGCCGGGTGATTATCAGCGTTAAAAAGGAAATGGAAGACGAATTGGTCAACCAACTGAGCGCTCATAACGTTTCTTTTTCAAAATTGGGTGAAGTGAAAGGCGACCGGATGGTCATTGATGCAGAAGATTATGGTGTAGTAACTTCCTGGAAGCAGGTTTACGACGACACTTTGACAGACATACTTGAAGCGGAGTAATTGCGTAATGTCTTAAGTCGAAGGTCTAAAATCTTAAATCCAATATCTCAAATCTATCATCTTATTTATCATGAACATGAGAAAAATTGCGACTGTTTTAGCTGCTTTCCTGCTCGTACTGACCGCCTGGCAGTGCGGTGGCCCGCAAAAAGGCCTGGTCATTTCGGGCGAATTGAAAAATGCCCAAAACATTCAGGCATTTCTGGATTTCGTTGTGATCGGACGAGCAAATAGCGTCGTGAATAAAGTAGACGTGAATAGCTCCGGTGAATTCGTTTTTGAATTTCCGGAAGGCCTGGAACCAGGTATTTACAACCTTCGTTTTGGCGCCCGCCGCATCAATCTGGTATTGGACGGTACGGAAAAGAAAGTAGAGATCAAGGGTGACCTGAATACACTTGAAACGTACAATTTTACGGTCACCGGCTCGCCGCAAACGCAGGCTTTTGTCAATTTGATGCAAGCCGGTTTGAGCAGAAGGTTGCGTCCGGAAGACATCAGTACTTTTGTAGACACGACGACCAACCCGTTGATGGGCGCTTTTGTGGCTTTCAAAACATTGGGTACCGGCGGTCAATTTCTTGAAATCCAGAAAAAAGCGCACGCTAAACTGGCAAAAGCTACGCCAACCTCCGAGCAGGTTACGGAATACGGCAATTTCATCAACTTAGTAGAATCGCAGTACAATCAGCAACGCGCTACGGAATTGATCCAGGTCGGACAAATGGCGCCGGACATCAAGCTGCCAAGCCCGGATGGTAAAGAATATGCACTTTCTTCGCTGAAAGGCAAAGTGGTGCTGCTCGATTTCTGGGCAAGCTGGTGCGGCCCTTGTCGCGCAGAAAACCCGAACGTGGTGAAAATCTACGATAAATACAAGTCGCAGGGTTTTACGGTGTTCAGCGTATCGCTCGACGGTTTAGACTCGCGCTCCATTGCGCGCCTTTCTTCGCCTGACCAGGCCGCAACGATGGTTCAAGGCTCTAAACAACGCTGGATAGATGCCATCGCCCAGGATAACCTGAAGTGGGATTACCACGTTAGTGACCTGAAAAAATGGGAATCTGCGCCTGCTGGATTGTATGGTGTAACGGGCATTCCCCGGACGTTCCTCATTGACCGCGAAGGCAAAATTGCAGCAATTGGCTTGCGTGGCGCCGACCAGATTGAAAGTGCCCTGAAACAAGCGCTTTAGAAAGACCAATAGGTGCAGCGCACCAATAATATTTGTAGTAGAACCACGGGAATAAAGGGTAGCGAGTGCCCAGTCCCGCGCAGCGGGATGCAGCGCACCGTAATCTTCATGTTTCATCGTGAAACCGTTGTTACGGTGCGCTGCACCTTATTCAACCTGTATAATTAATATCTACAAAAATTTTAGGTGCGCTGCACCTATGTAAAGCGTCATCCTTTCAACCCCAACTGATTGATGATCTTTGTTTCGCTTTTGGGTAACGCCGTGCTTTCATCAAAACGGATACCCCAGCGCCAGGTTAAAGTTCAGATCCCGGACGTTCCAGCCGGTGCGAAAATTTTCCCAATACGCGGATTCAGGATCAAAGCCGGGGTTGGCCGTATATGGATAGCGCAGCTTAACGCCCACATCGAGGCGGAAAATAAAAAAAGTGAGGTCAACTCGTGCGCCTAATCCGGTACTCAGCGCAATTTGTTTGTAAAACGGATCATTGACTTTGACTTCTCCGTCGCTGTTGGTGAAGGTCTTTTCGCGGAGCAGGAACTGAGAGCCGATCCGGGAAGTATCGCGCCGAAGCGTCCACGTATTGCCGCCATCCAGAAAAAGGGCGCCTTTAACTTTCCAAAACAAATCGAACCGGTATTCCGCATTGAATTCAAGCTTCATATCGCCGGCCTGATACAGGCGGGTATTGTTTCGGGTATCCAAAGAAAGGGAATCGAGAAAACCGCCCGGACCCAAGCCGCGTTGAGGCCAGCCGCGGATGCTGTTGCCGCCGCCTACGTAAAATTGTTTGACATACGGAACATCCGTTGTAAACCCAAACGGGCGCGCAATGCCTGCCACAAAGCGGAGGGCGACGCTGCGTCGGGGATTAAAATTGCGGTAATAGCGCAAATCAACTTCCGTACGGACGTATTGCGAAAAGTCCGTATCGCCCAATTTTAAGGTTTTCGGTTCGAGGGCAAATTCATTGTACAGCGCATTGATTCCCCACAATTCTGCGCCCGCCATTTCAAACTGAAATCCAAAATAGCTCGATTCTCCTCTGGTTCTGTTAGGTCGGGTCGTTTTGACAAAAGTAAAATCGCGGAACAACAGGCTGACAAACAATTGTTGTCCAAAACTACGGCCAAGGAAAGGGTTAATGTCTACCAATTCCTGAAACCTGGGATAGATATCCGGCCTCAGATAATCAATGCCGATGTGGTTGATGACGTAGCGCCGTTGCGCATCGCGCTGAAAATCATAGCCGTAGGAGGCGTTGAACAGGTTATATTGGTACCAGTCGGGAATGAGCAGGAAATTATAACTGGCGGAAATGCGCGTGGGGGCTGTTTCGCTAAGCGATTGGTAAAAACCGTCACCGAGTACTTTTTTCTTTTTCCCCCAGGGAATGGTATTTAAGCCTTTCCACAGGCCCAGGTAATCCACAAACTTGGGCAGGTAAAGATCCGATTGAATACGGAGGTCAATGGTATTCCAAAAAGGAATGTCTTTGTTTTGTCGCTTCAGGATGTTCATTTCCACCCCTGCACTGAGGCTGGTAATGAGGAGTTCGGCGCCTCCAAGCAGGTTCCTGTTGCGCAGGCTTGGGTTAAAAGCGATGCCCAATAATTCGCCCGAGCCCGAACTGCTGCTTCGGTTGGTATAATTCAGGTCAAAACTTACGCCCATTTCCATTTTGCTGTTGGGGGTCAACTCGATCCGGAAGTTGAGCCGGTCACGGTTGATCGTATCGGCTTCCTGCCGGATGCGCACAAAGCTGAACACGCCAAGCCCCGAAAGCTGACGGTAGGTTTTGTCTAATAATTCCTGCTGGAATAAGGCGCCGCTTTTCAGAAAGATACTTCGCAACACCACGTCTTCATCCAACCAGCCGAGCCGTTTCTCTGAGCGAAAGCGGTAGCCACTGATCAGGGTGTCGGTCTGATACTGACCGCTTCCGGCAGCATCGTAATCCAAATAAATGGTTACTTCGCCAACGGAGTATTGCTGGTGGAGGCTGTCTGAAAAAGGCGTGTTGACCTCTAAGTAGATGTTTGCCTTTGGAGAACGCCGGGCCGTATCCACGACTAAAGGCGCGATGTAGTTGGCATAAAAAAAAGCATACCCCCGGTTGCGCAGTGCGCGCGTAATGCGGTCTTTTTCCTGTTCGTACAGGTTCAAATCCATAGGACGCCCGGATCTGAGCGGGGAGCTTCTTTCTAATTGCTTCAGTTCTTTTTCAATCAGAGAATCGGGGCTGGAATAAAAAACGCTGTCAATGATAAAGCGCTGTCCGGGGTCAACGTGGTAGACGCTTTCTATTTTTTTCTTTTTTTTGACGACGCTGGTATGGTAAACACTTGCGTGGTAATACCCCGAGTAGCGCAGGTAGTACAACATACCTTCAATGGTGGCTTCGGTGAGCGCCGGGTTGTAAATGGCAGGCCGTTCTGCGATGCGCCGGCGTTGCAGCCGCTTGAAACTTCCGTTTTTAGTGGTGTCGAGTGTAGTGTAATAAAACCACTCCCGTGGAATAAAAAAGAAGCTTCGGTTGGGCTTTTGCTTGTAAAAGGTAGATAACTCGTATTTTAGCAGCGACTTGTTGTCTAAAGGTTCTGTGCCATAAAATTTCACCTCGTTGCTTTTGAGAAGCAATTCATTGGGTTCCATATATTTAGAAACGCCACAAGAACCTAAGGCGAAGCTCAGTGCCGAAAAAACGATGGTATAGGTGACGGCTCTTTGTAAACGCATTTTCAAATCTTCAAATTTTCAAATCAAAATGCCGCTTTCCAAAAATACGATAAAATACCTTCGTTCGCTGCACCTCAAGAAATTTAGACAAAATTATGCCAATTTCATCATTGAAGGCGACAAAATGGCCCGCGAAATCTTGGAGACCGATGCGCTGGAACTGGAAGGCATTTATGCACTGGCACCCTGGATAGCAACGAATGCACAAGCGCTTCGCCGTTTCGATGATCGGGTCTTTAAGCTTTCTTTAACCGAACTGGAGCAAATTTCCCTGCTCACCACCCCAAATCAGGCCTTGGTTGTGGTGCGCAACCCTGATTTTAAACCGGATATCGCGCAATTGGCCCAGGGACTGAGTTTGTACTTAGACGGCATCCAGGATCCCGGCAATGCCGGCGCTATCTTGCGCATTGCCGACTGGTTTGGGATCAGGCAGGTGCTTTTTGCGCCGGGCAGCATTGAAATCTACCACCCGAAATTGGTACAAGCCTCAATGGGAGCGATTTTACGGGTAAACTGTGCCGAAGCGCCGTTGGAATCGCTGGTGAGCAAATTGCCTGCAAATTTTCCGGTTTACGGCGCTGCGATGGAGGGGGAAAGCATTTATACCGCGCCGCTGACCCAACAGGGCATCCTCGTCATTGGCAATGAAGGCAACGGCATCTCTGAAGCTGCGCAACAATTACTCACCCGCCGCATTACCATCCCGGCAGACCCCGCCGGCGGCGCAGAGTCGCTGAATGCGGCCATCGCGGCGGGGATTATTTGTGCGTTTTTTAGAAAAACAACTTAGCGCCCCTTCGAACAACCCTACAACCGATTCTTATTCACAATCTCCAGCAGTTCGTCCCGGTAATTTTTGCCGACCGGCAGGTGTTTGGCCACGTTCTTTTCCATGACCTCCACCATATTACCAACGATGGCGTTGATTTTGCCGATGTTGACGATGTAGGAGCGGTGTATGCGTTTGAACTGCGAAACGGGCAGCTTGTCTTCTAAACTTTTCATCGTTTGCAGGGTGATGATGCGGCCTTTGTCGGCCCGGATGATGACATAATCCTTCAACCCCTCGATGTAAATGATCTCTTCAAAATTGACCTTCACCAATTTTTTGTCGGCCTTTACAAAAATAAACTCGGGTCTGTCTTCTTGTTCACTGTGGGGCGCCGGCGCTTTATCCCGTTGTTGCAGATCGAGTTGATCCATTGCTTTGTTGACCGCTTTGAGGAAACGCTCCATCGAAATCGGTTTCAGCAGGTAATCTAAGGCATTGAGTTCAAAACCCTCGATGGCATAATTGGAATAGGCCGTGGTGAAAATCACCAGGGGTGGCTTATTGAGCGTTTTGAGAAAGTCAATTCCGGTGAGTTGAGGCATTTGAATGTCTAAAAACATCAGGTCTATCGAGCCGTTTTTAAGCGCTTCATTGGCTTCAAAGGCATTGTTGCACTTCTGAACCAAGTGCAGTTCCGGGATTTTTTCGATGTACGTTTCCAGAACATCCTGTGCTAAGGGTTCGTCGTCCACAATGATTACATTAATCATAATACCTGTTTTTGATTGGTGTCAATTCAAGTTAATCTTCAAATTTACGACATAACTATTAGGATTGTCATCAATGTCCAGTGCATAATTTTCCGGATACAGTAAATTAAGCCGCCGGTGCACATTGACCAACCCTATGCCGCCACTCCTTCGCAAGTCCCGGGGGGGCAGCACGTCCGGTTTGCTGTTTTCAATAAAAAAATAGACCGTATTGCTTTCCACCTGCATTCGGATCAGTACAAAACCCTTGGTAATGTGATTGTTAAGGCCATGTTTGAAACTGTTTTCAAGAAACGGAATAAACATGAGCGGCGCAATTTTTTGCTCCCCGACCTGCCCCTCTACCTCAAATCGAATGTCTACTTTCTGGCCATGCCGCAGGCGTTCCAGGTCTAAATAATTCTGAATATAATTGACTTCTTTGCTCAGGGGGACGCGCTTTTCATTGCATTCATAAAGCATATAGCGCATCATTTCCGACAACTTCAGGACAATTTCCGGCGCCTGATCCGATTTTTTCAGCGTCAGGGCGTAGAGGTTGTTCAGCGTGTTGAACAAAAAGTGCGGGTTGATCTGGGATTTGAGAAAACGCAACTCCGATTGCATGGTTTGCGTTTCTAATTCCTGCCTTTCCTTCAGTTGTTTGGACCAATCCGACACGATTTTCACAATCGTGGAGATCCCCGCTACGAGAAAGGAAATGAGGAAGTAAAAATTGCGGCTCTCCACCAGCATCTTTTGCGCTTCGGGGTGTCCGGTAAATTTCAGGTAAAACACAATGACATTCAGCGGGGTGATGATGACCGTGGACAGAATCAATAACCCGCAGTAGGTCACGAATTTGTTTTGGGTCAGATAATTGGGAATGAGGTAGTACAGGTTGAAATAAACGATCAGGCAATAGAAAAAAATGCGAATAATTTCATTGCTCAGCGTGAACCAAACACCCTGCTCAAAACCTTCTATAAGGATGAGGACAAGCAAGGCAAACAACCAAAACAGCGAATGGTACACCACCCGTCGTGTGATGAAATTGTACAGCGTTGCTCCAATATCTTTGCGAAAATCCATATTCTTGTTGAAGGCTAAAGTACCAATTAAGGGAGGCAAAATAGAGAAAATCAGATAAACGTATTCAAATTTCTGACCACCCTTTCCGCAAACCGTATTTTCGGCAATTGCATCGAAATGCAACCGTGCTGATATTGCCGATTCTTTGTAACTTTGCGGCCAATTTTTTTTTAGGCCAGATGAAATAGAGGAAGAGCGGGCGTTTTTGATTGACGAATATTCAAATGTGCGATAACAATGGTTTATTTGACGAGGCGGGAGCGATTTAATGCCGCCCACAAACTTTGGGTAGCCGCCTGGGATGACGAAACAAACCGGCGCGTTTTCGGCAAGTGTGCCAACCAGAACTGGCATGGCCACAACTACGAACTTTTTGTAACGGTTAAAGGAATGCCTGACCCGCTCACGGGCTTTATTGTGGATGTCAAGGAGTTGAGCCAATTGATCAAAACGGTCATTGTAGACCAGGTTGACCATGCCAACCTCAACCTCGATGTGGAATTTATTCCGAAAGGAATGCAACCAACAACGGAAAATTTAGTTATCCTGTTTTGGAAAGCATTAGAGCCGCATCTTCAAAACTGCAAACTCCACAGTATCCGATTGCATGAAACGGAAAACATTTATGCCGAATATTTTGGCGAGTAGTCCTGGTTTTGAGGTTGCCGGTGAAAAGTTATTGCAGAAAAACGAACAACATGGCGCAGCAGAATAAAGACCACCAGGCGGAAGCCGACCTTCAGGCAATGATTCAGAGCTACCAGACGATTCTGGAGCGACTCGGCGAAGACGTCAACCGGGAAGGATTGTTGAAAACGCCGGAGCGGGCCGGAAAAGCCATGCGTTTTCTGACCAAAGGGTATGAAGAAGACGCGGAAGCCATTTTGCGCTCCGCGATGTTTCGGGAGGAATACAGCGAAATGGTGATCGTCAAAGACATCGAGTTGTATTCGCTGTGCGAACACCACCTGCTGCCTTTTTATGGCAAAGCGCACGTCGCCTATATCCCCAACGGCCACATCGTCGGATTGAGCAAAATCCCCCGCGTGATTGACGTGTTTGCCCGGCGTCTTCAGGTGCAGGAGCGCCTCACCGACCAGATTTTGCACTGCATCCAGAATACCCTGAATCCCCTGGGCGTGGCCGTCGTCATCGAAGCCAAACACATGTGCATGATGATGCGCGGCGTGCAAAAACAAAATTCGCTCACCACCACTTCCGCCTTCACCGGGGAGTTTCAACGGGTGGAAACGCGGAGTGAGTTTTTGGCGCTGATTGGGTCGAGACTACATTGATTTGAAAATTTGGTGATTTGAAAATTTGAAAATGGAGTTTGTCGTTGCGACAGCATCTTCAAATTTTCAAATCCCTAATTTTCAAATTATCAAATTTTCAAATCTTCAAATTAATGAAAGCATACATCTTCCCCGGCCAGGGCGCCCAGTTTCCGGGCATGGGCAAAGACCTTTACGAAAGTTCGGAGCAGGCACGTTCCCTTTTTGAACAGGCCAATGACATTTTGGGATTTCGCATCACCGACGTGATGTTTGAAGGCAGCGAAGAAGACCTGCGCCAAACGAAAATCACCCAGCCGGCCATTTTTATCCACTCCTGCATCACCGCGCAATTGTCAGGCGACGCTTTCCAGCCGGATATGGTGGCGGGGCATTCGCTGGGCGAATTTTCGGCGCTCGTTGCAGCCGGCGCCTTGTCTTTTGAAGACGGCCTTCGCTTAGTGCAACAACGGGCAATGGCCATGCAAAAAGCCTGCGAAGCGGTGGAAGGCACCATGGCCGCCATTTTGGGTCTGGAAGACGAAGTGGTGGAGCAGGTTTGCAGCGGCATTACGGAAGAAATCGTCGTGCCTGCCAACTACAACTGTCCGGGCCAATTGGTCATTTCCGGTAGTGTGCCAGGCATTGACCTCGCCATTGAAAAATTGACGGCTTCGGGTGCGCTTCGCGCCATGAAACTCGCAGTCGGGGGCGCTTTCCACTCGCCGCTGATGCAGCCGGCACAGGACGAATTGCGCGCCGCCATCGAACGCACGGCTTTTGCAACGCCGGTTTGCCCGATTTACCAAAACGTACACGCCCAGGCGGAAACCGCCCCTGCGAAAATCCGCGAAAACCTCGTGGCGCAACTAACCGCGCCGGTGCGCTGGACGCAAACCATGCAAAACATGATCCGCGACGGCGTCACCGAATTCATCGAGGTAGGCGGCAATGGCAAAGTTTTGCAGGGTTTGGTAAAAAAAATAGACCGCAAGTTTCCGACGGCGGTGTTGTAGGATGACGCGGGGGGGTATGCCTAACTCTGCCAGACTTCATGTACCTCCGCGAGACTAATGTCGTCAACTTAACGACGTAAACGACCCTGAAAGGGTCAAATTTGAATAGCCCCGAATGCAATTCGGGGAAAGGTGGAAGTGGGGAGGGGAACCAACCCCGAATGGGGTTGAATGTAGAAAATGGAGTGTAACGGATTAATATTCAACCCCATTCGGGGTTGGGCGTTACCTTTCGCTAATCCCTGCCCCCCGATTGCATCGGGGGTTATTCACCTTATGGACAGACACTAAAAAGACATACACTTCTTAAACTATTGGGAGAAGTTGATTTTCTAATTTTTTGAACAGATATTTACGCGCTTTGGGGCCACGATTTTAACCGTGTTCCATCACACAGCAAGCGGAACAAACAGCATGGTCAGATCAGAAATAAAAAGTGGAAAAGTATTGCTCGCGGAACCGTTTATGATGGATCCGAACTTCCGGCGTTCTGCCATCCTGCTGTGTGAACACACCAGCGAAAGCAGCATCGGGTTCATCATGAACAAACCGTTAGACGTGCGCGTGGACGAACTGATCGAAGGATTCCCCGAATTTGAATCCACCGTTATGTTTGGCGGGCCGGTGCAAACCGATACCATCCATTACCTCCACAACACCGGCGACTTGCTGGAAGGCAGCCGCCGCATTTCCGACGGCGTTTATTGGGGAGGCGATTTTGAAAAACTCAAATTCCTGATCCACGCCCAGCTCATCCTGCCCGAAAACATCCGCTTTTTTGTCGGCTATTCGGGCTGGTCGGAAGGCCAACTGACCGATGAAATGTCCTACGGCTCCTGGCTCGTCGCCGACATGGACGCCAACTACCTCTTCAAAACCCGACCCGACAGCCTCTGGCGCCAGGCCATGACCCACAAAGGCGATACCTTTGCCATCATCGCAGGAATGCCGGAGCAGTTGATCTGGAACTAGCGGTGGTTATTGGTGTATTTGTTATTGGTTATTGGTGGGATATTACGAAGCTTATCAATAACAAATAGCTGATAACTAATATCTTTACGCGGTCACGGAAAGCAATCTTCTTTATGAAATCTCTGAACATCACGAAGCTCACCAATAACCAATAACCAGTACACCAATAACCAGTACACCAATAACCAATCCCCGATTAGTTTACATAAACTTAATCCTCAACATACTTGGTCTGCAACGTAGGATTGCTATATTTGTCTCACATTATGTTCCCACCGATATATAAAACCTGCACCGGGCTGTAAGTTATTCCGAAGTTGCAGACCACACTTTTTTACTATTCACCCTACAGATTTACGCTTTACCAAACAGATTTACGACACAAAGGGCTATTCGCAGGAGGTACGCGGATGGGGATTTTTTATTTAAACTAAAACTTAAAACAGATGAAACACGGAATTTTACGGGTTGGGTTTTTGATGGTGATGATGGGAATGGTGCAGGTGGGATGGGGACAGATTTTTTCAAATCCGATTACGGACGCAAATCCTAGCACTTCAAACCCATATACCAATGGGCAAACTGTAAATGCTAATATAACTGTATCTGGAATTGGTAGAGGTCCTGGGATTTTAGGAAATAATGCTAGTAATCGTTATAATTCCAGGGATTGGAGTACAGCAACGTCAATTGAATCAATGGACTACTTTACCTTTACTTTAACACCTAATGTAGGCTATGAAATTGATTTTGTTAGTTTCGTATATACAAGCCAAGCATCTCCGGATGGTCCTACGGTTTTTGCTTTTAGATCAAGTTTGGATGGCTTTGCTTCGGACATTGGTGTCCCAACGGCTGGCGGGACTACAATTAGTTTATCGAGCGCTACTTATCAAAATATTACTGCTTCCATTGAATTTAGACTTTACGGATGGGATGCCAATACGAGCGCAGGTACTTTTAGTGTAAACGATTTTACCTTCAATGGATTTGCTCCACTCCCCGTAGAACTTACCTTTTTTGAAGCTAATTCAGTAAAAAATAATAGTGTTCTCACCTGGTCCACCGCCACCGAGCTCAACAACGACCACTTCCAAGTCGAGCGCAGCGCAGATGGCCGCAGCTTCGACGCCATTGGCAAAGTGAACGGCGCCGGCACCAGCTACGAAACGCTGCACTATGCGTTCACCGATGAAAAACCGCTGGCAGGCTGGAACTACTACCGCCTCAAACAAGTAGACTTCGATGGCCAATACGCCTACTCACCCGTTCGCGCCGTGCAGATGGAGCAGTCGGTGGCGGTGGCGGATCGCCTGTCGTTTTTCCCGAATCCTGCGGGCCATGAAATTGTGCTGAAAAGCCAGGCCGGTGTTTCGCCCGGCGACCGGCTGGAGGTGTTTGATCAGTTTGGCCGAGTGGTGTTGCAAGTACAGGTTGCGGAAACGCCGGATACCCCGATTGACCTTTCGGGGCTGTCTGCCGGTCATTATGTGGCGCGCCTGCAAACGGCCAATGGCTTAGCGACGGGCACGTTTGTGGTGAATCGGTGAGCTGATTAAATTATTTTAGCGGGCATTGCCGGGCGGAACCCGGCAAATAGGAGACGCGAGGCGGAGCCATCGCGCCAGCGGGTGATTTTTTAAGGTCATTCTTCATTTTTAGGGACTTGGGGGACAGCGGCGACGACGAAACGCCGGTCGCCGCTGTCCCCCAAGTCCTTAAAAATGATTATATTCCTCCGCCCATGCCTCCTTTAATTGGTTAATAATCATTTCCATTTCCCCTATTGCTTTTTCCTGTAATCAATTCGTGCTTTGGTCATTCGTTCGCGCATTCCGCCTTCTTCAATAAATGCTTTTTCTAAAGACTTCATTTGCTGGCTGAGCAGGTAGGTCACAATTTTAATCAGGCAAATCATGGCGTTGGCGCATATTTCAGGATCGTCGTGTTCAATGGCTTTGCGGTAGGTTTCGTAGTTGGCATTGGGGGTGCGGTTTAATTCCCGGAATCGCACTACATACCGGTGTTCTTTTTCCCATACTCCCAGTTTGCGTGTTCTCAAAAAATCCTGGTAATCAATCAGCAATTCTTCAAGGCTGGCACGGGCCACGTTGGTCAATTTTATTTCCGTTTCCTTAGAGGTCGCTGAGGCCATGCTTGCTTCGGCAATATTCTGCTTGCCGCTTCGGGCAGCCTGCACCATTTGGTCAATGGTGCGGTCGTATTTTTTAAAAAACCGGTTGGTGAAATAAATGGTGCCATCGTAGATGACCTCCGATTTTTGGTAAGTGATCAGGTTGCGGTAGCCGCCGTGGGTTGGGATAAAGCCTTCTTTGTTGTTGTTGGGTGTATCGTTTTCCATCGTTGTTGTTTTTGGGACTTTGGGGACAGCGGCGACGGTATACCGGTCGCCGCTGTCCCCAAAGTCCCTGGTAATGACTGTTTGTTGTTTCACAGACAAAGCTCAAGCATGTAAAGTTATTACTTTTTTCAATGCGAAGTCGCCCCAATGAACTACCGATATTAAAGCCCCCCAGCCGCCGCCTCATCCAATAACCAAAGCAAGTTCCCCGCTTCCGGATTAACCATTGCAGCGGGCAACTGTTCCCAACCCGCTCTTTTTTTCAGCACCTTGGCGACCATTTCCGCTTTGGCCGCTCCGGTGGCGATGAAAACCACGGTGTTGGCGTGGTTGATGGTGTTGCCGGTCACCGTGATTCTTTGTTGCCCGCTTTGGGGATGTTCGGCCACCTCAAAAGGGTGGTCGCTGTGGAAAAGGTGAATGTTGTTGGGGAAAATGGATGCCGTATGCCCGTCATCGCCCAGGCCAAGCATCAGGAGGTCGAATACCGGGATGCCCTTGCTGACGGCTAAGTTTTGATGCACCGTTTCCGTGTACCGGATCGCCTCCGCCGCAGGATCGGCTTCGCCCTGAATCCGGAAAATCTGGTCTGCCGGAATCGGAACGCGGTCTAACAGGCTTTCTTTCGCCATCCGGTAATTGCTTTCCGGGCTATCGGGGGGCACGCACCGTTCGTCGCTCCAAAACACCTGCACCTTGTTCCAAGCAATCTCATCCCTGAAGTGGGCAGCGAGGTATTCAAAGACCGTTTTGGGCGTACCGCCACCGGACAAAGCGATGGAAAAAAAACGGCCTTCCGGCGTGTTTTCGACGCCGTTCGCGAGCAATGCTGCAAAATATTGCGACAGGTCGGCGGTGTTGTTGAATATTTGGATGTGCTTTTTCATGATTAACGTGAATTCGGCCATTTTTAAGGAACGGCGGACTAAAGCCCGCGAAACGAAGGGCGCCGTGCTTTGTTCCGCGCTACGGTTGGGACACATCTCGGCAACTTGTTGATTTTCAATCAATTGAAAATTGAATCATAAAATCACAATTCATTGAAAATCAAGTTCTTAAAAAGTGTGACTCCGACTTGTGTCCCAACCGTAGG
>Ga0209573_1001185_pt1 | contig 42659 bp, 44 predicted proteins | sample TNRBio252014_DNA_FD_185870 | JGI IMG/M metagenome (GOLD analysis project Ga0209573, IMG submission 185870) | Wastewater treatment Type I Accumulibacter community from EBPR Bioreactor in Madison, WI, USA - TNR Reactor_6/25/2014_ DNA (SPAdes)... | ecosystem: Engineered > Bioreactor > EBPR >...
CAACCGGCGTTGTGATCAGCGCTGCAAAAGCCGCGCAAAGGACGATTTTCTGCAATTAAGGCTCCCAAGCATGGAGAGCCCGTCCCGAAAGCCCTCAACCCCGCCGCTTTTCGTATTTCACGATGAAATCGACATTTTGTTGTTCGATATGCGAAAGCTCGATCTTTCCAAGGCTCGGCACATACCAGTCGAATTGCTCGAAATAGGTTTCCATCGCCTTGGTTTTGAAATCCCAGCCGCGGCGCGCATAGATTTCATTTCGGGCAATGCGCAGTTGCTCCTTGGTCAGCGGCGCAAGGTCTTGGGTGATCAGCAGGCGGCGGTCCGAGTCGGGTAAAAGGAAATCCGAATCCGGAATGGCCGGCTTCAGCTCGTACCGGCGGATCGTCTCGACATTGGCAATTTCGAGCTTGCTCAGCTTGGTCTCATTCTCGCCGGGCTGATACCAGTCAAACTGGGAAAAATGGGCGGCGAGCGCCTTATCGGCGAATCTTCGATTGTGGCGGGCGAAGATTTCATTGCGGGCAATGCGCAGTGTTGCGGCGTCGAGACCTTGAAGATCAATCTCGGTCAATGCGCGCACATCGGAGTCCTCAAACACCAGCCCGATCGTCATTTCGATCGGCTCAGCCTCCTGTTCGGCCACTGCTCCCTGCCCAGCATCGTTTCGGCCCAGATAAAAATCACGGTCAAGACTGCCTTGCAGATAAGTCGTCTGCCGGCCGGAAGTCTTGTCGCGCACGAAGGTCGTAACCTTACGGATCATCGCGCCCAGTTCGATGTCGGGATCGGCAATATTCTGCATAACGGCTTCTGCGAATGGGCTGTGATCGCCAAAGCCATCCAGAGCGGTCATGCCCTGCGCGGTGGCGTAGATGGTCATGGTGTTGGCGCCATATTGCGGTGACTTCTCAGGCGCCGAAAGCGGCGCAGCGCCCCTGCTCTCCAACGGGTTGTTGCGGCAGGCGTCAAACATCAGCAGCTTGAGATCCGCATGGGTCGAGGCCAGCGCCTGCACCAGACGATCAACGTCGAAGGCCTCCGTGTCGACCTGATCAAAGCTCGCCATCGAAAAATCAACTGGCAGGAGGAAATCCCGGTGATTTATGCGCGCACCATGACCGGCGTAGTAGATCATCGCCGCCTCGCCCTGGCGGGCACTCGCGACAAATGTGTCAATGGCGCGCTGGATAGAGGCAAGGTCGGTGTCCTCCAGCACCACCACGTCAAAACCGATCTGCGCCAGACTGCCGGCGATGCCACGTGCATCGGCGATCGGATTGCGCAACTCATAACCGGGCCGATAGGACGAGTTGCCGATGACCAGCGCGTTTCGGCCAGCCGCCAGCGCTTCGACCGAAACGGTCGAAGCCAACATGACGAACAACGCCGTCACTGTCCGGGCCCTGGCCAACGCGGACTTCATGAACACGCCCCTTACTGGCAAAATCTAATGCGCTGTGCGGCTTGCGGTCAAGATGACCGCTTTTAAGTATTGCTCCATCTGGCCGCTGCCTCACCGTCGCTTTCCCTGGCCGATACCCAATCGCCGGCCGAGCCGTCCGCGCGATGCTCCTTTTTCCAGAAAGGCGCGCTCGATTTGAGGTAGTCCATTAGAAACGTAGCTGCATCGAACGCGGCCTGTCGATGAGCAGATGCAGCCAAAACCAACACGATGTTTTCGCCGGGCGCAATTTTCCCGAAACGATGAATGGCGGTCAGGCCCATCAGAGGCCACCGATCAACCGCTTCATTGGCGATGCGCGTGATCTCGGAAGTCGCCATGCCGGGATAATGCTCGAGTTCAAGCGCCGACAGCGCGCCCGCCTCGGCGCGGCACAAGCCCGTAAACGTCACCACGGCCCCAACCTCGCTGTGGCCTTGCGTCAACGCTTTGATTTCGGCGGCGATGTCGAAATCCTCTGCCTGAACCCGGATGATCGGAGTGATGTTGGCCATTGGCTGCAACTTAGCCGCCAGTCATCGGAGGAAACAGAGCGATCTCACGCGCACCGGCAACCGGCTCCTTGTGGTCGACATGTTCCTGATTGATGGCGACGCGGATCACCTCCGGCTGTTGCAGCGCCTCGCCATACCCCTCGCCCCGGTCGCGCAGCCAGTTGAGCAGATCGCTGACCGTCTTGACGTCTAGGGGAAGCTCAACGTCCTCTTCGCGCACCCCAATTCGTTCGCGAACCCAGGCGAAATAGATAAGCTTCGTCATTCGTCGACCAGATGCTTGAGGCCTGCACGGAAATAATCATAGCCGGTATAGAGCGTCAGGATTGCGGCCGCCCACAAAAGCACGATGCCCGTCTGCGTGGCGTAAGGAATGATCTTGTCCAGCGCTGGTCCCGCCAATAGCACTGCAATCGCGAGCATCTGGACCGCAGTTTTCCACTTGGCTAGCCGTGACACGGGCACGCTGACCTTCAAATCCGCAAGGTACTCCCGCAGACCCGAGACGAGAATCTCGCGGTTCAGAATGATGATTGCCGCCCACAGGCTCCAACCGGCTATCGTTCGGTCGGTGTCGGCGGCCAGCAGCAGCAGGCAGGTCGCGACCAACAGTTTGTCGGCGATCGGGTCAAGCATGCGCCCGATGTTCGACGACTGGTTCCACGCACGGGCCAGATAGCCATCAAGATAGTCGGTGATCGAAGCCAGGATAAAGATGATCACAGCGGCCCAGCGCGCGCCATCGCTCGACTGGAGCCGGCCCTCCAGGAAGAAGCAGAGGACGACCAGCGGCACCGCCAGGATGCGGGCGTAGGTCAACATATTGGGCAGGTTAAATGCGCGGGACGCCATTTTGGGCACGGTTCTCGATCAGTATTACAGACAATGGATCAGATAAATCGCGATCCGGTCAATCGTTCCTACTGCAAATGGTTAGTGCAGGATACGGTTTCAGCGCGACATTACCTTTCGTGAAAATGGTTGTAGACGAGCAGCGCTACCGACTCGGAAATGCCGTCGACCGCCATCAAATCGTCGATTGCCGCCCGGCCGACCGCCTTGGCCGTCCCGAATGCCAGTAACAAGGCGCGCTTTCGCGAAGGACCAATCCCGGCGATTTCGTCCAGCGGGTTCTTAACAAGCTCCTTCTTGCGCCGCGCTCGATGCGAACCAATTGCGAAGCGATGCGCCTCATCGCGGAGCCGCTGGACAAAATAGAGCACCGGATCTCGAACCGGCAGAGAAAATGACGGCTTGTCGCGTGGGAAAAACCGCTCACGGCCCGCCTCGCGGTCCTGCCCCTTGGCGACGCCGATGGCGACAACGCGGTCTTCGATGCCCAGTTCGGCAAGGATCGAGCGCACTGCCGTCATCTGCCCCTGCCCGCCATCAATCAGGATCACGTCCGGCCAGGCCGGAAAACCGGCGTCCCGGCCATCCTCAATGTCGTCACCTTCGGCATAGTCTTTCACCAGCCGGGAAAATCGCCGCTGCATGACCTCACGCATCATGCCAAAATCATCGCCCGGTGTGAGGTCGGTCGAGCGGATGTTGAATTTGCGATACTGATTTTTCACAAAACCTTCCGGTCCCGCGACAATCATCGCGCCGACGGCATTCGCGCCCATAATATGGGAATTGTCGTACACCTCGATGCGGCGTGGGGTCTTTTCAAGCCCGAAAGTCTGGGCAAAGCCTTCCAGAAGGCGCTGCTGAGTCGATGTTTCCGCCAATCTGCGGCCAAGAGCCTCACGCGCGTTTTGCAAGGCGTGGTCCACCAGATCTTTCTTTTCGCCGCGTTGCGGCACAGTGATTTCCACCTTCCGGCCAAGGCGTGTCGACAGCGCCGAAGCCAGAAGATCCTGATCTTCAACCGCAATTGACAACATCACCGAGCGGGCGACCGGCTTGTCATCGTAAAATTGCGACAAGAAAGATCCCAACACCTCGCCTGCCTCAAGGGAGGGGTCCGCCTTGGGGAAATAGGCGCGGTTGCCCCAATTCTGACCGGTTCGGAAGAAGAAGACCTGAATGCAGTTCTGGCCGCCCTCCTGATAGACGGCGAAAACATCGGCCTCATCAACTCCCTGCGGGTTTATCCCCTGATGGCTCTGAACATGCGACAGCGCACTCAGGCGGTCCCGGTAGATCGCCGCGCGCTCGAAATCGAGATCATCGGAGGCGGCCCGCATCTGCGCGGAAATTTCGCCTTTCACCTTCTGGCTGCGACCCGAGAGGAAGTCCCGAGTTTCCTCCACCAGTTCCGCGTAATCCTCCGGAGTGATCTCGCCGGTGCACGGTCCCGCGCAGCGCTTGATCTGGTAAAGCAGGCAGGGCCGCGTGCGATTTTCAAAGAACGAGTCCGTACAGGTGCGTATCAAAAAGGCGCGCTGCAACGAATTGATCGTGCGCCCGACGGCCTGAGCTGATGCGAATGGGCCGAAATAATCGCCCTTGCCGGAACGCGCGCCTCGATGCTTGAAAATGCCAGGCGCAGCGTGGTCGGCAGTCAGAAGGATGTAGGGAAACGACTTATCGTCTCGCATCAGCACGTTGAAGCGCGGACGCAAACGTTTGATCATATTGGCTTCAAGCAGAAGCGCCTCGATCTCCGTTCGGGTGACCACAAACTCCATCGTGGCGGTTTCGCGCACCATCCTGCCGATGCGGTTGGTGTGGAAGCGTCCCTGCGCATATTGAGTGACGCGCTTCTTCAGTGATTTGGCCTTGCCGACGTAGAGGACGTCGCCGGCTGCATTCAGCATACGATAGACGCCTGGCCGGTTGGGCAGGCGTTTGACCAGCGTCTGGATGACATCAGCGCCAACAAGACCATCGGCGTCGCCTTTGTGGGAGCTCCAGTCGATGGCCGTAAAGGCGACATCCGGTCCGCTGGACAGCTCGGCCGGTAGGTCGTCCTCATCATCACTGTCGATGTCGGGCAGGTCCTGCCCGGCCTTCGTGCTTGTCACAGACTCAATCTCTCAGCTGGCGCAGTGTTGCAAAACTTTGGCGCTTCATGGAATGGATTGAATCTAATCTCCTGCCAGAAACCGAGAAGTCGATGCCCGTCCGTTCCCGCACACACAATTTCAGGCGCGGCGCCTTTGCCGGCCCACCGCTATGTGGACCTGCCTTTGCGTGTTTCAAGACCGTCCGCAAGGCGTCAGCGCAATGACAGGCTCAAAACGCCCGGTAGCTCTGGTCACTGGCGGCGCGCAACGCATCGGCCTGGCGATCGTCGAGGCCCTTTCGACGGAATTCGACCTGGCTATCCACGCCAACCATTCTATCGGAAAAGCAGGGCAACTGGCGCGGCGACTCGGTGCTGCCGGCGGTCACGCGCGAGCCTTTGAGGCCGATTTCTTGGACCCGGAAAGCGCCGGGCGAATGGTCGAAACCGTCGCTCAGCACTTTGGCCGGATCGATCTGGTGGTCAATTCGGCTTCGGTGTTCGAGTACGACACGGCTGAAACCTTCACGGTTGCCCAAATGAACCATAGCCTCGCGGTCAACCTCGTCGCCCAACTGGTCATCGCTCGCACGTTTGCGACGGTCGCTTCCCCTGAAGGGCTGCTGGTCAACATGCTCGACAACAAGGTCTTTGCGCCAAACCCTGACTATTTCAGCTACAGCATCGCCAAATTTGGCCTCAAGGGCGCGACCGAAATGCTGGCCATGCAATACCGGCAGCGTATCCGGGTCAACGCAATCGCGCCAGGAAACACCCTGGTCAGCGGCCGACAGAGCGAGGCCGGCTTCGCTAAGAACCGGACAAAGACACTGACCGGCGCGGGACCGACCCCGCAAGACATTGCGTCGACAGTGCAGTTTATCTGGAACACCAAGTCGCTGAACGGCGAGACGGTTATTCTCGATGGCGGTCAACGGCTGATGTCGCTCGAACGCGATGTCGCTTTCCTAGGTCGTAGTGACGATTTAACGGTTGACTGCGCCGCAGATGAAACCGGTCAGCTTGAGGAGTGAGGAGGACGGACATGCAGCGCATATTCTACGACGAGCGACGACAAGATGGCCGATTTCAGCGCGGCCCCTGCCGGGTTGGGCCGAAATTGTCGCTGAGTGCGTCGAAAATGCTCGACGGTGGTCCACACCGCCTTGCGCTTCTCTCCTGCTCAGCGGCGATTTCGCCTCCCAATGCAGCCAATCGTTAAATCGTCACTACGACCTGGCGGAGTAGAGATGCCGGTTACCCGAAAGACCATCCTGGTGCGAGAACAGGAACTGTTGATCTCGATCGGGCTCCACCCGCACGAGAAGATTGCACCGCAACGGCTTCTCGTGAGCGTGGAAGTCGAACTGGAAAACGTCGCCGACGAAGAAGACCAGATCAGCGCGACATTTGACTACGACGAAATCCATGCCTTCATCACAAGCCAGGGGCGGCATGCCCATCGCCTGCTCCAGGAGACGGTCGCGCGGCGCATCCTCGACTTTCTGCTGGCTAAGCCGGGCGTGACGCACGCAATGGTGGAAACCCGTAAACCCGATGTGTTCGATGACGCAGCTTATGTCGGCGTGAGGCTCGAAGGCCGGCGATAGCGTTCGCCGATTCCCGCTTGGTCGAAATTATGGTGAAAAAAGATAAAATGTGACCAATCGCGCGTTCACGCATCCGGCTGAAATATGACTAACCGCCGCCACTTTCTAGCCGGCGCAGCGCTTTTGGCTTTATCGATGACGGTCGACTGGTTCGAAATACCATAGACTATTCAATTGCTTGATATCAATCTGGCCGCGATCAGCCGGCCGTCTGTTGCATGGCGGCAACGCCATTTTTCTGCCGTTTCGGCGTCCGGGAATCATCAAGGTTCGGGTGCGTTCGAGCCGCAATTGGAGACGATATTCCAGCCTGTAAGACGGCCATCCGCCGACCCGCCCGGTCGTTGAGGCTGTCCAATACCAAGTCGGTCTAAGCGTACTTGGCTCAGGAGTATTAGAAATGTCAGTTAACTTGAAATCCACCCGCTTGGCGATTGCTGCTGCGGGCCTTCTCTCCCTCTCAGCCGCACCGGTTTTTGCGGCTGACGTCATTGATTCCGTTCCGGAACCGGCCGTTCCAATGGAAGTGCCGCCAATGGCCACCTGGACCGGCCCCTATGCCGGTATCAATCTCGGTTACGGCTTTGCTGGCAAGGCAAACGAGCCGGGCAATGAGATCGGCACTGATGGTTTCCTCGGTGGCGCCTTCGCCGGCTATAATGCCGAGCTTGGCAATGGCGTTGTCGCCGGCATCGAAGGCGACATCGGCTATTCCGACGTCAAGGGCTCGAACGCCGGGACCGAAGTGAAGGGTGGCGTTGAAGGTTCGCTACGCGCCCGTCTCGGCTACGCCGTGACCCCTGACATCATGCCCTACCTGACCGCTGGCGGCGCTGGCCGCAGCGTCAAGGTTGTCGAAGGCGGCGTCGCCGATCGCCAGACGCCTCTCGGTTGGACCGCCGGCGCCGGCATCGATGTCAAGCTGTCCGAGAACGTGTTCGCTCGTGGCGAATATCGCTACACCGATTTCGGCAGTGAAAACTTCACGACCGGCGCTGGTTCGCGCGACGTGAGCTTCAAGGACAACCGCGTCCAGTTCGGCATTGGTATGAAGTTCTGATTTCGGTCAGACAAGATGCCGAGAGGAGCCGGGCCTTTGCCCGGCTCTTTTTATGCGGGCTCAGCCTTTCGGCATCGCCCCGGTCAATTCCGGAAATTTCTGATCAAACTTGTCTGCCCAGCGCTTTAGCTTGGCCCTGCCTTTTTCCCAGCGCCCGGCAAAACGCAGATTGAGATAACCGATCATCGCCCGCACCGCGATATGGCCGACATTGATCTGTTTCGGCAGCTTGGGCGGATTTGCATTCAGCACATCAAGCGCGCGTTCGGCTTTGGCCCACTGGCGATCCAGCCAGGGTTGGTGAATTTTCTCCTCTGGGCGCAGACGGCGCTCATAAACAATGGCCAGCAGGCAATCGCAAACGCCGTCCGCCAGCGCTTCTAGCCGCTCAGCCTCCAGCCGCTTTGCGGGATTGCGCGGAAATAGACGATTGCCGGAGAGACGATTTAGATATTGGGTGATGACCCGACTGTCATACACAGTCTCTCCGTCGTCGGTGATCAGCGTCGGTATTTGCCGAGTGGATTTGCGTCAATCAGCGCTGCCGGATTGGCTCCGGTGTCCACAACGAGAGGTTCAAGGGCGATACCAGCATAAAGTGCGGCCATGCCGACCTTGGCGCTGTAGGGTGACGCGGGCGAATACATCAGCTTCATGAGCAGACCTCCGGTGACGCCGCAGGGCGCAGAATCGCGTTTTACGGCAAGATTGCGCCATGTGAGCGCACCGCGATAGCAAAGCAAGCGGGCTGGGCAGCAGAAATCCGTGATTTGCCCGGGCTTCCGGGTTAGCGCAGTACGCGACAGGCCCCGTTGTAAACCATCCAGCGATCAAAGCCTGCAACGCAGAATTCGACATTCGAGCCACGCACCTCGTCTGCCTGTCGAAAGCCGTCAATCAGTGTCGCGTAGCTCATTCGTTCTTCAATCAGATACCAGATCTCCCGATGGTTTCCGTCGGAAAGGGCAACAGTGGCGCCGCAATAACGGCGAGCGATCGGTCGATCTTCACTCTGGGGAATATAGCGATGTTGATGCACATTCTGGAAATCCATGATTGCGACATCAGGAAGGTGCGGCACATGCTCCACCTGGTAATCGAAGCGCTTGACGATGTTTTTAAAGACGCGTTGATCTGCGCAGGGGCCGCTTTCATTCAGTCCGTAGACCGGATCGGCGGCAAAGACAGGCGTCGATAGTGACGTCAGGGCCAGGACTGCGGCGCTCAAGCAGCTTCTTACAGGCGACATTGCTACAGATCCCAGATTGTCCGCTGCACTTTGATCAACGCCTGCTGTGCGGTCAAGATCGAGCCGCCTCCCCGGCGATCCATTCCACGCGCCATGTTGCCCGTTCGTCACGCTGCAAGGTCGAGCACAGCCACGGCATCAGCGTACGCATCTCAACTTCAAGGCTGTAGGGCGGATTGACGATCACCATACCCGAACCGATGAGGCGAGGCTCCGGTTGTTGGCCACATACAGTCAACCACAGGTCCATCATCTTCGGAATACGGATTGCCTTGAGTGCTGCACGGAACGCATCAACCGCATTCTGGTCCTTGATTGGGTACCAGAGCGCATAGACGCCGCCTGGCCAGCGGCTCACCGCAGATTGCAAACCTTGAACAAGCCGGCTGAACTCACCCTCAAGCTCAAAGGGCGGATCTACAAGAACCAGGCCCCGCTTTTCCTTTGGCGGCAAATGCCCCCCCAGAGCCAGCCAGCCATCCAGTTCGATGACCCGTACCTGAATGTCGCCTTCAAACAAGGCTTTGAGGCGAGCGTACTCTTGAGGATGCAGTTCTATCGCGGAAAGCCGGTCTTGCTTGCGCAGCAGATGCCGGGCGACAAAGGGGGAGCCAGGGTAGATTCGAACCTGGCCTGGCCCTTGAGCGCTTCCATTGGCAGCGGCAACTGCGTCCAGAAAGGGAGCCAGAAGGCCGGCAATGGGAGCGGGAGGCGAAACAGAGAGCAGTCGCCCAACACCGTCCACCCATTCGCCGGTGCGTGAGGCTTCTGCGGCATGCAGATCGTACAGACCGGCTCCGGCATGGGTATCGATGACGCGGAAGGCCCTGTCTTTGCGCTGCAGATATTCGATGATCCGCGTCAGCACGATATGCTTGTGGACATCGGCGAAATTGCCGGCATGGAAGGCGTGACGGTAGTTCATGGCAATTGACCGACCCGGCCTATTCCTTCCCGGCGTCCCTGCCCCAGCGCGGCTGCGGCGGGATCGATCCATCCCCTCCCCGGCGACGGCGCATGGACAACACAAAACCAATGACGCCGATAGCCATCAAGACAAACCCGATCGGCTGAAGTCGCTGGTCGACAATTGCTGCGCCGCCGCGCAGGATCATATCAACCTGCCGCATCTGAATGTCGTCCATATCGCCCGGTCCAAAAGCAAAACGGTACGTTGCGTCCGCCGCCTCCGCGAGCGGCCCGGCAAAGGATCTGAATATCCGGTCGGGCGACTGCGGGGCGTTTTCGCGCGGTGAGACGCCGACAAAATCAAGCGTGTCTGTCAGCACCGTTCGCCCGTCCGCAGAAACGACAAGCGTTAGCACCGTCAGGTCATTTGACATCGTCGGCGAACCGATGGCCGTCAGATCCACGATGATCTGCACCGGCGAATCAACTGCGGAAAGAGTCACATCAACCGGCTTGAATCCGCCAGCGCGGTCGTAAACACGCCAGATTCCAAGCTCTTGCCCGGAAAAATTGTTGTTGAACCACGGGATGCCTACCCCAAGTGCGACGCCTGCCAGCAGCATGAGCAGAAAAAAGACGCGGATCATGTTGTTATCCGATTTTCGATACAGGCGCGGCAATAAGCGTCGAACCGCGTCACGCCTTTTTTTCCCAGCCGCGTGTCGCCGTTTGCTGCCAGTAGGTGGCGGCAAGGCCTGCCTCTCTGGCGGTTTTCCACTGACTGCGCGCCTGATCAAGTTGCATTTCGTCGTGCCCGTCGAAAAGGAAGATCAACCGCTCGTATCCGTCCAGACTTTCAGACGAAGCGCCATCGACAAAAAAACGGACCGAAGCCCCGTTGGCGTTTTGTACGCCGGTTGTCAGAATGATGGGTTGATCGCTGGCCGACGGCTCATGATCCAGTCCATGCGCGAGGAAGCTGTCGTCGCGGTAGATCCACAAATGCGCGTCGAGCGCGTCTCGCCGCTCTTCACTGCCGGTTTGCACCACAACCTTCCAGCCGCGCCCAATACAACGCTCCAGCAGGCTCGGCAAGGCATCCTCGAGCCGCGATTCCGTCAGGTGATAAAAGAGCGCCTCAGTCATCAGGACTCATAATTGTCACGAACAAAGCGGTCGAGCAGCCGCACGCCAAAACCGGATGCCCACGATTGATTGATCTCGCTGCCAGGCGCGCTCATAGCAACTCCGGCAATATCGAGATGCGCCCATGGCGTATTCTTTACAAAACGGCGCAGAAACTGTGCGGCGATGATCGCGCCGCCAAAGCGGCCGCCTACATTCTTCATGTCGGCGTTCTTCGAATCAATCAGCTTGTCGAATTCCGGCCCCATCGGCAGTCGCCACAGACGCTCCTGGGTCACTTCGCCAGCCGCCAATAGTTCCGCCGCAAGCGCTTCGTTGTTGGAAAAGAGGCCCGCGTGGTGCTGTCCCAAAGCCACCATGACCGCGCCAGTCAAAGTTGCGAGATCGACCATCAACCGTGGTTCAAACCGTTGATCCGCATACCAAAGGACGTCGGCCAAAACGAGACGGCCTTCGGCGTCGGTGTTCATCACCTCGATTGTCTGTCCCGACATCGACCTCACGATGTCGCCCGGGCGCTGGGCATTGCCGTCGACCATGTTTTCTACGATGCCGACAACTCCGACCACATTCGCCTTGGCTTTGCGCGCCGCCAGCGCGTGCATCAATCCGATGACGGCCGCCGCCCCGCCCATGTCGCCCTTCATGTCCTCCATCCCGGCAGGCGACTTCATCGAGTTGCCGCCGGTGTCGAACACGACACCCTTGCCGACAAATGCGACAGGCTTGTCCTTGGGCCGGCCGCCGTTCCACTGGACCACCACGACACGCGCTGGGCGGCTCGACCCTTGGGCCACTCCAAGAAGCGCGCCCATGCCGAGCTTCTTCATTTCCTTTTCGGTCAGCACATCAATTTTGGCGCCAAGTTTGCCGATCGACCTGGCGGCGTCGACCATTTCTACCGGCCCCATCGTGTTGGCCGGCTCATTGACCAGGTCACGCGCCAGAAGCACGCCCTCGGTTACGGCCGAAACATCCGCAAACGCCTTGCGTGCAGCGGTCGGGCTAGCGCACAGAAAATTGACCCTGGCGGGCTTTTTATCGACCGCAGCATCTGCATCGATGCGCGTCTTGTATTTGTCAAAACCGTAGCTGCGCAGCAGCATCCCGGCGGCAAAAGCGGCCGCATATTCCGGGGCGACGGGAGAGCCGGATATGTCCAATACGACGCCCACGTCTCTGGCCGAACGGATTAGCGCTGCAGCGGCGCCGCCGAGTCGCATCCAGGCATAGGCGTCCAGGTCGGCGACAACTCCGCAACCCAAAACAATCAGGCGCTGGAGCTGGCTACCTGCTGGCGCCAGCAACTCAATGGACGTACCGAACTTGGCCCTGAAGTCCGCTGCCTCGACTGCGCGAGGCAGATTCCCGGCAGGATCGCACTTTTTGGCTGCGTCACTCAGAACAACCCCGTCCGTCGCCAGAACGATGGCGGTTCCCTTTGCCGGCGCACCCATACGACTGAAAGTGATTGTTGGTGTAACAGCCATCTTTGCTCCCTCCACACTTCTGCAGGTGAAGCCGACACCTCGCGTATTTGTCAATTGCGCTAACCGGTAAAAGTGTTGCGCATGCAATATCGCGCGGCTATGGCGGGCTGCCTCATAAGGTGCGAAACTCGGCTCCCGACCGTCTTTCGCGCAAAATTAGCGCCGTGAAATCTACCTGAGGACGCCTCGCCATTGAACGTGAAAGACCATCGCGCGGTCCAGGCAGACCCTCCCGTCATAACACCGCTGTACCGACCGGCGGCAATGTTGGCGGCGGCGGGCGCGGCAATCCTGGCAATATTCTATTCTTTTTCCCAGCTCGACATTGCGGCGAGCCGGCTATTCTTCGAACCCTGCCCCGACCAACCTCTACGATGCGGCCGCTTTCCACATGTTGGCGACCCCGAAGTGATGACCATCCGGGAAATCGTACAGGCGACGCCAGTCATTTTCATGATACTGCTGGCCGCAATCATAGTTTGGCGCATCTATCGAAAGGCGGAACCGCTGCGCACCTGGGCGCTCGGCGCCTGCATATTGGGTTGGGTGGTCGGAGCGGGCCTCATCGTCAATGGAATTCTGAAACCACATTCAGGCAGACCGCGGCCAATCTACACTGAACTGTTCGGCGGCGACTTGCCATTCGCCCCGGCCGGAAAGTTCACCGGAATTTGCGACAGCAATTGTTCCTTCGTGTCGGGTGAAGCTTCATCCGCAGCAATTCTGATCTGCCTGGCAACGCTTGCACCAAAACGCTGGCGGATCCCGTTTATCATCGCCGCCGTGGCATTTTTCGCCTTTACCAGTCTGTTTCGTATGGTTTTGGGCGCGCATTTTCTCTCGGACACGCTGCTAGCCGGAATTGTCACCGGACTGTCATACTGTCTGATGACAATTGTCTGTTTCCGGCTGGCGCACCACGGGAAGATGGCGAGTTCTTGAAATGTCGCTGCTGACAGCCTTAATGACCTATTAACTGTGATCTTTCTGCATTTATAGACAATTGCAGCCCATGTATCACCTGGTGGCGGGTAAACGGCAGCGACGGCAATTGATAAGCCACATTTCGCAAAGTAGGTTCAATCTGACGCGAAAGTCCATGAAACACCCTAGAAATTGATTATGTCCGTCATCGAACGTTACATCCTTCGCCGGTGCGTAATGTTCTTCCTGGCTGCGCTGGGAACGAGCCTGCTTGTCATATGGTTGACGCAGGTGCTGATGCGGATCGACATCATTGCGCAAAGTGGACAAACAACCTGGGTCTTTCTCAAGGTTGCAACCCTGCTTCTTCCCTCCCTCCTGCCAGAAGCGCTACCATTTTCCGTGGTGTTCGCCATCGCCATGACATTTGACGCCATGAACACCGACTCCGAGTTCGCCGTGATCAATTCGGCCGGCACTAGTCGCGTTTCCATCTACCGGCCGGCAATCCTGCTTGGACTGGTGGCGAGCCTTGCGTCCTTCACTTCGGCGAATGTTGTTGATCCGATCGCCAAGCTGGAGTTCCGGCGGCAATTATCGGAGATCAACGCGGATATGTTGTCACAAGTTATCCAGAACGGCACCTTCCAGCGTATTGAGGACGGTCTCTATGTTCAGATAGGCGGACAACTTCCAGGCGGCGATCTCTCACGTATTTTCGTTGCCGATTCTCGGGAAGAAGGGATCGATCTGGTCTATTATTCCAAGCGCGGCGAACTCATCAAAGCCGAAGACCGCAATCTGCTGGTGATGATCGACGGGGTCATCAACCGGAAGGCTCCAACCGGTGAGTTGTCGGTCATCAAATTCACTTCTTACGCTTTCGATCTTTCTGCGTTCAGCAACGCGGCGGCCGGGATAGTGATGTTCCCGCGCGATCGCACGTTGCCCTATCTCTTGAACCCGGACCCGAATGATCCGCACTATCAATATCGTCCCGAATCATTCCGCGCCGAGGTGCATCGGCGTTTGACGGATTGGGTCAACCCGCTCGTCTTCGCAATGATTGCTCTTGCGGCTGTCGGGTGTTCGCGACCACATCGCCAGGCGAGCGTCAGCCCCACTTTGATGGCGGTCTCGCTGGCTCTGGATTTTCGACTGATTGCGCTCTTCCTGAATGGGTTGCTTGAACGAAATCAATGGCTTGAATTTTCTGTCTATCTCTTGCCTTTAGCGACTTGCGCGGTTTGCGCATGGTATATTGCGCGAAACAAGACAATTGAATTGCCCGACTTTCTCGTCGACTGGGTCAAGCGTATTGGCGAACGAACTGTCGGAGGCGGAACGGTCTTGAGCCGCATTTTTGCCCGTAACAGATCGCGTCATGCGGGAGCCGCGTGATGGGCTGGACGCTTCGTCGATATTTCTTCTTTAGGTACATATCCATAACGTTCTGGATGACCTTGTTCCTTTTCGCGGTAGCCTTCCTTGTCTCGTCAGCCGAATTGGCTTCCCGGCTAAGCAACCTCGCAGGGTCCTCGGTTTGGGTCAGTTTCGGCATTGCGGCGATGCGCACACCACTGGTGCTGCTTCAGGCGATTCCTTTCGTTGCACTTTTCTCTGCGATGGCGACGCTCATCGCTCTGAACCGGCGATACGAACTGGTGGTGACACGATCTGCCGGCGTGTCGGCCTGGCAGTTTCTGATGCCTCTGTGCGTCGGCGCCATGCTCGTTGGGCTGATTGCGGTCTTTGCAATCAGCCCCATTGCCGCAGCGCTCTATTCGCAATCGGAGATAGCCGAAGCCGACCTGCGATCTGGACAGTCAAACAAAGTCTCTGCGTTCAAAGCGCCCTGGCTACGCCAGGAAATCGGCGACGGCGACATGATTATCGGTGCCCATGCCATTCTCCGACAAGGTCTGGAACTAGCCGACGCTTCTTTCTTCGAGTTCGACGCCAACGGCAACCTGGTTGACCGGACAGACGCTGTGCGAGCTTATCTGCATGACGGTTACTGGGAACTTCGGTCCGCAAAGCGCTACGGAACAGGAACGCGCGCGACCGAAATTGCAACAACAAGAATTCCAACAACCCTGAAGCCGGAATTCGTTCAGGAACGTCTCGCACGTCCTGAAACGGTGCCGATCTACGAACTACCCGAGAAAATCAGGATGGCGCGCTCATTTGGTCTGCGCGCCGAATCGTTTGGTATGCAGTTGCATTCTCTGATCGCAATGCCCGCCCTGCTTGTCGCCATGACGCTCATTGCTGCAACAGTCTCGATGCGATTTGCCCGTTTAGGCCAGTCAGGCATCATTATTGTGGGTGGCGTCGGAGCCGGGTTTCTGCTTTATGTCGTGTCAGTTTTGGTCAAGGCGTTCGGCAATGCTGGGATCATGCCGCCAGTGGTGGCGGCTTGGGCTCCGGTGATGGTCGCGATGTTTTTCGGGGTAACGTATCTTTTGTACAGGGAAGACGGCTAGTGACCGGCGCAGCTAACCGCCGAATGCTGGTTTTGTGGACGCGCCTCGCGCGCGCGTCAGCAATGGCGCTTGTCATGATGTCTGTGGCGCCCGTCAGCCAATCGGTCGCGCAGGATGTGTTGAACGCCGCCCAGGCAATCCCACCTGGATCGCAGATGCTGCTTGAGGCCGACACGCTTATCTATGATCAAGACAGCAACAGCGTAACAGCATCTGGCGCGGTGCAGATCGAATATGGCGGCAACAAGCTTGTTGCGGATACTGTCACCTACAATCGCACCACCCAGCGGCTTACTGCGCGCGGTAACGTTCATATTGTCGAGCGGGACGGCAACAATATCTACACTGAAGAAATCGACGTCACGGACGATTTCCGAGACGGGTTCATCAACGGGCTCCGGATCGAAACCGTAGACAAGACATACTTCGCCGCAGAGAGCGCAGACAGGCGCGACGGGACGGTCACGACCTTCAACAATGGCGTCTACACTGCCTGCGAACCTTGCGAAGAACAGCCCGATAAAGCACCGATCTGGCGTGTGAAATCTCGCAAGATAATCTGGAACAGCCAGGAAAAGGTCATTCGCTTCGAGCGGTCCAGTTTTGAACTGTTCGGTCTGCCAATCGCTTCGCTTCCCTACTTTGAGATCGCGGATCCAACGGTGAAGCGAAAGAGCGGCTTTCTGTTTCCGCGCTTCTATTTCGATAATGAACTGGGAGCCGGGCTTGGTGTTCCCTACTATTTTGCGCTGTCGCCAACCTATGATCTGACCCTGACCGGGACCGGTTTCACCAAGCAAGGTTTCCTTGCCGAGGCTGAATGGCGGCAACGTGTCAACAATGGCGAATACAATTTCAAGATCGCCGGGATCCAGCAGCTCGATCCGGAAGCCTTCGGCGTAACAACGGAAGACAGGGGTCCAGCCGGGAACCTGAACGACACTCGCGCGATGATTGGAACCAAAGGTGAGTTCAAGATCAATCCGCGTTGGACTTTCGGTTGGGACGTCCTCTACCAGACTGACAAGAATTTCTCTCGCACTTATAACATCAAGGGCTTCGATGCTTCGGTTCACCGGTCGGAAACCTATCTGACCGGTCAGGGCGACCGAAATTACTTCGATTTGCGTTTTATGCGTTTTGAGGTGCAGGAATCGTTGCGAGACGAGTATCGCCGGGCCAATGGCGTGTTTGGCGCCGCCGGCGACGTAATCGCACGCAATCCAAAACAACCCTGGGTCTTGCCCTCGTTCGACTATAGCTACGTGTCCGACGAGGCCGTGTTCGGCGGTGAGCTGAGCATTGACGTCAATTCGCGCAATATCAGTCGATCCGAGCGCGACGTCGCTTACGATTCCGGATTGCTGCCGACCGCCCTTGATGATCGGGCCTTTGCGGTGCGCGGAGTCGATGGTTTCTCCAACAGAACAACCGTCGAAGCCGAATGGCGGCGTGAGTTGATTGCGCCTGGCGGGCTGGTTGTCACCCCGATGCTTCATCTGCAAGGCGAGGCCGGAGCGTTGGATATAGACGGCGATTCTGTAATCGCCATCAACGCCATGGCCGGCCATCCTGAAATCGGCGTTGCAGCAGATGTCAGGGCTTCGTGGTTCCGGACGATGGCGACTGCTGGTCTTGAGGCGCGCTGGCCCGTGCTTTTCTCAACGACCAGCGCAACCCATGTGCTCGAACCTGTCGCCCAGATTTTCGCCCGCCCGGATGAAACTGGCGTCGCCAGACTTGGCCTTCCCAACGAGGACGCCCAAAGTCTCGTCTTCGACGCTGCGTCCCTGTTCGAGCGCGACAAATTTTCAGGCTATGACCGGATTGAGGGCGGTACGCGCGCCAATCTCGGTTTGCGCTATTCGGGATCATTCGCCAATGGCTGGACGAGCAACGCACTGTTTGGCCAGTCCTACCATCTGGCGGGACTGAATTCCTATGCGACTCCAGATCTGGTCAATGTCGGCGCCTACTCCGGTCTGGAGACAAACCGAAGTGACTATGTCGCGATGGTCGGTATCGCCAGCCCGGACGGTTTCTCAGGAACATTTGGCGGTCGCTTCGATCAAGATACATTTGAGGCCGAACGGCTTCAGACACGCGTTGCGTATACGTCTACGCCATTCTCTGTTCAGGCAAGATACGCCTATATCAAAGCGCAGCCGCTCTATGGTTTCCCGATTGACCGTCATGAGGTCTCGCTCAGCGCATCCAAACGTTTTGCCGACACATGGCGGGTCTTCGGTTCTGGCACTTACGACCTCCGGCGCGAGCTGTTGGTGCGCAATTCGTTCGGATTCGGCTATGATGATGAGTGTTTCTCCTTTGCATTGACCTATTCGGAGTCTCGTTCGTTTATCGGAACGACCACGGATGTGAAAAAAGACTATTCGATAGGCTTCCAGCTATCGTTCCGGACCATTGGCGATTTCGGCTCCACCAACAACCCGTTCTGATGGGTTGGATCGTTGCGGACATGCTTTTGCCGCATAACGCCCGCATGCAGCAATGCTGCCAAAATGACATTGAGGAACCCAAAAATGAATTGGGGAACTAGACGCATCAGCCGTTTTGCCATCGCATTTGCTGTCGCCTTGTCGATCGCGCCGATAGCGGTCGAACCTGCTCTTAGCCAGTCCGCGAAGATCGCCTATGTCGTCAATGGCAAAGCGGTTACGAGCTACGATATCCAGCGTCGCATGGCATTCCTCAAACTGCAGCGCAGAAAGGGCAATCTGGCCCAGGTCGCTGCAGATGAAATGGTCGATCAGGAACTACGCAATCAGGAAGTAGCCCGTTTGCGCATTAACATAAGCGACCAGCAGGTAAATGCTTCATATGAGCGTTTCGCCAGTGGAAACAAGATGACCGTGAAGCAGTTGAATACGGTCCTGCAGCAATCAGGCGTTAGCGCTGCCCATTTCAAACAGTATATTCGCGCCCAGATGGGCTGGGGGCAAGCATTGAGCGCACGGGCCCGCGGCGGCACAAGCAAGCGTATGTCGGAGCAGGATCTGGTCCGGAAGATGCTTGAGAAGGGCGGCAACAAGCCGGTTTCGACTGAATATATGCTGCAACAGGTGATCTTCGTCGTTCCGGCAAAGGATCGCAGCGCAATATCGGCAAAACGCAAGCGAGAAGCCGAGAATATGCGTGAACGCTTCAATGGATGCGAACAGACACGCCAATTCACCAAGGGGCTGGTCGACGTCACCGTACGCGATCTCGGCCGTCACCTTGAGCCAGCCCTGCCATCAGATTGGGCGGAGGCGATCAAAGGCACCCGCACCGGTTTTGCAACACCCGTGCGCCAGACTGAACGCGGCTTCGAGTTTATCGGCGTTTGTCGCGCCAAAGAGGTATCCGACGACCGCGTTGCGGAAATGTTGTTCCAGCAGGAAAGCGTCAAGGCGGCGGACACCGGCGGCCTTGGCGAAAAATACACTGCTGAACTGCGCGAACGCGCCAAGATAATAAAGCGCTAGACGGCCCGGCGTGTCGGTTAGTTTTGACGGCCTTCCGTCGCTACGCGAAACTATCGACCGCTTTGAACTGCGCGCCAAGAAGGCGCTCGGCCAGAACTTCCTGCTTGACCTCAATCTTACCGCCAAGATCGCGCGCGCCGCCGGCGACCTCACACACACAACCGTGCTTGAGATCGGACCGGGGCCGGGAGGGCTGACCAGGGCGCTGCTGGCGGCAGGTGCGCAGCGGGTCGTCGCAATCGAGCGCGACGAACGCTGCCTGCCCGCGCTACAGGAGATCGCCGCGATCTATCCAGGCCGGCTGGACATCCACATGGGAGATGCGCTGAAAACAGACATGCGCAGCTTCGTCGGAGACGGCTTGGTGAAGATTGTCGCCAACCTCCCCTACAATATCGGCACGGAATTGTTGCTGCGCTGGCTCACATTGGCCGAGTGGCCGCCCTACTATGCGTCGATGACGCTGATGTTCCAGCGTGAGGTCGGAGAACGGATCGTAGCCCGTCCCAGCAGCGATCACTATGGCCGTCTGGGAGTTCTGGCAGGCTGGCGCACAGACGCCCGGCTGGTCTTTGATGTTCCACCACAAGCGTTTACGCCACCGCCGAAGGTGACTTCATCGGTCGTGCACCTGACACCGAAGCCAGAACCCCTTCCTGCTGATATACGCAAACTTGAGCGCGTCACGGAGGCCGCCTTCGGACAGCGCCGCAAGATGCTGCGGCAAAGCCTCAAATCACTCGGAGGCGAGGCGCTGCTCGTCAGGGCAGACATCGACCCGACGCGGCGCGCTGAAACGCTCAGTATTGCCGAATTCGTCCGATTGGCGCAGCTGGTTTGACGGTCAGCCGACATTCTCAGCGAGTAAATTGCCGACAAAATCAAACAGTCCGGGACGGCGATCCCGCCGCAACCGTTCAGCAACCACGATGGACCTCACTTCCGCAAAAGCGCGGTTCAAGTCATCATTGACGACAACATAGTCATAGTCGCGCCAGTGCTCGACCTCGACACGGGCATTGTCCAGACGCCGTTCGATGACCTCTGGCGTATCTTCCGCACGGCGCCGTAGCCGCGATTTTAGTTCCTTCATCGAAGGCGGAAGGATGAATACCGAGACGACATCCGCGCGGATCTTGTCGCGCAACTGTTCAGCGCCTTGCCAATCAATATCGAAAAGCATGTCACGCCCCTCGCCCATTGCCGCCTCCACAGGTTCACGGGGGGTGGCATAGAGGTTTCCGTGCACTTCGGCCCATTCTAGCAGCGCTTCAGATTCACGCAGACGATGGAACTGCGTTGGCGTGATGAAGCTGTAGTGAACGCCGTCGATCTCGCTTGGGCGGCGCGCACGCGTGGTGACGCTGACCGAAAGCGAAAGTGACAAGCCCTGATCTTCCAGAAGGTTACGAGCGATGGTTGATTTGCCTGCACCCGATGGCGAGGAGAGCACCAGCATGAGCCCGCGTCGGACAATATTATTGGCGCGCTGCGTTGCGGGCATGCACTACTCCAGATTCTGTACCTGTTCGCGGAACCGGTCGACGGCCGCCTTCAACTCCAGCCCGATTGCCGTGATTGCGGCTGCGTTTGACTTAGAGCACAACGTATTCGATTCGCGATTGAATTCCTGCGCAAGAAAGTCGAGTTTGCGGCCGATCGGACCACCTGTGCTGAGCAGCGACCGGGCCGACGCTATATGCGTTGTAAGGCGGTCGATCTCTTCGCGGATATCGGCCTTAGTGGCCAGCAATGCCGCCTCGGCGTAGAGGCGCTGTTCGTCCAAAGTGCTTACCGAGCCCATCAACATGCCGACTTGCTCAGCCAACCGCGCGCGAATAGCGGATGGTTCGCGTGACGGATCAGAGCTTGCACGGTTAGTCAGCGTCTCAATCTCATCCAGATGGGTGGAGAGCAAGATGCCGAGCGCCGTGCCTTCGCTTCGGCGTGCAGTTTCCAGGCTGCCTATTGCATGGTCCAACACAACCATCAGATCGCCATCAACCCTGTTTCGATCCTGATCAGTCTCGATAGATTCGGGTATTTCCAGAACACCGCGGAGAGCCAGCAGTCCATCTGCGGTTGGCGGAGCAACGCCAAACTGCGTTTCCAGGCGTTTGGCGAGTTGAGCGACGTCCTTCAGGAACTCCTCATTTACCACCGGCTGAGCCGTCCCCGCTGTGGTTCGGGCAATTGTCAACGCCGCCTGAAAATTGCCGCGCGAAAAGCGTTGCTGAAGAGCCTGCCGCACAGCGGGTTCAAGCCGGTCATACCCCGGCGGCAGCCGCAGGCGCACCTCAGCCGATTTGCCGTTGACCGATTTGACTTCCCAGGTCGCGACGGCATAGCCGGCTTGACCAGCGGCCCGCGCAAACCCCGTCATGCTTTGAAGACTCATGCCGTCCGCCCCATCTGCCCCGCACCATAGATCCTGCGTGACAAAGCAGCATGGGTCTCGGAGACAATATTCTTACTGCTGCGACGCGGCGGCGCCACCCTGATTCTTTATCTGCCGCCATTTGGCGACGTTCTTATTGTGCTCGTCGAGCGTTTCCGCGAACACGTGTCCGCCGGAGCCATCTGCAACAAAATAGAGATAGTCTGTTTCTTCCGGGTTGGCGACAGCCTCAAGCGCGGCCCTGCCAGGATTGGCGATCGGCGTTGGCGGCAAGCCGTCAATGACATAGGTGTTGTAAGGCGTCGCCTTCTCAATATCCGACTGGTAGATCGGCCGGTCGGCAGGCTTTCCTTTGCCGCCAAACAAGCCATAGATAATGGTCGGGTCCGACTGCAGTCGCATTCCTTTATTCAAACGGTTGACGAAGACCGAAGCTACTCGGGGGCGTTCGGCTGCAACTCCTGTTTCTTTCTCAACGATTGAGGCCAGCGTCACGAATTCATTGATGTCGGCGATCGGTAGACCTTCGCTACGCTTCGCCCATACCTCATCGACCAATGCCTTTTGGTCGGCAATCATCTTGTCGATGACTTTCTGGCGGGCTGTTCCGCGATTGACGCGCTGGGTATCGGCTGCCAACGCGCCCTCGGGCGGCAAGGCGGACGGCATGTCGCCTGACAACTCCGGCATAGCTGCAACACGCTGAAACGCCTGATCAACCGTCAGGCCCTCGGGAATAGTCAGCGAATACATGATCGAGCGCCCGCTGGTCAGCGTATTCATAATATCGCGCATTGATGCGCCAGCCTTGACCGCATACTCACCGGCTTTAAGCGCGCCAGCATTGCCGTGACTGCGAACACCGATTGCAAAGATGCCAGCGTCCGTCACGAGACCTGCTGTTTCGAGATCCTGAGAGATCGTTGTAAGACCTGTATTCGGACGGACCGTAAAAGTTGTGTCCGCAGCAGCGGGGCCCGGCCGCTCGAAGCTGCGCTTGCCTAGATATGCGGCAGCGCCGACGCCAAGCGCGGCAAGCACGGCCAGCGACATAAGAAAATTCATGAACACCACAAACTGGCTACGCGAACCGCGCGAGCGCCGCGCAACAGCGGGTGGAGGAGCGCCTGGCTCGGGCTGCAACGCCTGACTGGCTGTCTTGGGCGTCGCCGGTTCTGGCGGCGCTTCGCGTCTGCCAAATCCCGTATCTGCGGAATTCGTGCTCATTTTTTATCGCCCAAATCGAATTGTCATTCTGCCCGCAATTTAATGCCGATTATGGCAAAAATCGCGACTCGAGTGCTCGTTCAGCCGTTGTAACGCTGCATGACCAGTGAAGCGTTGGTGCCGCCAAAACCAAAGGAATTAGAGAGCGCTACATTGATCTTCTTTTCCCGGGGCTTATGCGGGACAAGATCAATCGGAGTGTCGCGTTCCGGATTGTCCAAATTGATGGTCGGCGGCGCGATATTGTCGCGAATGGCGAGGATCGAAAAAATCGCCTCGACGGCGCCAGCTGCGCCCAAAAGGTGGCCGATCGACGACTTGGTGGATGACATAGAAACCTTTGACGCGGCGGCGCCAACCAGGCGTTCGACCGCCCCCAGTTCAATAGTATCGGCCATTGTCGAAGTGCCGTGGGCGTTGATGTAATCAATATCCGCCGGCGAAAGACGAGCGCGTTTCAACGCGTTGGTCATGCACCTGAATGCCCCGTCGCCATCTTCTGCCGGCGCAGTGATATGGTGCGCATCGCCGGTCAGCCCATAGCCGACAATCTCGGCATAGATCTTGGCGCCTCGCGCCTTGGCGTGCTCCAGTTCCTCAAGCACAACAACGCCAGCGCCTTCGCCCATGACAAAGCCGTCCCGGTCGCGGTCATAGGGCCGCGATGCTTTTTCGGGCGCATCGTTGCGGTCTGTGGAAAGGGCCTTGCAGGCCGCGAAACCAGCTAGCGACAAACGGTTGACCGCGGCCTCGGCGCCACCTGCGACCATCACGTCCGCATCGCCGAAGATGATCAGGCGCGCTGCGTCGCCTATGGCGTGCGCTCCCGTTGAGCAGGCCGTCACCACGGCATGGTTTGGACCCTTCAATCCGTAGCGGATCGACACCTGGCCAGACACAAGATTGATAATGTTGCCAGGAATAAAGAACGGGCTGATACGGCGTGGGCCGCGCTCATGCAGGATCAGCGCGTTTTCAGCGATGCCCTGCAGGCCGCCTATGCCTGAACCGATCATAACGCCGGTTGCGCACTTATCCTGTTCGGTTTTCGGTTCCCAGCCAGAATCACGAATCGCTTCGTCGGCTGCGGCTATACCGTAGAGAATGAAATCTCCGATCTTGCGCAGCTCTTTCGGCTCAAGAACAGCTTCCGGGTTGAATGTTCCGTTCGAGCCATCGCCGCGCGGGATAATGTGCGCGATCTTGCTCGGCAAATCCTCAACTTCAAACTCGGTCACTCTGCGGCAGGCGCTGCGGCCGGTCAGAAGCTCTTTCCAGCCATGCTCGACTCCGACGCCAAAAGGCGAGACGAGGCCCATGCCAGTTACGACAACGCGCCTCATATCCCGCCTCCCGAAATCAGATGCGATTGGAAAGTGGAATCGATCAGGCTGAAGCCTTGTCGATGAATTTCACTGCGTCGCCAACCGTCAGGATGGTCTCGGCTGCGTCATCTGGGATCTCAACACCGAATTCTTCCTCGAACGCCATGACCAGTTCGACTGTATCGAGACTGTCTGCGCCGAGATCGTCGATGAAGCTCGCCCCTTCTGTCACCTTGTCGGCGTCGACGCCGAGATGCTCAATGACGATTTTCTTTACGCGTTCGGCGGTATCGCTCATGGGGAAACCCTTCGTCTTTCCTAATCCAGTCTTCGTTAGCGACCCGATTGCCGCTAATCAAGGTCAAATGATGCGGTCGCCAACCCGACCGTCTCACAACCGCTCATCCCGCTGCTGAAGCGCAGGATTCGAGGCCCGATTACACGAAAATTACCGCCTGTAAAAGAGCGCGAGCCGCAAGGCCCACGGTTTTAGATCATCGCCATCCCGCCATTGACGTGAATGGTCTGGCCGGTAATGTATGCCGCCTCTGCCGATGCGAGAAACACCACCGCAGCCGCTACCTCGGCGCCCGTGCCCATCCTTTTGGACGGGATTGCAGACATAATCGCCTCTTTCTGCTTGTCGTTCAGCTTGTCGGTCATCGCTGATTCGATGAAGCCAGGCGCAACGCAGTTGACCGTCACATTGCGGGTTGCGATTTCTGCGGCCAGCGCCTTGGACATGCCAATCATCCCGGCTTTTGAGGCGCAATAATTGGTCTGGCCCGGATTTCCCGTCACGCCGACAACCGAGGTGATGTTGATGATGCGACCGCCACGGCGGCGCATCATCGGATGGGTCAGTTCGCGGGTCAGGCGAAACACCGAGCCGAGGTTGATCTCAAGCACCGAATCCCAGTCCGAGTCCGACATGCGGACGAACAGCCCATCCTTGGTGATGCCGGCATTGTTGACCAGAATGTCGACGCCCTCAAGATCGGCTTCAGCCTTCTGCGCCAACGCCTTGACGGCGTCGCGGTTCGAAAGATCAGCCGGAAAAAGCTTGACCCGGTTGCCCAATTCTCCCGCTAGCGCCTCGAGCTTTTCCACGCGCGTGCCATGCAAGCCGACAGCTGCGCCCTGCGCATGCAAGGCACGAGCAATCGCCTCGCCAATGCCGCCTGATGCGCCGGTGACGAGCGCTTTTTTGCCAGTCAGATCAAACATATCATTCCCTCTTTAAGCCAAAGCAGCCAGCGCCGCCTCTACATCAGCCGCCGTACCAATATTTGCGGTGGCAATATCGCGATTGATGCGCCGGGCCAAACCGGACAGCACCTTGCCGGACCCGACTTCATAAGCCGTCGTGACGCCATTTGCGCCGAACCATTCGATGGTCTCGCGCCACCGAACCCGGCCCGTGACCTGTTCGACCAGGCGGCGCGCAATTTCGTCCGGGTCAGTCAATGCCGCAACCACGACATTGGCGACCACGGGAACGTTCGGAACATTCTTTGTCACATTGGCGAGCGCCTCTTGCATCGCTTCGGCGGCGGGGGCCATCAGCGCAGAATGGAACGGCGCGGAGACCGGCAGCATGATCGCCCGCTTGGCGCCCTTCTCAGAGCAGAGCGCAGCGGCTCTTTCGACGCCCGCCTTTGTTCCGGAAATAACAAGCTGGCCGCCGCCATTGTCATTGGCGATCTGACAACCGCCGGCCTCCGTGCAAGCCGCCTCGACATCGCCCTGCTCCAGTCCGATGATGGCCGCCATAGCGCCCTGCCCAACAGGAACCGCCGCCTGCATGGCGTTGCCGCGGATACGCAGCAGCCTTGCGGTGTCAGCAATGGAAAATGTGCCGGCGGCGGCGAGTGCGGAATATTCGCCAAGCGAATGGCCCGCGACATAGGCGACCTTGCTGGCCAGATCGAAACCGCGCCCTTCCAGCGCGCGCATCGCCGCCAGCGAGACCGCCATCAATGCGGGTTGAGCATTGGCGGTAAGGGTGAGTGTCTCTTCGGGGCCTTCCCACATGATTGTGCTAAGCTTCTGGCCCAGCGCGTCATCGACCTCGTCGAACACAGCGCGCGCCTCGGGAAACGCATCGGCAAGGTCCTTGCCCATGCCGACGGCCTGACTGCCCTGTCCGGGAAAGGTAAATGCGATTGACATGCGGCACCCCTGCGCTGCTTAGACCGCGACGGTCTGACGCGAGGCTCGCATCCGAGTCAAGACTAGCGCGCTGTTAGGGGCCGTCAGCGCCGAATTTTGGCGCTTTTTCGTCAAAAGACACCGTCGCGCGCGCCTTGTCGGGATCGTCCTTCTGCGGCAGTTAACCGCAGCAGGCAAGAATTCAATGGAACCAAATGCACGCTCGGCTATTTCGCGCTCAAACCGTCACATTGTTGTCATCATGACAAAGTGATGACCGCTGCGTGACAGTGGGGCGGCCAGGAGCGATCTTGTCGAACTTTGCATTCAATTACCTGCAGGCTGCGCCGCGTAAGGGGCGTTTCCTCCATTCGGCTTCTGTGCTGAGCCAGGACAGCTTACAGTGCGCGGCGCGCTCGGTGGTCAGCACAGTTGTCATCGCGACCTTGCTCGTTTTCACCATTGAATGGGTGACTCGCGCCTCGTTCAGCCAGACCATCGCCTTTTTCCAGCAGCCCCACCGTCCCGGCTGGACGACGATTGTTGTCTTTTCACTGCTGCTTTTTGCGCTTGATGCGCTTTTGGGACGCCGTCATCTGGGCGTGCTGACAATCGCGCCACTGGCGCTGGCGCTGGCTTTTATCGGCCGCCAGAAAGTTCACTATCTGGGCGATCCGCTCTACCCGACCGACATCCTGTTTGTGCGGCAAATCATGGAACTCATGCCGCTTCTGGTGCGTGAGCGGCCGATTCTGGCCGCCGCGCTGCTGGTTGGCGGGATTGCGGGCGTCTATGGACTGTATCGGGTCTGGCGCTGGTGGCGGAACCGAGGCCGCAAGATGTCAACCATGAGCCGCGTGGCACGGTTGGCGATTGCTGTTCCAGCACTCACATTTTTTATGTCAATCATGGACTACGCGACTTTCTCGTGGGTTCGCGACCGCCTGCAGATCATCCCAATCATGTGGGACCAAAAGGAAAACTACGCCTCCAACGGTTTCGCTATCGCCTTTGCGCTGAACGTGCCTATGGCCAAGGTGTCGGCGCCGCCCGGCTACAATGACAAAGTGCTGGACGCTATCCAGGCGCCAGGCCCGGCAGCCATCGTGATGCCGGAAGAAAAGCCCGACGTCATCATCATCATGAGCGAGTCGTTCTGGGATCCGACCCGGTTGCCGCAGACCAGAATCACGCCGGACCCGATCCCGTCGGTGCGCGCCAATCGTTCCGGTTCGATGTTCTCGCCGGAATTCGGCGGCATGACGGCCAATGTCGAGTTTGAGGCGCTGACCGGCTTCTCCAATGCGTTCCTGCCCTACGGCTCGATCCCGTATCAGCAATATGTGCGCCGCCCGATGCCGTCGCTGGCGAACTTCTTCCAGTCGCAGGGTTATGAAACCACGGCGATCCATCCCTTTGAGGGCTGGTTCTGGAACCGCAAGAATGTCTATGCGGATTTCGGCTTCGACCGCTTCTTGTCAATAGAAACGCTGCCGCCGATGAAATCGCGCGGGCCGTTGGTCTCCGACGAGTCGCTCACGGACGAGATCATCAAGCGGGCCGACGCTACCAGCCGTCCGTTCTTCACCTTCGCCGTCAGCCTGCAAGGCCACGGCCCTTACGAGCCGAACCGCTATCCGGATACAAAGATCAAGGTCGATTCGGTGGCCAGTTACGCCACACAGCGCTCGATCCAGTCCTATGCGGAAGGCGTCGCCGACGCTGACCGCAGCCTGAAGCGGTTGATGGACTGGGCGTCGAAGCGCCAACGACCGACCGTCATCGCGTTCTTTGGCGATCACCTGCCGCCGCTAAACAAGGGCTATACGGAAACCGGGTTTCTGAAAGAACCTGTGCCGGAACGCCGGGAAACGCCGCAGGCGCTGGCTGTGCATCGCGAAACGCCGCTGGTGATCTGGTCGAACAAGACAGGCGCGGTGAAGGATATCGGTTCGATCAGCCCAGCCTTCATTCCTTTGAAGGTGTTTGAGGCTGCCGGTATCCAGCACCCCTATTACTCGGGTTTCCTCAGCCGCCTAGACGCCAAATATAATGTCGTTGACCGTCACGTATTGATCCCGGGCGAGGGAAAGCCGGTGCAGGATTGGTCGCAACAGAAACTGGTTGATCCGCTGATCAATGATTTCCGGCTGCTCCAATATGATGCGATGTTCGGACATAGCCGCACACGCGACCGCTTCTTCCCCGGTCTACCGAAACCAGTCGGGGTCTGATCCGGGTCTTTGAACTCTGGCCTATCTTATCCGACCTTGCAGAAGGTTGCTATTTGCCTGCATTTGGCTAGCCAGTTGCTGCTTTAAAAATTGGGGGCCGGCTTGGACAAGACAACGCATTATGACGTGCGCAAGGTGCGCGAGCGGTTTCCAGGCCTGAATCGCCTGAAGAACGGACGTGCTGCGGCTTTTCTCGACAATCCAGCCGGTACCCAGGTCCCGCTTGAAGTTGTTGAGCGCATGTCGGACGCGCTGCTCTATCGTAACGCCAATCTTGACGGCGATTTCGACACATCGCTGGAAGCTGGGGAATTGGTTGACGCCGCCCATCGCGCCGGCAAGGTTTTCGTCAATGCGCCGCAGTCCGGCGAAGTCTTTTTCGGTCAAAGTATGACCGCGCTGACCTTCGCCATGTCGCGAGCCATGACGCCGCTGTTCAAATCAGGCGACGAAATTGTCGTCTCGCGTATGGACCATGACGGCAATGTCGCCCCCTGGTTGATGCTGGCTGAAGATCTCGGCCTGACTGTCAAATGGCTTGAGTTTTCGCCCGAGACATTCGAGTTCGACCTCAACGATCTCGCGGCCTTGATGACAGACCGCACGCGACTGGTGGCTGTCGGCTACGCTTCCAACGTAACCGGTACGGTCCACAATATTGCAGGCATTGCCCGTATCGCGCACGCAGCAGGCGCGCTGGTCTATGTCGACGCCGTTCAATATGCGCCGCACGGACTGATCGACGTTCAGGCGCTCGGCTGTGATTTTCTTGTCTGTTCGGCGTACAAGTTTTTTGGGCCGCATTATGCGTTGTTTTGGGGACGGACAGAGTTGCTGGACCGGATGCGCGCCTACAAGGTGCGTCCAGCGGATGACACCCTGCCCTGGCGGTTCACCAATGGCACCACAAACCGCGAAGAACTGGCGGGCATTCACGCCGCCATCGACTATATCGGCAGTTTGGGCGTTGAGTTTGGGGGCGTCGGGCAGAGCGCTGGCCTGCGTGAACGGCTCGCTGGCGGTTATCGCGTCATGCGGCGGCATGATGACGGGCTGGCGCTGCGGCTGATCAACGGCCTGCGATCCTACAATAGCGTTCGTATCCTGGGAATCTCCGATCCGCAGGCGTTTGAGCGGCGCATATCAACAGTTAGCTTCGTGGCGGAGGGGACGGCCTCAGACGCCATCTCCAAAAATCTGGCTGCCCAGGGCGTGCAGGTCTGGGCCGGCCACAATTACGGCATTGAGCCCTACCGGCGTCTCGGCCTGCTTGATCGCGGCAGCGGCGTGCGGGTCGGCCCGGTTCACTACAATACTCTCGAAGAGATCGACCGCACGGTCGCGCTGGTGGGTGAGGCAATCGCGGCGGCGGCCAATGCCTGACGGGTCAGACTTCGATGATCAACGGGCTATACCGCGCAACCAGGGCATCGGTTGTCACGAGTGTCACGCCTTCCTTGACTGATTGCGCAACCAACAGCCGATCAAATGGGTCCTTGTGCAATGGCGGGAGTCCGCCAACTTTCAGGACGTGCGCCGCACCGATTTCCACTTCGCGAAATCCGTTCTCAAGCAGATTGCGCCGAAGACTGTGCGGGTCGACTTGAAAATCGTCACGCCCCAGCGAAGCTTTTATGACAATTTCCCAAAGGCTTGCGACACTGAAATGTAGAATCGAGTCATCAGCTTCAATCAACCTGGCCGCCTTCGGCGTCAGCCGTGCGGGCTCGCCGGCCGCCCACAACAACAGTTGCGTATCAAGAAGAAGGTTCATTCAATCCCGAACAGCGTTTCGATCTCGTGTTGTCCCATTCGGTTAAAGTCATCCGGCGTCTGGATCTGGCCCTTCATGAAGCCGGTCTTGCGCTGCGCGGCTCTTTCGGGCGCATCGATTGGGACAACCTTGACCAAGGGTTTGCCAGCTTTTGCAATGATAAAGCCCTCGCCTTTGGCCGCCCTGTCGACCAACTTCGACAGATGGGTCTTGGCTTCATGAATGTTGATCTTTTCCATCGCGCCCTCGACTTAGTCTAGTTAGTTTAGTTTAGTTGGGACGAAATTCCAAGCCGGGGTTGCCTTCCGCGCCATGCTCCTCTATAGCCGCGCCATTCTGCCGGTTCCGAATGGGGGCTGAACGGAGGGCCGCCGCGTCTCGATGCGGCGCTGTGGAAGTCAAAAGCGCTTCCCGTCTCCCGTGTCTCCGCTCTCGACCGTTCCTAAGCGCCTTTCTTCCCTGCAATCCGCAGGTCCAAGTGAAGTCGCAGAGGCTTAGCCTTCGGGTCCGGCTGAACCATGAAGAAAGGTAAGAAATGGCTCTTTACGAACACGTATTTCTTGCCCGCCAGGATCTGTCGCCGCAGCAGGTCGATGAGCTCGTTGAACGTTTCAAGGGCGTCATCACCGAGGGCGGCGGCAAGATTGGCAGGGTTGAGAACTGGGGACTGAAGTCCTTGACCTACCGGGTCAAGAAGAACCGGAAGGCGTATTACACGCTGATGGACATCGACACGCCGCCTGCCGCACTCTCCGAAATGGAGCGCCAGATGGGTCTGTCGGAAGACGTGCTGCGCTTCCTGACCGTCAAGGTCGAGGCGCATGAGGAAGGCCCGTCGGCCATGCTGCAGAAGCGTGAGCGCGATGACCGCGGCGACCGCGATGGCGGACGTGGCGGCTTCGGCGACCGTCCGCAGCGCAGCTTTGGCGATCGCCCGGATCGCGGCCCACGGGAAGATCGCGGCCCGCGCCGTCCGCGCGATGGTGAAGGAGAATAATCATGGTCGACATCAACCAGATCCCGACCCGGCGTCCGTTCCATCGCCGCCGCAAGACATGCCCATTCTCCGGCGCAAACGCTCCGAAGATCGACTACAAGGACGTACGTCTTTTGCAGCGCTACATTTCCGAGCGCGGCAAGATCGTGCCGTCACGCATCACCGCCGTCAGCCAGAAGAAGCAGCGCGAACTCGCCAAGGCGATCAAGCGAGCGCGCTTCCTCGGCCTGCTGCCGTATGTCGTGAAGTAACAAGCTATAGCGCCGGGCGGCTCGCTGCCCGGCATCTCCGCTTCGGGAGCGGCAATCCTCGAGTTGAGGCGAACAATGCGCCTCTAACTGCCAACGGGCAGGACAGCGACCCTGGCGTTACGCCGATTGCTTCCTGTCCTTAAGATTTTGATTCAGCCGCTTGCGGCCAGACAAGGACAAAACAATGGAAGTCATTCTTCTCGAGCGCATTTCCAAACTCGGCCAGATGGGCGAGACCGTAAAGGTCAAGGCCGGCTTCGCCCGCAACTTCCTCCTGCCGCAGGGCAAGGCGCTGCGCGCCAACGAGGCTAACAAGAAGAAGTTCGAAGGCCAGCGCGCCCAGTTGGAAGCCCGTAACCTCGAGCGCAAGAGCGAAGCCACCACGGTTGCAGAGGGCCTCGATGGCAAGACCCTGGTGGTCGTGCGTTCCGCCGGTGAAACCGGTCAGCTCTACGGTTCGGTTTCCACCCGCGACATCGCCGATCTGCTGACTGCTGAAGGTTTCACCGTGAACCGCAACCAGATCGAGCTCAACCAGCCAATCAAGACGATTGGCCTGACCAATGTGGCGATCGCGCTGCACCCCGAGGTCGAGGTCACGATCACCCTCAACATTGCCCGTTCGACCGAAGAGGCCGAGCGCCAGGAGAAGGGCGAGACATTGACCACCGCTGAAGCCATCTACGGCGACGATATCAACGAGAACGCCCGTCCCGACAGCTTCTTTGACCCGAACGAAGATGGCGAAGACGCCGAAGGCTGAGCTGCGGCGCAGTTATTCTAAAATGGAAGCCCGGACCCCGGCGGTCCGGGCTTTTTGTTTGTGTGGGCCACTGGACCCTCAGCCTTCAACGCTCTCGACAGCGGTCCCGCTTTTCTCTTCTATGTGACTGCGGCATGTACCCGCCGGCTGTGACCTCTGCTGGCGGTGTTGGGAGACATCATGAGCGATTCATTTCAGGAGGTTACGTCCGTTTCCTGGTTTGGCAGGATCGGACGGTCCTTGATTGGCATTCTCATTGGCCTGGTCATGCTCTTGTCGATGATAGTGCTGTTGTTCTGGAACGAAGGACGCGCCGTGCAGACAGCGCTGTCTCTCGCCGAAGGCGCCGGCATCGTCGTATCCGCCCCGACTCACAACGTCGATGCGGCCAATGACGGCAAGCTGGTCCACGTTACCGGAACAGTAACCGCGAACCAGGGCCTCCGAGATGCCGATTTTGCGGTTTCGGCGACTGGCGTTCGGCTCACCCGTTCGGCTCAAATGTATCAGTGGCGGGAGGAGCAGCGTTCCGAAACGGAAAAGAAGCTGGGCGGCGGCGAGGAAACCGTCACCACCTACACCTATTCCAGGGGCTGGGAATCTGCTGCGATCGACTCTTCCCGGTTCAAGAAGCCCGAAGGACATCAGAACCCCGGCAAAGAGATCAGCGGCAAGCGGTTCCAAATTCCGCAAGGCAAGCTCGGCGCATTCACCCTGGATGATCCGGTGCTCGACATGGTCGGAGGCGACGACCAGCTTGTACTGACGCCTGACCAGGCGCCCGCCATCGATGCCGCTTACCGCGGCTCAAAACGGGTCAATGTAGTCGATGGGAGTATCTATCTCGGCGTCAACCCGACGGCGCCAGCTGTCGGCGACTACCGCATCAGCTATGAACTGGCTCCGCTGGGCGTCATCAGCGTTATCGGCCGCCAGGACGGGAACAAGTTCGCCCCCTACAAGACAAGTGCGGGGGATGCGTTGCTGATGGTCGACACGGGCGAGGTTTCCGCCGAAAGGATGTTCGCCGATGCCGTTTCCGCCAATACGGTAATCACCTGGCTCTTGCGCGCCATTGGCCTGATTTTCCTGGCCGTCGGGTTCGGCCTGCTGATGGGCCCGATTGGCGTCTTGTTCGACGTCATCCCGTTCCTGGGCAGCATCGCCCGGATTGGAACCACCACCATTGCGATCATCCTGGCGATCCTCACCGGCGCGCTGACGATCGCCATCGCCTGGTTCTGGTACCGTCCGCTGCTTTCGCTCAGCATCATCGCGGCGGGCATACTCGTGTCGATGGCGGTTTCCTACCTTGGTCGCCGCCGCAAGACTCAGGCCACCGAACCATCGGCAGCCCCAGCCCAATAACGGCTGCACGCGTTCAATGTGGCCATGACGCTGTCGCTGGTCGCTTGCTGATTCCCGTCATGCTGCACTGATTCAACGCAGCAGTGTAAGCTGCTGATTACAGATTCAATTCCGGCTCCACCTGTCCAGTCGCTCCGTGATATGGCTGCTGCGACAAAACGACGGAGCTTCAATGCCCTCTCCTTTATTTGCAGCCGCCTGAGATGGAGTTGCCAGCCCAGTTGCGTTCCGCGATCGACCGGGAACTCGAAGGTCTGTCACTGTCTTATCTGCGCGCCGCGTCCGACCGTCTGACGGCGCGCTACCGTGCCGAGACGCGCGACGGACGGCTGCATCTGGACGGCCTGCTTGCGGTGAAAGCCTATGTGGCGGCGCGGATGCCTGCGACCTATGCCGCGATCCGCAGTGCGCTGGAGGCGACGGGCGGGCAGCTTAGCGGTTTGGCGCCAGCAACGCTGCTTGATGTCGGCGCTGGTCCGGGAACCGCGCTGTGGGCGGTGCGCGATTGCTGGCCGGAGCTGCAATCGGCGGTGCTTGTCGAGGCGAGCGAAAGCGCAAACCATATCGGTAGCGCCCTGGCGCGGCAGATGTCGGGCGTGAATATCCGCTGGGAAGGCGGGGATGCAGCAATCGCGCTGGCCCGATGCAAGCCTGCTGATCTGGTGACTCTGGCCTATGTGCTGGACGAACTGGAGCCTGCCCCGCGCACCGCGCTTGTTGACCGCCTTTGGCAATTGACGGGTCAGGCGCTGGTCATCGTCGAGCCCGGCACCCCGGCAGGCTGGAGCCGGATCATTGCGGCGCGGCAGCAACTGATCCAGCTTGGCGCTGCAATTGCGGCGCCCTGCCCGCACCAGTTCACCTGTCCGCTTGCCCTGCCCGACTGGTGTCATTTCTCCCGCCGCGTGGCGCGCTCGAAACTGCACCGGCTGACCAAGAGCGGCGACGCGCCATTCGAGGACGAAAAATTCATCTACCTCGCAGCCGCGCGGGCGGTGGTCGATGCGCGTGGATCTCGCGTGCTTGCGCCGCCGCGGCACAGCAAGATCGGGATCGACCTGAAGCTGTGCCAACCAGGCGGCACGGTGAGTCAGACTTTTGCGCCCAAGCGAGAGACAGGGCGTTACCGGATAGCCAAGCGCCTCGACTGGGGCGATGCGTTTGAGAGTTAGGCTTTCAAGGGCAACCAGATTTCAAAGCCGCCATTGCCGGTGACAGGATCAAATTCCGGCCCGTATTTCTCGAACGATGCGGCATCGGAAGCTTCTTGCCCGGATGCTGGCAGCCATTCGTGGTAAATTGCCCCGAACACGCCCTGAATTTCCGAGATGTGGCCGGAGTGACCGAACACGGCGTAGCGATGGGCTGGAACGCGAAGCCGCTGCAATTGCTTGTCAATCAAGGTGAAGTCGGTCACTTCGACCGCGCTCAGATAGTCCATGCTGTTGTCATCCCCATTGGCGCACACGCCGTATGATACGCCGGGCTTTTCGCCGGGAATGGTTCCGATATGACGGCTGAATTCCTGCCATTGACCAGGAATAGCGGCCATATTGTCGTAGCGATAGCGCCGGCAGATACCGACAAAAAGAAAGGGGCCCGTCTCTTCAAATCGAGGGGCGGCGAGCTGCATTTTCGGCTGTGCGTTCATGCGAATTGGCTCCTGTAGCGGAAGCTTTGACAGATCGGGATTGGCGCGCAACGTTTCCGGCGTAATGCCGAATTCCTCACGAAAAGCCCGGGTGAATGCTTCATGGGAGCCGTATCCCGCCTCGAGCGCGACGTGCAGAATGTCGGGCGCGCCGTTTGCCAGGATGCGGGCCGCTTCGCTCAGACGTCGCGCACGGGCGTAACCCATGAGCGGCCGGCCAAATGATCGTCCGAACGCACGGGTCAGATGGAACGGCGACATACCGGCGGACTCGGCGATCTCGTCCAGCTCGAACAAGCGGTCGAGATTGCTTTCAACATACCAAACCGCCCGTGCGATCGCGTCCATCCGGCCCTCCATGAAGCATCGCCCTTATGCATTCGCGCAATTCATGCCGCTTGATCGCGATTGCGGTTGGTAACTTTCCTGTTTTGTTCTTGGTGTTTGGGGTAGGATTCGGTTTTCCGATTCGGGTCAAGGTCGATTCTTTCCACGGAATCCTGAAGCCTGTGAATCGTGGAGGAAAAGTCTCGGTAGTTGACCATTTGGTAACGGCTTCTGCTACCGAAGGTTCTGCACCGAAAACAGGATGACCATGGCCGAGGCAGCACGAAAATTCGCCGTGGCGGAAACGCCCCTCTATCGCGAAGCTCCGAACAACATCGAGGCCGAGCAAGCGCTGCTGGGCGCAATCCTGATCAACAATGACGCCTTCTATCGTGTCTCGGACTTTCTCAAGTCCTCGCATTTTTACGAGCCGCTGCACCGCAAGATTTTTGAGGTGTCTACCGATCTGATCCGCATGGGCAAGATCGCCAGTCCGGTGACGATCAAGACCTTTCTGCCTGCCGACGAAAAGGTCGGCGACCGCACGGTCGCGCAATATCTGGGCCTGCTGGCCTCGGAGGCCGTGACCGTTATCAACGCTGCCGACTATGGCCGGGCCATCTACGATCTGGCGACCCGCCGCGCGCTGATCACGGTCGGCGAAGACATGGTCAACATCGCCTATGACGCACCGGTCGATATGGCCCCGCAGGCGCAGATTGAAGACGCTGAGCGCCGGCTGTTCGAGTTGGCGGAGACGGGCCGATATGATGGCGGCTTCGAGAGCTTCAACGATGCGCTCAAAACCGCAGTCGACATGGCCAACGCCGCTTTCATGCGCGATGGCGGCTTGTCCGGTATCTCGACAGGATTTCGCGACCTGGACCACCGGATGGGCGGGCTGCAGTCATCTGATCTGGTCGTGCTTGCGGGCCGCCCCGGCATGGGCAAGACGTCGCTGGCCACCAACATTGCCGCCAACATTGCCGCCGCCTATAGACCGGCAGACCAAGCTGACGGCTCCGTCAAGGCGGCCAATGGAGGCGTTGTAGGGTTCTATTCGCTGGAAATGTCGTCGGAACAGTTGGCCACCCGCATTCTGTCCGAACAGTCGGAAATCTCGTCGTCGAAAATCCGCCGCGGCGCGATTGACGAAGGCGATTTCGAGAAGCTTGTCGCGACATCGCAGATGATCGGCAAGATGCCGCTCTATATCGACCAGACCGGCGGCATCTCAATTGCGCAGCTGACTGCACGCGCCCGGCGGCTGAAACGGCAGCGCGGGCTCGACGTGATTGTTATCGACTATATCCAGCTGATGACGGGCTCCTCCAGGCGCGGCAACGAGAACCGCGTACAGGAAATCACCGAAATCACCACTGGACTCAAGGCGTTGGCCAAGGAACTCAATGTTCCCATACTGGCTCTGTCGCAGCTGTCACGCCAGGTGGAGAGCCGCGAAGACAAGCGCCCGCAGCTGTCGGACCTGCGCGAGTCAGGCTCCATCGAACAGGACGCCGACGTGGTGATGTTTGTGTTTCGCGAGGAATATTACCTGAAAAACAAGGAGCCCAAGCCTGGTACTCAGGAATATCTCAACTGGGAAGCCGAGATGAACGAGATGCGCGGCAAAGCCGAAGTGATTATCGCCAAGCAGCGGCACGGGCCGACTGGCACCGTCTCCATGGGCTTCCAGGGCGAGTTCACCCGCTTCTTCGACCTCGCCGAGGACAGCCACCTGCCGCAGCGGTTTGAGTAACGGCTTGACGCCACGAAATGGCCAAATCACGCATCCAGTTCATCTGCCAGTCGTGTGGAGCAGTGCATCAGCGCTGGGCTGGCAAATGTGACGCCTGCGGCGAGTGGAACACGCTTGTCGAGGAAGGAACAGCGGGCGGTATCGGCTCAGGTCCGCAATCGCTCAAGAGCGCGCGAAAAGGCCGTGCCGTAGCCCTGACATCGCTTTCGGGCGACATCGAAGACGCGCCGCGAATCGCATCGGGTATCGCCGAGCTTGACCGCGCTACCGGCGGCGGTTTTGTGCGGGGTTCAGCCATCCTTGTCGGCGGCGACCCGGGCATCGGCAAATCGACGCTGCTGACCCAGGCAGCGGCGGCGCTGGCGCGCCAGGGTAACCGGGTTGTCTATGTGTCCGGCGAAGAGGCCGTCGCCCAAATCAGGCTGCGGGCACAGCGGCTTGGAGCCGCCGATTCGTCCGTGGAACTGGCCGCCGAGACCAATGTCGAGGACATTCTCGCAACACTCGCGGACGGCAAGCGGCCAGATCTGGTGATTCTCGATTCCATCCAGACGCTGTGGACTGACCTTGCCGATTCGGCTCCAGGAACGGTCACCCAGGTGCGCGCCTCGGCGCAGGCGGTTATCCGATTCGCCAAATCCACAGGCGCCGCCGTTGTGCTTGTCGGTCATGTCACCAAAGAAGGCCAGATCGCAGGACCGCGCGTCGTTGAGCACATGGTCGACGCAGTCCTCTATTTTGAGGGCGAAGGCGGCCATCATTTCCGCATTCTGCGCACCGTGAAAAACCGCTTCGGGCCGACCGACGAGATCGGCGTCTTCGAGATGTCGGACAAGGGTTTGCGCGAGGTCGCCAATCCTTCGGAGCTGTTTCTCGGCGAAAGGCATGCCAAATCGCCCGGCGCAGCCGTTTTTGCCGGAATGGAGGGCACGCGCCCGGTCCTGGTGGAAATCCAGGCGCTGGTCGCCCCCTCGCCGCTCGGTACGCCGCGCCGTGCGGTGGTTGGCTGGGACAGCGCACGGCTATCGATGATACTCGCCGTGCTCGAAGCGCATTGCGGCGTGCGCTTTGCGCAGCACGATGTCTATCTGAACGTCGCAGGCGGCTATCGCATCTCCGAACCGGCTGCCGATCTTGCCGCTGCGGCAGCGCTTGTGTCCTCTCTGGCCGGTCTTGCCCTGCCCGCCGATTGCGTCTATTTCGGCGAAATCAGCCTCTCGGGCGCCATCAGGCCGGTTGCGCATGCGCAGCAACGCCTCAAGGAAGCCGAGAAGCTGGGCTTTCAACAGGCGGTCTTGCCGAAGGGGAGCGAGGAACCGCCGGGGACAATGGGAACAGGTTCGTTCCGACCTGCAACGCTCACCGACCTGGTGGTGCGGATCGCGGGGTCTAAGCGCGGCAAGTCGCAATCGAACGACGACTGAAACGGAGTGGGTCCGCATACATGCCGATAACTTTGCTTGACGGAGTCGTCCTCGGGTTCACGCTGGTTTCAGCGCTGCTGGCTATGGTGCGAGGCTTTTCGCGCGAGGTGTTGTCGATTGCCTCCTGGGTGGCGGCCGCAGTAGCTGCGTTTTTCTTCTACAAGCCAATCCTGCCTTATGTGCAGCCCTATATTGACAATCAGCAGATCGCCATGGCCGCCGCCGCGGGCATCGTGTTTGTCGTTGCGCTCATCGTGGTGACGGTCATCACCATGAAGGTTGCCGATTTTATCATCGACAGCCGTGTCGGCGCGCTCGACCGGGCGCTGGGTTTCATCTATGGCGCTGCGCGCGGCATTCTGGTCTGCGCCGTCGCACTACTGTTTTTCAATTGGCTGGCCGGCGCAAACACCCCCACCTGGATCGAAAATGCAAAATCCAGACCGCTGCTGGAAAGTGTCGGCGCATGGATTGAGAAGATGCTGCCCGAGGACCCTGAAAGCCTGCTGCCGAAGCAATTGACGCCTGATACACAGTCCGAAGCGCCGGCAGAAGGGACGCCAGAACCGCCGGCTGATGGCGAAGCCCCCGCCGACGCCGAAACGCCGCCCGCAAATAATTGATCATTGAAGCGACCTGAGACGACCTGCCGCTTTTGCGTGCGGCTATTGTTTCCTATATGGAGCTTCTTTTAGGCGAGGCAGACGCTCATGGACGTGCTTTCCGCGGAAGCTGACGACCATTTTCACGACGAATGCGGCGTGTTCGGCATTCTGGGCCGCCAGGATGCCGCAGCCATTGTGACGCTGGGGCTGCATGCGCTTCAGCACCGTGGTCAGGAAGCTGCTGGCATTGTTTCCTTCGATGGTTCGCAATTCCACGTTGAACGCCATGTCGGCCTGATCGGCGATACGTTCACAAAGAAGGCGGTAATCGATCGCCTGCCCGGCAGCCGCGCGATTGGGCATACCAGATACGCCACGACGGGAGGGGCGGGGCTGCGCAATGTGCAGCCGTTTTTCGCCGAGTTGTCCGAGGGCGGTCTGGCGATTGCCCATAATGGCAACATCACCAATGCGATGACCATCCAGCGCACCCTGCAGAAGCAGGGCGCTATATTCTCGTCGACCTCGGACACCGAGACGATCCTGCACCTGATCGCCACCTCGAAGGCGCGTGACACCAACGCCCGCTTCATCGAAGCGGTCCGTCAGCTCGAAGGCGCGTTCTCGCTGGTCGCGCTTACCGCCAAGAAAATGATCGGCTGCCGTGATCCGCTGGGCATCCGCCCGCTGGTGCTGGGCGACCTGGATGGAGCGTGGATTCTCGCCTCCGAGACCTGCGCACTGGACATTATCGGGGCGCGATTCGTACGCGACCTGAGGCCCGGTGAGATGGTGGTCGTGACCTCCAAGGGCATTGAAAGCCATTTTCCGTTTGAAGCGGTCAAACCACGCTTCTGCATCTTTGAATATGTCTATTTCGCCCGGCCTGATTCGTCAGTCGAAGGCCGCAATGTCTATGACGTACGCAAGGCGATCGGAGCGGAACTCGCCGTCGAGAGCCCATGCGAGGCGGATATTGTTGTGCCGGTGCCCGATTCGGGCACGCCAGCCGCTATTGGCTTTTCGCAAAAGGCGGGGATTCCATTCGAGCTAGGCATCATCCGCAATCACTATGTCGGGCGCACCTTCATTTCGCCGGGCGATTCGATCCGCCATATGGGCGTGCGGCTCAAGCACAACGCCAACCGCCGCATGATCGAAGGCAAACGCGTTGTGCTTGTCGATGATTCGATTGTGCGCGGCACCACCAGCCAGAAGATCGTCCAGATGGTTCGGGATGCGGGCGCACGCGAGGTGCACATGCGCATCGCTTCACCGCCGACACGCTCTTCTTGCTTCTACGGCGTCGATACGCCGGAGAAGTCCAAATTGCTCGCCTCGCGCATGTCTATTGAAGAAATGAAAGACTTCATCCGCGTCGATTCGCTGGGGTTTCTGTCCATTGACGGACTCTACCGGGCGGTTGGCGAGGTTGCCCGCGACAATGACCAGCCGCAATTCTGTGATGCCTGCTTCACCACGGAATATCCGACCCGTCTGACCGATATTGAAGGTTCTGACAATGTGCGCACGCTATCACTGCTGGCAGCCGGCGGAAGTTGAACCAGAACGACGACCTATCTTGCAAACCCGCTTGAACGCTGATTGCCTGGCGGCTGGAGCCTGACACTTGACCCTCGACCTTACTGGCCGGATCGCCCTTGTCACCGGCGCCTCTCGCGGCATCGGCTACCAGATTGCGTTGCAGATGGCGGCTGCCGGCGCCCATGTTATCGCTGTGGCGCGCACGGTTGGCGGTCTCGAAGACCTCGATGATGAGATCAAGGCGTCGGGACGCGGGGCAGCAACGCTGGTTCCGCTTGACCTGACGGATATGCCCGCTATCGACCGTCTGGGCGGCGTCATTAACGAACGCTGGGGCAAGCTCGACATTCTTGTTGCGAACGCTGGCATGCTGGGCGTCATTTCGCCGGTCGGCCATGTCGAAGCCAAGATTTTTGAGAAGGTAATGACGCTCAATGTTACTTCGCAATGGCGGCTGATCCGCTCGGTCGATCCGCTATTGAAGAAATCCGGCGCGGGACGAGCGATCATATTGTCGTCCAACGCGGCCCACTCCGCTAAGGCGTATTGGGGACCGTACGCAGCGTCAAAGGCTGCGATCGAAACGCTGACGCGTTCCTGGGCTGCTGAGATCCAGGACTCGCCGATGCGCGTCAATGCTTGCGATCCCGGCGCAACCCGCACCGCCATGCGCGCGCAGGCAATGCCCGGCGAAAACCCTAACAACCTGCCCGGCCCAGCCGAAGTGGCGGCCAGAATCCTTGGCATGGCGCGCACGGACCTAGCGCACAATGGCATGATTTATCAGGCAAAAGGCGACCGATGGGTTAGCTATCAGCAGCCAGCGTAGTCGGCCGGCGCTCAAGCAGGAGACGTCCATCTGCTAAGGTCCTTGGCATGGGGATGCAGTTGACCTTCCATGGGCATTCGCTAACGTTGCCGCGGTTGGACAAATGCGGACGGACGTGTTCGGAGGTAAGGCATGATCCTGATCGGCGTCGTTGTCCTGGCCCTGTTGCTTGCCTGGCTGGCAGGCGCGGGCTGGTTGAGTCACCGGCTCGGGACGGGTTTTCGCCAGGCATTTCTCTATCTACCCCTGAAGCTGCTCTACAGCGTTGACGACCGGCGGATCGTGGTCGCGCGCAAATCGTCTACCCCGGTTATTTACGTGGTGACGCATCGCTCCCGGCTCGATCCGGCGTTGATGTTGGCGCTGCTGCCGCCCGAAACGCTGCACATTCTGGACGACGTTTCCGCAAAGTCGTGGTGGCTTGAGCCTTACCGCGAACTGGCGCGCACCATCGCCTTTAACACCGAGCATGTCTTTATCAGCCGGCGGCTTGTGCGGCATTTGCGCGGCAAGGGACGATTGGCTGTTTACATTCCCGAGGCCGTTGAACCCAGCGCCAAGGCTTTCAGGCTCTACCGGGCCCTGGCGCGTATTGCGGGCGAGGCGAACGCCTCCATCGTCCCAATCTATGTTGACGGCTATCGTGGCAAGCCCACCGCCAAACGGGCCGACGCAGCGCCTCGCGATCTTTTTCCCCGATTGTCGATCAGCACCCTGCCGGGGCGCACTATTGACGAACTGACGCGAGACGCCAGCT
>Ga0209573_1001186_pt1 | contig 42636 bp, 45 predicted proteins | sample TNRBio252014_DNA_FD_185870 | JGI IMG/M metagenome (GOLD analysis project Ga0209573, IMG submission 185870) | Wastewater treatment Type I Accumulibacter community from EBPR Bioreactor in Madison, WI, USA - TNR Reactor_6/25/2014_ DNA (SPAdes)... | ecosystem: Engineered > Bioreactor > EBPR >...
GCGACCGAAAGGTTTATCGGAAAAAGCGCGTCAAAAGGCAATGATCGCCGAGACTCTGTACAAAGAGCAACAACTGACCGTCCAACAAATCGCCGAACAACTCCACATCAGTAAGACGACCTTATATGCTTACCTCCGAAGCCGGGGCGTGAAAGTAGGAAAAGAATAATCCGTGAAGGAACGGGGAACCGAAGTTTGATAAAAACTATGATAAATGTGAATCAAAGGTATTTACAAGGCTTCGTTCATTTTTGAACAGCCTCTAAACGCTTAGACAAAAAACGTATATCACCTAAAACATGTTGCCGATCAGTTTTTTATATGATTAAAATCATATTTTGTATAATTGCAGGAGCGTAATTTTGTGTCGAATTAAAGAAAAGCGTATTTTTGTCATCATAAATCATCTTTTTTTATGATAATAAATTCAAAATTAAGTCCCCGATTTTTTGCGCTAAGTTTAACGGCTTTATTCTTAACTGTATTGTTGTTAACGGCATGTGGAGGCGGGAATTCTGCTTCCAAAAGCCAACCGCAAGAAGGGCTTAATCCTTCCCAACAAGAACAAAAAGCCGATGCTCCATCCGAACACGGCGTAGGTCCCGCAGAACAGATGGATTTAAAGTTAAGCGACCAGTTAGATGAAAAAATGGTTGGTCAGGGTAAAGGCGTTTACGAAATGAAGTGTCAAGCCTGCCATAGTTTAGCAGATAATCGTGTCGTCGGTCCCGGCTGGAAGGGTATTACTTCACGCCGTACTCCCCAGTGGATCGTTAATATGATGATGAATCCCGACGCGATGTTGGACAAAGACCCTGTTGCCCAAAAGCAGTTGGAGGAGTGTATGGTACGTATGCCAAACCAAAATCTGCAACAGGCTGATGCCCGTAATGTACTCGAATTTATGCGTAAAAACGATAAATAAGCCGGTTAACTTCTTACCTGTTTTTTTTATGAAAAAACACACTATTGCACTAATCTCTGTTTTTGCCATCGCCTTAGCTGTTGTTGGGGCTTTAGCACTCAAAAGCTGTAAATCCTCCGGCGGTGTGGCTGCTGGTAATCAAGATGCTGCAGCTAAAGTTTATGTAGAACCCGGTAAACACGACGAATTTTATAATTTCGTCAGTGGAGGGTTTAGCGGTCAGTTAGCCGTTTATGGCTTACCTTCAGGTCGTTTGCTTCGGGAAATTCCCGTTTTTTCTCAAGATCCCGAAACCGGTTACGGTTACACGGAAGAAACCAAGCCGATGCTCAATACCTCCCATGGTTATGTACCTTGGGATGACAGTCACCACCCCGAACTTTCTCAAACTAATGGAGTGCCGGATGGTCGCTGGTGTTTCATCAATGGAAATAATACCCCACGTATTGCTTTGGTGGACTTAAAGACGTTCCGAACCAAATCCATTATCGAAATCCCCAACAGTGCGGGAAATCACTCTTCACCTTTTACCACACCAAATAGTGAATATGTAGTGGCGGGTACACGCTTCAGTGTGCCTCTCGGTGATGATAACAATACTGATGTACCAATTGCTTCTTATAAAGAGAATTTCAAAGGTACCGTATCGTTTATTCATCCTGACCCGGCAACCGGTAAAATGAATATTGCTTTCCAAATCCTGACCCCGGGCGTTAACTTTGACTTATCCCATGCGGGTAAAGGTCCGTCGGATGGATGGTTTTTCTTCTCTTGCTATAATACGGAGTTAGCCAACACACTTTTAGAAGTGAATGCTTCCCAACGAGATAAAGACTTTGTGATGGCAGTCAACTGGAAAAAAGCAGAAGAATACGCTAAAGCCGGAAAAGGGAAAAAAGTACCGGGTACTCACATGTCTAATGTTCATAGCGATGAATCCCATACGACGACTTCCGAAACGGTTAATGAAGTTTTACAATTAGACCCTACGGAATTAAAAGACATCTGTTACTTTATTCCTTGTCCTAAATCTCCACACGGTTGTGATGTTGACCCCAGTGGTGAATACGTAGTAGCCAGTGGTAAGTTAGCGGCATTAATCCCCGTCTATTCTTTCAAGAAAATGCAGGATGCTATTGCCGGTAATAAATTTGAAGGGGAATTTGGTGGTATCAAAGTTATTAAGTATGAAGAAGCCCTACACGGTGAGGTTCAAAAGCCGGGTTTAGGACCTTTGCATACCGAATTTGACGGTAAAGGCTTTGGCTATACGTCTATGTTCTTATCATCGGAAATCGTGAAGTGGGACATCAAATCTTTGAAGGTAGTAGACCGTATTCAAACCTACTATTCTATCGGACATCTTTGCATCCCTGGCGGTGATAGTAAACAGCCTTGGGGTAAATACGTAATTGCGTATAATAAGATAACGAAAGACCGCTATCTGCCTACCGGACCCGAATTAGCTCAATCGGCACAGCTGATTGATATTTCAGGGGATAAAATGAAACTACTTTTGGACTTCCCCACAACGGGTGAACCCCACTATGCTCAAGCGATACCGGCGGATTTGGTTTCCAAAAACTCGCTGAAAATGTATCCCTTAGAGTCCAATACCCACCCCTATGCCGCCAAAGGAGAGAAATTTGCTAAAGTAGAACGAAAAGGAAATCAAGTCCATATTTATATGACTTCTATTCGTTCTCACTTCGCACCCGATAATATTGAAGGGGTCAGAATGGGCGATGAAGTCTATTTCCACGTTACTAACTTAGAGCAGGATTGGGACGTGCCACATGGTTTTGCCGTTAAAGGGGCTAATAATGCTGAAATGCTTATCATGCCCGGCGAAACGCAGACGCTGAAATGGCTTCCAACCAAAGTAGGGGTACAACCTTTTTATTGTACCGACTTCTGCTCCGCTTTGCACCAAGAAATGCAAGGTTATATTCGTGTATCACCTGCTAATTCAAACGTTGCGTTGAATTTTAGTCTGAATAATAATAATCAGCCTAAACCGAATTAAAACGTGTTCCTTCCTTTTTTATAAAAGGGATTTCGTATTCTATTGTGTGTTATGGGGAGTGATTTAAGGACGAATTCACTCCCCTATTTATATCGGATTTATTTTTTATCACAACAGAGAACTTAATGCTATGCAATCATGACACACACACAAAAAACAACGATTCCTTATGTATTGGTGCTTTGTTCCGCTTTATTGTTAATCGTACTTTACGTCGTTCCTATTTGGAGAATTGATTTATCGGCACCGCAGTATCCCGAAGGATTGTATATGAATATACATATTGATAAATTATCGGGAGATGTAGAAAAAATTAGTAATCTCAACCATTATATCGGGATGTCTCCGATCAGTGAAGGGATGTTCCCTGAATTTGGTTATCTAATCTATCTGCTGGGGGGGATTATCGGAGTAGGAATCTTTACATTTATACTAAAAAAGCCATGGTTATTATACCTATATGTGGCTTTGCTATTACTTGGTGGGGTTGCCGCTTTGATAGATATGTATAAATGGGGATACGATTACGGACATAATTTAGACCCTCATAGTGCCATTCAAATTCCTGGTATGACCTACCAACCCCCTTTAATCGGTTACAAACAGTTACTGAACTTTGGGGCTTGGTCCTTGCCCGACACCGGCGGTTGGCTATCCTTAGTGTCCTTTTTATTGGCTATCCTTGCTGTGATCTTCTTGATAAAGAGGCAAAAATCCATTCCTAATTCACAATCCACTTTTGTTACCACCTAAAAAAATAAATTAAGCTATGACTCCCATCACCCTTCTTCAAGAAAGCCCTATCGTGAGTTCTACCAATTGGGCAAACGAATCGGTGGGTAGAATTGCGGCTTCCGATTATCGCTTGGCCCGTGTTTTACGTCAATTACAGTTGGATTACTGTTGTGGCGGAAAACAACCTTTAGCCGAAGCGGTAGCCGAAAAACAATTAGACCTTCAGACCGTCTTGGATCGAATGCAACAAGCCGTTAATCAAACAGTGGCGATGCCTCGATTTCAAGACTGGCAACTGGATTTTCTAGCCCAGTATATCGAACATAATCACCATCGCTATGTTCGTTCGGCAATTCAAGACCTCCAACCCTTATTGGATCGTATGGTTGTCGTTCACGGAGAAAATTTCCCGCAGTACGTTGAGATTAAACGTTTGTTTGTGGATTTGAGCGAAGAGTTGTTGTCGCATATGTACAAGGAAGAAAAAATCCTCTTTCCGGCAATCACTTTGCTGATACAAAAAGGCAGATCATTAGATTTTGCTTTCGGTACATTAGCAAATCCGATTCGGATGATGATGCATGAACATGACGAAGCCGGAAATATACTCAAGGAAATTCATGCGTTAACAAATGATTTTCATCCGCCTGTTGGTGCTTGTGGTACGGTTCGTTTGGCTTATGCTTTGTTAGCCGAATTTGAGGATGATCTGATGCAGCACATCCACTTAGAGAATAATATTCTTTTTCCCAAAGCCTTAGCATTAGAGCAATCCGTTCAATAAATAATAGATTATGGAGATCATGTTTCAGGGCTTAGACGAAAATCTGGTTTTTCCCAATCCCATAGATCAGTTTGCGCAGTGGTACAATGATGCCCAAAACGCTCAAGAATTGGAACCCAATGCGATGGTTTTAGCTACCTACTTGCCGGGGGATTATCCCTCGGCAAGGTGGGTACTGATGAAAGAATTTTCTACCCGAGGCTGGGTCTTCTTTACCAACTATGAAAGCCGAAAAGGGCAGGAACTGCGCGCTAATCCTAAAGCCTCACTCACGTTCTACTGGACTTCACTGGGCAGGCAGGTACGCATTGCCGGCGATGTCGGCCCGATTGACTCTGAAGAATCAGCTCGTTATTTTGCAACCCGTCCTTTGGATAGCCGGATCGGGGCTTGGGCTTCGCCTCAAAGTCGTCCTTTGCATAGCAGACAGGAGTTGGTGAGTCTGTTTGAACAAAAAAACCAAGAATTCGGGCAATTGGAAACGATACCCTTACCTCCGCATTGGGGAGGTTATCTGCTTCAACCCGTTTATCTTGAATTTTGGTTGTTTCAAGACCATCGCTTGCATGACCGAATCGCTTATCAGAAAGAAGCGGAACAAGCCTGGCGTATTCAGCGTTTAGCTCCTTAATTAAAGCAATTATGAAAGTCTATTACATTTTGCCCCTTTTCTTGTGGGGAGTATTCGGGCTTTGGGCGTGTCAGTCTGAACCGAAAATCAATATCGCTTACGGACAAACGGAATGCGAACACTGTAAAATGAACATCACTGAGCAAAAATTTGCTACCGTTGCCTTTACCCGTAAGGGAAAACAATATGCTTTTGATGCTTTGGAGTGTTTAGTGCCTTGGTTAAATGAAAAAAGCGTTCCGCAGGAGGATATTGATAAACTCATGGTTGCTGATTATTTACATCCCGGGCAGTTTTTAGAAATACAACAGGCTCTTTATGTCGAAAGTGATTCTATTCGAAGTCCTATGGGAGGGCATATTGCGGCCTTTGCTAATGAAACGGATCGTTCCGGTTTTTTACAACAGACTGCCGGGACAAAATTGGATTGGCAAGCAACCCAACAACGTTATACCCGCAAACGCTAATGATACGGTATCTTTTCTTATTGGGGTTGTTGCTTGGCGGGCATGAATTATCGGCGCGTCGTTTAACGGTTGGTCTTGATGCCCAGTATAAAACGCTTAAAGGTGGCATTGTTGCCGCTCAAGCGGGGGATACGCTGCTCATTCGTTCCGGTATATATCGAGAAGGAAATTATTTAATCAATAAAAGCATTCATTTGTTAGGGCAAGGAAATCCTATTTTGGATGGGGACGGAAAATATGAAGTTTTAACCATAAAATCGGATCATGTTAGCATAACGGGATTAACCATTCAGCATACAGGATGGGGTAGTTTGTATGATTTTGCGGCGATTAAAGCCTTTGATAGTAAGGATATTAAGATATATAAAAATATAATAAATGGTGCTTATTTCGGCATTTACTTTTCCCGATGTAACGGTGGCTGGATTGCAGAAAATCAATTAGTGGGGGCGGATGTGGAAGAATATAAAAAAGGAAATGGTATTCATTTATGGCAATCGTCCGGCGTAACGATTGAACGAAACAATGTACAGTATCACCGAGACGGCATTTACTTTGAATTTGTACATCAAACGAAGATTGCACATAATTACAGCCGACAAAATGTACGCTATGGCTTACATTTTATGTTTTCTCACGACAACGAGTACCGGTTTAATACCTTTGAAAATAATGGGGCAGGGGTAGCCGTCATGTATTCCAAGCGGGTAACAATGGAGCGCAACCGCTTTGTTGCCAATCGAGGAGGTAGTGCTTACGGTTTATTGCTAAAAGACATCAACGATTCACGTTTACTTTATAACCGGTTTGAAGACAATACGACTGGCATCTTTGCGGAGGGGTCTAATCGCCTGTATATTGCTTTTAATCGTTTTGATCGCAATGGTTGGGCAATTAAGATGATGGCTAATTGCATGGATGATTCTCTTTTTTTCAATACCTTTTCGCTCAATACTTTTGATTTGGCAACCAATGGTACGACCATGATGAACGTCATTCGGAACAATTATTGGGATAAATACACGGGCTATGATCTTAACAGAGACGGTAAGGGTGATATCCCCCATCATCCGATCAGTTTATTTGCCCTCACGATCGAACAAATACCCTATGCTATTCTGTTTCATCGGAGTTTAATGGTTAAATTGTTAGACCTTATCGAGCGGGCTATGCCCAGCTTTACGCCTCAAAATATGTTTGATCCAGAACCGCTTATCAAACCGGTTATTTAATTCATGTTGGAAGTTCAACACCTTACAAAACGATACGGAAAACTTATTGCCCTTAATGAAGTTAGTTTTGCTTTAAGCCCCGGTCAAATCGTTTCTCTCATCGGACCGAACGGTTCAGGCAAGACCACTTTACTGAAAGCCATTTTGGGTTTAATTCGTCCAGATAGCGGTGCGATTTATCTTAACGGGCAAGCGATTATCGGGCAATGGCAGTACCGGGAATACATTGGTTATATGCCACAGATCAGTCGCTATCCTGAAAATCTAACCATTTGTAATTTTTTGGATATGATAGCCGAATTGCGCCGAAAAGAACTTTCCGAGTGCCGTTTGGAACTCTACCATGATTTTCATTTAGACCGTTTGAGCGATAAAAGATTAGGGGCTTTATCTGGAGGTACTCGACAAAAAGTTGCCGCAGTTGCTTCCTTATTGTTTGCGCCGCAGCTGCTTATCATGGATGAACCCACTGCCGGATTAGACCCCATTGCCACTGAAATATTACTCAAGCATATTCATATTGCCAGAGATGCAGGAACTTTGATCCTGATTACTTCACATGTACTAACGGAAGTACAGGCATTAGCCGAGCGTATTATTTACATGAATGACGGGCGAATCGAAATGAACCTGACTCCTGTCGAACTTTTTGAACAAACGGGGGCGGAACACTTAATACAGGCGATCAAGAAAAAGTTTGAAGACACTCTAATAGAACCACATTCATGAATAGTCCCCTTTGGCGTGTATTCAAGTACACTTTTTACAATTTGATCCGAACCAAGAGCGTACCCGGATTGGCTGTACTTTTATTTGTTGTTTCGCTATCGCTTTTTTACATGGAAAGTGATCCTTCTCGTGCCGGTGTAAGCCTATTGAATATCATTCTTTTTGTAGTACCACTCTTCAATTTAATTTTTGCCCTATCTCATGTTTATAATTCCTTAGAATTTTTAGAGGTACTTTCTGTACAACCGATTCCTCGCCAAGCAGTCTTTAAGGGATATTGTTTAGGGTTAGCGATTGCTTTAGCCGTCGCTTATTTGATAGGAGTGGGGGTGCCTGTTCTAGTATTTTCGTGGAATTATTTGGGTATTCAGTTGATCCTTTCTGGTTTATTGTTAGGATGGATTTTTTGTTTTATTGGGGCATGGATTGGTATGTGTGTTCGGGATAAATCCACGGGTATCGGATTGGGGTTACTGATTTGGTTTTATTGTTCCGTAATATATGATGGCTTATTATTGTTATTGTTATGGAATTTTTCTGACTATCCCATCGAACCGATAGTGCTTCCTTTAGCGGCACTGAATCCTGTTGACTTAGGGCGCATCGCGGTGCTGTTACAGTTGGATTTAGCGGCACTGATGGGTTACTCCGGTGCAGTGTATAAGGAGTTCTTCCAATCGGAACAGGGGATTTTCCTTTCTTTGCTATTAATGGGCATATGGATTATAATTCCGGCATGGTTTGCTTATCGGGCATTTTTGCGAAAAGATTTCTAAAAAGCACAACACTTGCCATGGTTATAATGCCCAACCAAAGTAGGATGGATAGAAGCAGAATAACCATGTAATAATGAGGGATGAATCCTAAGTTAAGCATAAATAATAGCCCCTGCCCAAAGAGTATCAATTCCGTAGTTAAAAAACCGGCTAAAAAGGTGTGGATACCCCAACGAAATAACGGACTTCGTTCATTATGACGGATAAAGAATGTCAAAATCATACAACTAATGAATCCCAGCATCAATAAATGCACAAAACCAATTACATAATTCCGAATGGTAAAGGACATAATTGCCATATATGGTAGGGCAACCACTGAATGGATCATAATCTTGATGGCTAAAGCCGTTAAGCCCGTATAGGCTAATAGCCGAGATTCCGTTCCGGTGAAGAGTAGCTTTACTTGCCTTAAGGGTAAAAAACGTAACAGATACCAACCCGCTATCAGTTGTAAGATAACACCGATACTATTTAACGCATAAATAAAATCATGCCTTTCTGTCCAACTGATTGAAAGGGCAAAGGTCAAAAAGCAGGATAGAAACCATAATAAGCGGAAACGATTAAAGTGATTCAGAGATGTTTGGCGTTCTAAGAGGGTGAAAACTAAACCTAATAAGGCAAACGTTAGCCATCCATTGAGTTGAAAATGCAGATAAAACTGAATGGACAAAAAATACCATTCTCCTTTGATGCCGTTGATAACCAAAACTGCTAAAGCCCAAACCCCGATGGTAGAAATCACCTGAAATAAAATGGCATCTTTAATCAGCCTTTGAGAAAAGGATTGTAATTGGGACTGAGGAAGTGCTTTCCATAAATCGTACAATACATAATAAACCAGAAATTGATGGGTAGCCAAAAAAACAGGAGTGGGGAATTGATAGCCTCGCCACCAAAAGCTAATGAACATTAGCCCCGATATGATGATGATCCAGTAATAGGTAATGCGAAATTGAGGGATACTGTAATCAGGTTTAATGGCTTTACGGAGTAACAATAAAGTAGCCGGTAAAACCCAACCCAATAAAGCCAGATGAGAGTGAGCATGTAAAACATTGCGAAAACTGACAAAATTAATTTCCGTTACATAAAACAAACGCATTAATACCCCGCAAAGTCCGGCTATTCCCCAAAAGAGAAAGGGATATAACCATAATTTAGCTTCGTTTTGGTTGTTCATATATATAAGTTATAGTTACTCCGGTTTTAATCGAGCTGTGAAATGCCTTAAAAATGGTGGCTCCGATTCAATCACAAATCCACGTAAGCTATGCCGTTTTTGATAAAGGTCTATTACCGATTCGATAACATAATCCATATGACTTTGCGTATATACCCGACGGGGCATGGCTAATCGTACCAATTCCATCGGAGGTGGAACAAAATCACCGTTTGGTGTTTTGCCAAACATCAAACTACCAATCTCTACGGTACGAATCCCGTCCTGTAAATACAATCCGCAAGCTACAGCTTGCCCCGGGAAACGCTCGGGCGGAATATGATCGCAGAAACGTTTGGCATCAATATAGATGGCATGTCCCCCCGGTGGATTCATGAGCGGAATGCCCTGCTCCGTTAACTTTTCGTGTACATAGCGGGTAACGATCAAGCGGTAATGCAAATAATCCTCCTCGACCACTTCTTTTAAGCCTTGAGCGATAGCTTCCAGATCGCGTCCCGCTAAACCTCCGTAGGTACTAAAGCCTTCGGTGATGATTAATACATTTCGACAAGATGCCGCCAAACGCTCATCATTTAAGGCAAGGAAACCACCGATATTAACCAAACCGTCTTTTTTGGCACTCATCGTACAGCCGTCCGCATAACTGAACATTTCCTGAGCAATAGATTCCACACTACGGTTTGCGTACTCGGGTTCGCGTAATTTGATGAAATAAGCATTTTCGGCAAATCGACAGGCATCAAGGAAAAAAGGAATGTTTTTACTTCGACATAATTGACTTACGGCGCGAATATTTTCCATACTTACGGGTTGACCGCCACCGCTATTGTTGGTGATGGTGAGCATACAGCAGGGGACGTTTTGAGCATTTTGGTCTAACCATTGGCTTAAAGCCGCTATATCCATATTTCCTTTGAACGGATGATGAGCAGAAGGGTCTTTACCCACTTCGCCAAGAAAATCTAATGCCTCCGCTCCTGAATATTCAATGTTGGCTCGGGTAGTATCAAAATGGGAATTATTTGGAATAGATTTCCCCTTACCTCCTAATACAGAGAATAAAATTTTCTCGGCGGCACGTCCCTGGTGGGTAGGAATAATGTATCGATAACCAGTCAGGTGTTTAATTCTTTCTTCCAAACGATAAAAACTACGAGAACCTGCGTAGGCTTCATCCCCCTGCATGATCCCCGCCCATTGGTCGGCACTCATGGCACTGGTGCCACTGTCGGTCAAAAGGTCTATCAATACTTGCTCGGATTTAATCTGGAAGAGGTTATAACCGGCTTCGGTTAAAATGGTCTCTCGTTCATTAATAGAAGTGAATTTAATCGGTTCTACAACCTTGATTTTAAAGGGTTCAATGATCGGTCTTGCCATAATCATGAGGTGAAAAAGTGTGTGATAGGTGAGCAAAGATAGTGGAATACCCTTGAAAATCACAAAAGACGATGCACCTTTGTAGTAGGTTTCTCATTAATAAACCCATACATCCCATGATTTCCGTTCAAGAAGCCAAAACGCTACTGGCAGGTTATATTCAGCCCTTGCCGTCTGTTAGCATTCCTATTGAACAAGCGGTGAATCACGTTGCCGCTAAAACGGTTTTAGCTCCCATTGCCGTACCGTCTTTTGATAATTCTGCAATGGATGGTTATGCAGTTGCTTTCGAGGAATCAAGGCGGAGATGGGAGGTTGTCTTCGAGATTCCTGCGGGTCAAGTACCGACTCAAAGCCTTTTAGCCGGACAAGCTGCTCGTATTTTTACCGGAGCCATGATACCTTCCGGAGCCGATACCGTTATTCCTCAAGAATTAATAACTATTGAGGACGAAAGGTATATTGTTTGTTCTGATGAAAAATTTAAAAAAGGCATGAATGTTCGTCTCAAAGGACAACAATGCCAAGCCGGAATGCCGATTGTATTGCAAGGAACAGTCATCAATCCCGGGATTGCAGGACTTTTGGCATCGGTAGGCATTCGGGATATTTCGGTCAATAGACAGCCTGTTGTCGCCATTATTACAACAGGTTCAGAGTTAGTAGCTCTTGGACAACCTTTAACCGAAGGGAAGATTTATGAATCCAACACCTATATTTTAACAGCTTACCTGAGGCTTTTGGGTATTGATCCCGTAGAACAGCGAGTTGTTCCTGATCATCCTGAAAAATTGATGGAAGCAATAACGGAATTATTAAATCGTTGTGATGTTCTTATCATAGCCGGTGGTATATCCGTAGGTGACTACGATTTCGTGCCTTCAGCATTAGAACCACTCGATTTTAAGACAATATTTCGCAAGGTAAAACAAAAACCCGGCAAGCATATTTTGGTACAACAAAAAGATCAGCAGTGGATTTTTGGTTTACCCGGTAATCCCGTTTCGACAGCAATGTGTTTTAATCAATACGTCAAACCCGTTCTGTTGGCACAGGCAGGGCATCAAAATTGTTTTCTTCCCGATTTATATCTGCCTTTAGCTACTAACTATTCTAAGCCTATCGATATGACCCATTTCTTAAAAGCCAAAATAGTCAATGATTCGGTTGTAATCCTTCCCCACCAGGAGTCATTTAATCTTTTATCCTTTAATGATTGCACGTATATTGCTTTATTGGAAGAGCGGCTTGCCGAATTTCAAGCCGGAGAAAGGATAGCACTTTTCCGCTGGTAATCGTTTGTTTACTAAGGTGGTAGTCAGTAATTTTGTCCGAATTGTATCATTGCATATTCATATGACATCATCCATTAAAGTGCTGGCTTTCGGCATGATTGCAGAAAAAATCGGATGTTCGGAGATTAAGCTATCGGACGTTCGGAGTACGGCTGAATTAAAACAGCAACTGACAGTCTTATATCCGGCACTGCAAGGCATCACCTTTTCCATTGCGGTGGATTTTCAAACCGTTTCGGATGATTATCCCCTTACGGAATCAAGTCAAGTGGCTTTATTACCCCCTTTTTCTGGCGGTTAACGATATGAGCAGATTTGAACGACAAACCATCCTAAAGGGCTTCGGAAATGAAGGACAAAGCCGATTACAATCTGCCAAAGTATTGGTAGTGGGGGCGGGTGGATTAGGTTGTCCGGCTTTGCTATATCTGGCGGCGGCGGGTATAGGAACATTAGGTATTGCGGACGGTGATCGAGTTTCGCTCTCCAACTTAAATCGGCAAGTGTTATTTGGAATAGCAGATGTAGGACAATCCAAAGCCATCCGTGCAGGAGCAATTTTGACTGAAAAGTACGGTGACCTCACCGTTAAGGTACATGATTATTTCTTAGACAGTCATAATATCATAGATACATTAAGTGATTATGACCTGGTATTAGATGCTACCGATAATTTTTCTACGCGCTATTTGCTTAATGATGCCTGTGTATTGTTGGGTAAACCATTGGTATCAGGAGCAATTTATCAGCATGAAGGACAATTTGCTTTGCTCAATATCCCCTTGTCCGGTAGCTATTCTTGTAACTATCGCGATTTGTATCCGAGTCCACCTCAAGCCTCTGAAGTACCTAATTGTGCCGAAACGGGCGTAATCGGTGTTTTACCCGGCATTATCGGTACGATGCAAGCCTCCGAAACCATTAAATACCTTAGTGGTTGCTTTCACATCCAGCCCAATCTGCTTTATTTATATCGCTTACTCGATCATACTTTAATTAAAGTATCCATTCAGCCTAATCCGATAGCTTTAACATTGATTCCTGCAAACATTACAGAACTCCAAAACCGTGATTATGTTTGGGATTGCCGTTTGCTATCCGATATTTCTTGGCAAGAAGCAATCCATTTATGGCAGGAAACCCCGGATACAGTCGTTTTTTTGGATGTACGCCAATTAGATGAAATGCCTTTATTAGAAGGTTATCCGGTCATTCGCCTACCCTTAAATCAGTTAGCTGAAATCGCTATGGATGCTTATGATACGATATTAGTTTTTTGCCAAGCCGGGAAAAGAAGCCGACAAGCTGTTTTGGTACTTCAAGAAAATCATCCTCAAAAAATCATTTACGCTATTGAAGGTGGGATCAAGGCTTATTAAGTATCTTTGCTCACTTTTCACTACTACCTACACTAACACCCATTGCTATGGTAGATATTACTCACAAAAATACTTCTTTACGAACAGCCCTTGCCCAAGCAGTTGTTCAAGTTAGCCAGCCGGCAACCATCGAAGCCATCCGTAATAATCAAGTTCCCAAAGGTGATGTACTGGCTACGGCACGCGCCGCTGGTCTTTTCGCCGCTAAAAAAACGCCCGATCTCATCCCCGATTGTCATCCCATTCCGGTAGAATATGCGGATATTCGTTATATCCTTGCGGAACAGACGATTACGATTGAAGCAGAACTCCAAGCTATCTACCGAACGGGAGTTGAGGTGGAAGCAATGTGTGCCGCCTCTGTTACAGCATTAACGATCTATGACATGCTTAAACCCATAGATTCCGAAGTCATCATTCGTGACATAAAATTAATCAATAAGGAGGGCGGGAAGAAAGACTGGGGCGAAAAAGCTCAATCCGGTCTTCAAGCAGCGGTAATCGTATGTTCAGACTCCGTTTCCGCCGGCAAAAAAGAAGATACTGCCGGAAAAGCTGTTGTTGAAAAATTGCAGTCTCATCGGTTAGCTGTGGCTTATTATGAGGTGATTCCTGATGAAATTATTGCTATTCAAGACCGCGTGAAACACTACGTTTCCTTAAACATTCCCTTGATTGTCTTGACAGGAGGAACAGGTTTATCGCCCCGCGATGTAACGCCTGAAGCCCTCTTACCGATTTTAGAACGCCGGATTTGGGGCATTGAAGAAGCAATCCGGTCCTACGGACAAGAACGCACCCCTTATGCGATGCTTTCTCGTAGCGTAGTCGGCTTAATGGGGAATTCATTGGTCATGGCTTTGCCGGGTTCTACCCGAGGTGCGGCAGAATCGGTAGATGCTGTCTTTCCGGCAATCTTACATTTGTTTCGGGTATTGGTCGGGATGCGACATGATTCCTAACTTTATTTCGGTGAAACTTTATGGCTAAAGGCATCAAAAATATCTTTGTGGAAGAGGCTATCAGTCCCGCGTTTATCGCGGATTCTATTACCAAACACAGCACTAACCTTCAAATCGGGGGACATAGTATTTTCTTGGGACAAGTCCGGGCTGATGAAAAAGAAGGACAAACCGTAACCGCTATTCATTATAGTGCCTATACCGACATGGCATTACAAACAGCGCATCGTATTCGGGAAGATGTTTTTGCGGAATATGATCTAACATGTATGCACATCTATCACAGTTTAGGAAGGGTGAACGTAGGTGAAATCTGCCTCTTCGTGTTCACGTCTTCCAAACACCGAAAAGCCGCTATACAAGCCTGTGATACCCTCGTAGAACGAATTAAAAATGAACTACCCGTTTGGGGAGAAGAAATAATGATATCGGGGACCAGCCAATGGAAGGTAAATACCTAAAACTACCCGCCGATACAAACCATGCTCCGATTTTTAACCTGCTGACTGTTTATTTGCTGAAAATCTTGGAGTAATTGTCCACCTGTTGCCGGATGTTTTAGCATTAAAGACTGCTGAATTAGGGGTAGTATATCTTGATTAGTCCGCAGTGCGCCCAATAAATCCATTTCATCTTTTCCGAATAAACAATTTTTGAGCTTACCGTCAGCAGTAAGGCGGAGACGATTACAACTATGACAAAAATGGTTACTCATCGTGGTTATGAAGGCAAAAGTACCTTCGTAACCAATGACTTTATATTTTTTGGCAGTGGCATGGGGTTCGTCTTGGAGCTTAATAATGTCAAAATACGCTTGTGTATGATTTAACATTTCGGTAGCCGTAATAACCTGATGACTGTCCCAACCATTACCCGTAAAAGGCATAAATTCGATGAAACGGACATGCAGGGGTAAATCCTTGGTCAATGTAATAAAGTCTATCAATTCTGCTTGAATGGTGGAACGCATGGCTACTACATTAATTTTAACGCGAATATCTTGATCGAGCAAAAAGAGGATGGTATCCCATACTTGCCTAAAATGATCCCGTCCCGTTATTTGAAAAAAGGTTTCGGGTCGCAAAGAATCCAAACTAACATTAATGGTGCGTAAATCAGCCTCCTGAAATACATCCCAATACTGTTTGACTAATAAGCCGTTGGTGGTGATGGCTAATTCGACGGGTAAGGAAGCTAATGCACGTACAATTTGCGGAAAATCTTTTCGGACTAAAGGTTCGCCACCCGTTAAACGTATCTTTCTAACTCCCCACTCCACGAAAGTTTGAGCGATCCGTTGAATTTCATGGACTTGCATTAACTGAGTTGCCGGCATACAATTCACTTTTTCGTCCGGCATACAGTATGTACATCGAAAATTACAGTGATCGGTCAAGGATATGCGGAGGTAATCATGTCGGCGTTCCCAACGATCCATCAATATTTTTGCACCAGTATCCATGCGTTCCATTACGTTTTTTTTGATTAAGAATGAGTTATTGTTCAAGGGCTACGGATTCTTCTTGGGGAATCTCCATCATTTCTGCCATGATGAATTCCCGAAGGAGGGTAGAAAGGGTAATAAAATAATTACCGGCATCCCCTTCCTGTATTTTTTCGACGAATTTTAGGGCAAAGTTTCCCAAATGCTCGGTTAAGAACTGGTTATAAGCATCTAAACAAACGGCGAGTTGGTCTTCAGTTTGTGCATAGAGCATTTTTAAGGTGAGGATCGCCATAAATTCCAACTCGTACATGATTGAATCCGGCGTTTCCCCTGTTTTGGCACTGAAACCGAAGGCGGCATAGAACGCTGACACATCTGAAACGGCATTATATTGGAGTAGCGTATGTGTTTCGGTTAAAGCAAGCCCGCCTTTAATAAAAATATGTGTATAATCCTGCCGTATAGCTTCCGAATCACATTCTTCCACCAAAACGACCAGCATTTCATTAAAAAACGGGTTGAGGGCATCCCCTGCAATTAGACCCTCAAGCATAGTATGAAGGCTGTTTACAGTATCTTCATCCGGGAAAGAAAAAGAAAGTGCCAAAAGCCGATATAAATCGGCACGGAGGAGTAATTCTTGACGTGCGTCCATAAGATTTGTTTTAGTGTATTGAATGGTTGCCGTTTAAGCGGCTAAATAATTAAAACGGGGGCTTGCTGAGACAAGGGACTAAGCCCCCGAATAACGATATTAAGGTTGCAAGAGTAAATCAGCCCATTGCGCATAATGTTTACGTCCACCAATATTTTCTTTACCTCCATCCCAGACGGCAAACGAAACCTTGGTTTTATCTTGAAACTTAGCTTTGTATATATTACCCGTATTAACTGGTATGATAACACATACGCTCCATTTACCATTGTTCCAAACAGCCCATCCTCTGGCGGCTTGGGTTTGTTGAGTAGCTAAAGTACCGAATCCTTCGGCATTAGCTTCCTCTACGGGTTCTTTGCGTTTAATGGCAGACATCGGGTTTTTGGAGTACGTACCGGGCATACTGTTATAAGATTGAGACTCTACGATTTGTTCGGCGGTAATGTCTTTGGCATATACACGCTTACTGCGGTCAATAGTGGCTTCCTGTCCGGGATAAACGTCCACCCAAGTATTGGGATAACGGTCCTGCACATCGGTAAAGCCACTATCGCAATCTTGTTGCCAGACGGCTTTCCAGTGAACGATGTGTACCCTGCCATCCTTATTGCCCATCATAAAGCTGGGAATATCTCCTTGAGCATCCACCGGCATTTGTATGGCTAATTGATCGCAAAAACGATCCACATCTACATCCGAATTTTTGGATTCGTCTTTCCATTGGATTAAGAAAGCGACTTGCTTTTCTCCGTAAAGGCTCTTTACCGTAAGTTCCGTTAAAGACGCATTTTGCAGAGAGGGATAGACCATGTTTTGAGCCATTACCGGAATGGTAGTTGCCGGGGCTTTATCCCAAATCGGTGCTTGAAGGGCTTTGGGGTCAATGGTGGGGTCAGGTGCTTTAATACTTTTAATCTGAACATCCGAATACACCCACTCCGATGTTCCCGCTGAATGGTTCGGGGGAGGGGATATTTGGTCAGCGACGACACCGGCGGTCTTGGTTGGAAGCTGCTTCGGTGCCTCATTCTGTGCCTGTAACCCACTAATAGTAAGTACACAGGCACAGATAATATACAGTAGTCTTTTCATGAGGCTAATTAGGAATAAAGTTCGGGGTGCCTACTTACTCTGCTTTTTAATGTAAGCCAGTACATTTTTGATTTCGGCATCGGTATATTTGTTGTCAGGCATAATGATTTTATTGTTTTCGTTGAAAGCCTTAACGGCTTTTGCATCCCTGCTTTTAACCATTGTTTGGGAAGAACGAATAAAGCTGATGAGCCATTTCTCATCGTACTTAATATGTACCTTATTTAGGTCAGGTCCAACCCGTTTTCCTCCACCAATCGAATGGCAAGCGGTACAAACGTTTTTGAAAATCTTTTCGCCGGCAACGACATCTTGTTGCAGTGCCGTTTCGGTTTTTTCTGTCGGCGCAGCTTCAGGAGTAAAGAAATTGATTGAAGGTACTCCGGCAAACAACATAGCGATAACAACCAGAATTTTCATAAGAAAAGTGTTGAGTAATGATTAAAGTAAAAGTTAATGACGTTACGGGGTATTGTGTCGGAAAGCATGGTGGGCTTCATCCCAGTGCGGACGGTGAAAGATCGGCTCGGTGTAAGGCACACGAACGACCTCATCGCCGATTTCATTATAACCTACGGCATGGTTGGCTTCCGCACGGTAGGAATGAATGATCTTAGGAGTGTTGCCAAACAATAAGAACGCGGCTAAGAGTTCTTTATCATCCTTCATGTTCTTGTAGATTTCGATGGTTTGATCCACACCGGGACCAAACATTTGATACAAGAAATCTTTGGGAACATGGATGGGCGGTACATAGTACACGTTGGGTTGTGTTCCGTATTGAGGATATAAGGGCAATGCCACCTTCTTAATCCGAACGATCATATCGATCGGATTGTCTTTTCGAGGGACTTTCGGGTCTTCCATGAATCCCTGCATCCGAATTTTTCCGATACAGGTAGTTACACAGCGCGGTTGTTCTCCTTTTTCGATGAGGGGATAGCATCCGATACATTTTTCGGAAACCCGCGTAACCATATTAAAGAACGTCTTTTTATAAGGACAAGCTTTAACGCATTCTTTATAACCCCGACAGCGCGATTGGTCAATCAAAACGATGCCGTCTTCTTCCCGTTTATAGATAGCTTTTCGAGGACATGCCGCTAAACAAGCTGGATAGGAACAGTGATTACAAATACGTGCCAGATAAAACATCCATGTATCGTGAATCCCGTTGAAAAAGGCTCCTTTTTCCATGATGCCGAATATTTCATCCTCCCCGATGTTGGGGTAAGCATAATCGCGTTCTTCGGGACGAAAACCTTTGACGCGGTCATTGGTTTCGATGTTCTCAAAAATGGTGCTTCCTTTATATACGCCGTTGGAATCCCACTCCTGATCTTTGAGCTGTTTAAGCGTATCCACGTCCCAGCGTTGCGGATAACCGCCGTAAGGTTTGCTTTCTACGTTATTGAAAAATATCGTTTCCTCTCCTTTACCGGAAGTCCAAGTCGTTTTACAGGCGACCGTACAGGTTTGGCAGGCGATACATTTATTGGTGTCAAATACGTAAGTGATTTGCTTTTTGGGTTTGGCATCTTCGTAGGGATATTCCATTTCCCGCTTGAGGTGCCAGTTTTCGACCTTAGCCATAGTTGTAAGTATTTTGTTTCTTTAAAAACTACTTTTTCTTCACGAAACCGCCTTGTAAAAATGTCTTAAAGTCTGCGTCTTCATACATCGGACGCATACCGTTTTGCGCACCTTCCCATAAACCGATACCGCCGATACCGCCTTTCTCCGCCAACGTGATTTTTACGAAGGCTTCCCGTGGATTACCCGTAGCACCGTGAACGTCAATTTCAAAACCTTTGCCGATACCATGACCGAAATTGTCTTTACGTACCAAACTGTCGGTTAACAAAGTGGGTTTCAGCCAAGCACGAGTACAACTTTGGTGTGAACCTTGCCGGAAAAGGGCTTGATAACCCGTCTTTTCATTTTTAGCCAATCCTGTGGGTTCTTCTTTGTTTCCTCTGACAGAGCCGTAAGTAGCACCATAGGCATTATGCCACATCCGCGTAACGCCTCGCGGAGTACCGGGATAATAACGCGCACGGGCTTTGAGTCGGGAAAGTTCGTATTCGGGACCGTCTTTCTTGTTTTGCCAACCTCGGAAAGGACGATCGGAGGGGTCTGCATCTATCCATACATAATCACCATCTTCGATGCCTAATTCTTTAGCATCTTTGGGATTGATGTCCACATAAAGCTCGGAAACGAAGGGTTTACGCTTATCTTTTCGGTGCATATCACCAAAAGGTCCGAACCAAACGGCAATGATGTCGGTATCAACGGGGGTGGTATGTGCCCCATGTCGAAACTTAGGCGTATGGAAGATGAACTTAAAGTTTTTATCTTTTTGCCGGAGGGGGTGTTGAGTATTTCTCAACTCACTCCACGGTTTAACCACGTTACGGGCTTGGCGTACATCCGTGGACAGATCATTGACATCCACACCATATTTTTGCGGACTATCAGGTAAAATACAAGGGTGTTTTTTACCGACGATGACGTTGGGTTCATAGAAAGTGGAATCAATCGGTTCACGGAATACCACCATATTTTCCCCGGCTTCGATAAATTCAGGTTCATCGCGGTAAAATTCCATCCTGCCGGATTTAGTGTACCACTGTTTATCTTCGTCGGTCTGTTCTAATCCTACGTACTTGGGGGTCGTCCGAGTCATCAATAAGGCAGGAATCCCCTCTTTCGCTTGAGCTTCTAATGTTTCAAATTTATAACCTGCCGTGCCGGAACTGTTATCCAGGATGCGTTGGAGGTAAACTTCAGGCTTATTTTCGTGAATGAACTTAAAGTAATCGTAGAATCGCTTATCGCCCGTCAAATCACCGAAGGCTTGAGCAATACCAGCCAGTACCTCAACATCACCTTTGGTATTAAAGATGCGTTTTAAGGGTGAACGTGGGAAAATATATAAGAACGGATTAGTTACCGACATCGTCATATCGGGATACTTGAATTCCGCCCAAGAATCGACTGGAAATACAATGTCGGCATATTCACACGAACCCGTCCACCACCATTCTAATACCCCAATGAATTCAATCTTAGGATAAACGTTTACTACGTTATCGTAGTGTCCTTTAGAGTTGGCTAACAGTGAGTTACCATTCGATACAATAATGGACTTTGTAGGGGTAGGCATGTGGGTTTTACCCGTCATATTTTTATTTCCCATACGTAGGATGCGATCTCCGTTATTGAAGAAGTGCGCCGATTCGTAATAGAAATACTTTTTAATTTTAGGCTGTTTAACGCCTACGATGTCAATGTTAAAAGGGTCCTCAGCAATATAATAGGGTAAGCCTGAGAAATAAGCCCCGCGATAATTACCGGCAAAACTCCCGACATTACCGCCCGGCTTACCGATGTTACCCGTAATACTGGCTAAAAACAGGACGGCACGATCCTTTAAGTCGTTATTAAAGAACTGATTAGGCCCCATACCCATCGCAAAAATGGTTTTGCCTTTGTTATCGGCAATCATTCGGGCAACCGTTTCGATTCCCGCAATAGGAGTCCAAGTCAAGTCTTCAACGGTTTTGGGATCATAGTTTTCCATGATGTATTCCTTCATCAGGTCGAAGACCGTCCGCACTTCAATTTCCTTACCATCAATGGTTTTGACTTTGAACTTACCTTCTAAGGCAGGCTTTACCCCTTTTTGGATCATATGTTTGCCGTAATCATCGCGGGTAAGAACAGCTACCTGATTTTTACCTTCATCCCAAACCATGAAATCCCCCCATTCATTTAAGAGTTCTTCTTTGACGAAAGGCACGCCTTGTTCAAGCGACGGTTTCGCTTTTTCCCCTTTTTTGAGGACTTGAAGGTAATTTTTCAAATCCGATTTTTGGTAATTAGCGATAACATCAGTAGGCTTGAGCATTTTTTGATTATCCATCCGCACCAAGAAAGGTAGGTCGGTGAATTTTTTCATAAAATCCTCATCATACCGCTTTTCTTTGATGATGACGTAGGCAAAGCCCAAAGCCAAAGCAGGAGTAACACCCGGACGGCAAACGATCAGATTATCCGCCTTGTTTGCCGTGGCACTGTACTCACAGGCAATGACGGTTACCTTAGCACCTTTCATCCGAGCCTCTGTTAACCAGTGGGCATCAGGCATTTTGGTTGTAATCCAGTTCATACCCCAAACGATGATATGCTTGGCATGATCTACACAAGCCAAGTCAAAATCCACCGTCTGCGACCCTGTTACCATCGGGTGTCCGGGTGGTAAGTCGGTATGCCATGCGTAACTGTCCCAGCATCGGGCGGCTTTGGCTTCTTCCGGTGAAGAATTATTGATCTTAGCATCTAAGAGTGCTAAGGAATTGGCTAAACGATTAATTCCAAAGATACGGGTTACGCCCAAGGGAGCCATCCCGCCCCTGAATTTCAATACTTGCGTACCATGTCCGCCAGTGGCTTCCACCATCAGAGGGTCATAGCCTTGTTGGGATAGCTTTTGTTGACCTTCTTTACCGTTATAAGTTCGGGCAATATTATCTAATGCCATTGCCGTAAACTTGAAGGTATCCTCCCAAGAAATTCTTACAAAGCCTTCTTTACCTCGTCCTTGTAAATATTCCGCGGGAATACTACCGTCTTTTTCACGGGGCATACCTCGAATCAGCCATTTGTGGTAGCCTTCTCGAATGAGCGGGTATTTCGCACGACGGTCTCCATAGAAACGGCGTGTTAAAGCCAGCCCTTTTTGGCAACAGCGAGGCTCCCACCGTGCCGTTGCTTGATTACCCTGCAAATCCTTCGCATTAGAAAAACCGTAACTGGGAGCAATACGTACCATGGCACCATTTTTAACGTGCGCTTTCAGCAGGCAGTTGTGGGTATCGTTCGGTGCGCAGAGGAAGGTAAATTCTTCGTCGTATTGCCACAGATCACGGTAAGTTTTTTCCCAATCTCGGTTAGGGTAGTGGGCTAAGGGGTTTTCAATGTCAACCGGATCGAAGAAATGGAACACTTCCCCGAAAACATTGGTTGATAGTCCCGAAAGCACGGTAATACCAATCCCTGATAGTAAACCGTTTTTCAAAAATTGTCTTCTACTCTGACTCATGATTGATAGCTTCATAAGTTTAATCCTGTATTGCAGGTAAGACCGTAGGCAAAAGGTATCTCTTCGATCGTCGGATTTTTCACTGATTCATTTAGTCCGTTTCCTGCAAGGCAATACTTCCGATTACCAGTGCAAATAAAAAACCATTTGAATGTCCCTGCTATGAGAGTAATCAGGGTAAAACATGATCTTAATCGGTATTTTAGCTGATCTAAATCATATTTTTAACCAAAATAAGCATTCCGATTTCTTATTATTATGAAATTTTCATCAAATTCATTCGAAATTTTTATCCTTGCCGGCGGAAAAAGCCAACGGATGGGAACAGATAAAGGCTTACGTGTTTTGTGCGGTAAGCCAATGATCGCTTATTTATTAGACACGTTATATCTAACGTTAGGCTCTCATTTTCCCATTGGGATCATTACTCAGGAAAAAAATTATAGTCAATTTAATGTACCCCTATTACCAGACCTCATTGCCGATAAAGGACCGATGGGTGGATTATTCACTGCCCTAACGCATTCGGAATCCGCCTATGTTTTGTTGTTAAGCTGTGATATGCCATTAGTAAGTACCGATATATTAACGGCATTGATCCAAGCATTGCCGACTGCTTGGAGTGATTGTATTATCGCTCAAACGCCGGAGCGGATTCATCCTTTATTAGGTATTTACCATCAACGCTTACGTGAAAAAGTACAGGATAATATCCATCACAATCACCTTAAGATGATGCCCTTCATCCGCGCTAATCATCCTCATTTCTTGAACATGGAAACGATCTATCGTCAATGTCCGCAGTGCTTTCAAAACGTGAATACTCCTGAAGCCTTCGCGGAAATGGAAGCATTTTTAAGCCTAAGTTATTGATAATCCCCCTTCTAAAATAGAAAGAAGGGGGAATGTAAATCAATCAGTCTTGTAATTTGATTCTAAGCGGTTTTTCGGGCTGGAAAGTAACCATCAGGTAAGTCCATTGCTGAAATAATGCCGAATTACCCGCACCTTTCACTACTTCCAAAGAGCGATTAGCGGCTAAAGCAGAATAACCGAACTGTATCTTACAATACGGAACAGGAATGTAATTGATGATAAAATCCGCTTCCGTTCCCGTATATGAACTCAGTTTATTGCTATTGGAAGCCGTTTTCTCGTGCACAGCTCCAGCGGATGCAAAATTATGTACGTCAACAAATATATTAAAGCGCGGAGAAGAGGTATAGCGTAGCCTCAAATAACCATCCTGTAAGCCCGAACTATTATGAGCCGTTCCTACATAGAAATAATCCATATAGCCGTAGAATTTATGATTCGTTCCGAAAGCGGGATTAAAGAACCGGCTTTGGGAAGGATTAGAGTTAGCAATATCGTTACCTGAAAGGTAATCATAACCTAAACTCACGTCCCAACGAGTCGTTAAAGAATAATTCAGTAATCCTGCCGCCATGAAAGCTCGTAAATTAGCTCGGCTACCGGGTTCTGTCCCAAATTGGTAATAACCTGATATATCTGCTTTGAGTCGTCCGTATGAAAATTTCAGGATACCGCCAAGCGTCGAGCGTGTTAAAGTCCGTAACAAAGCCGTCGTTTCTTGGAACATTTCATTCATTGCCAAGAATGATCCTTTAAGGTATTCTTTATATTTACCTTGATAATGAAGGAATTGTAAGGCTTTATAGTCATCGTTCGCTTTCTTGATATAGGTAGCATTAAACAGTATGGGCGGTCCCACCTGATTAAACGCCAACCCGAAATGAAGTCGGTGGTTGGGATGATTATACTGAAGTAAAGCTAAATCATGCCGTCTGCCTTGGGATGCCCAGTCTAATCCTCCTAAGATGCGTTCATCGTCATAGTTGAGCATTTGCCGACCGACTTGAAGCGTTAAATCTCGGGTTTGAGAACTGTCTTGAAAAATTTTGACTTCTGCCCACGCTTCGTACAACGAAAATGAACTTTCCGAGCGCGATGTCGTCGTTTGGGCTTGCCCCCACAAACGAACGTCCTGGGGGGTAACACGTATCCTAAAACGGGAGGTACTATAGGCAAAAGATAAACGGGTGCGTTGTTCTGTAAAAAAGGCAGGATCTTGATCCGGTAACCGTAAGGACATATATCCCTGCCGAAGTTCGGTACGGGTACGAAGCTGGGGATCAATGCTCAATTGAGCGATGGCGGGATACCACATGCCGCATAAAGCCATCGTGGCTATTAACCCACGCCAAGCGTTTTGGTTTAATATTCCGGTAAACATAAGAATACGATTTTAAGGTTAGTGAAAAGTGAATCCGTATTGTTCAGTATTTTGATCGTATTCCTTTTGATCGAAAACAGGGTTGTTATTATATCGGTTCAAATCGGGCTTGAAAGAAGCGCAAATAGCGTGGCTCATAGTTCATCTTCAAGCCCTGAATTTGGTCTCGTTGCCGATAAACGTTTTGTACGGAATAATCCACAACATCCATGTGAGCTTGGGTAAAGACTCGGCGAGGGATAGTTAGCCGTACCAATTCCAATTCAGGGTAGTAATTTTCACCGGTGGCTTTACGACCGGCGGAAACGATACCCCGTTCCATGCCCCGCACTCCGCTGTCTACATACAAGGCGGCGGCTAAGGCTTGCGCCGGATATTGATCCTGTGTAAGGTGGGGTAGAAACCGCTTAGCATCCAAAAATACGCCATGGCTTCCAATGGGCAGTACAATAGGAACGCCTGCTTGATATAGCTTTTCTCCCAAATAGATCACTTGACCCACCCGAGCACGGATGTGGTCATCTAAGATGGATTCTTTGATACCGATAGCCATGGCTTCCATGTCTCTGCCGGCTAATCCGCCATAAGTATGTAAGCCTTCATAAACTACAACCAAATTACGGGCTTCTTCAAATAAGTCCCACTCATTGAGAGCTAAGAAACCGCCGATATTTACCAACGCATCTTTTTTACAGCTCATGGTTGCGGCATCAGTTAGATCGCAGATTTCTCGTATAATTTGAGCCACCGGTACGTTAAGATAGCCGTATTCTCGTTGTTGAATGAAAAAGGCATTTTCAGCCACCCGCGTCATATCATGCACAATACGGAGTCCGTATCGATGGCTGAATTCTCGCAGTTCTCGCAGGTTTTGCATTGAAAGGGGCTGCCCGCCTGCCATATTTACGGTTGTAGCAATGGAAATGTATGGGATGCGTTCCGTACCGTAGGTTTTAACGACTTGTTCTAATTTATTCAGGTCAACGTTACCCTTAAAGGGATGGGTACTTAAAGGATCATGGGCTTCGTCAATAATGACATCCACAAACGTACCACCACACAGTTCTTGATGTAAACGAGTGGTGGTAAAATACATATTACCCGGAATAATGTCCCCGGGTTTAATCAATAACTTGGAAAGAATATGTTCCGCTCCTCGTCCCTGATGAGTAGGGATGAGGTATTTGTAGCCGTACACGTTTTGTATCGTCTCTTCCAAGTGATAAAAATTTCGACTGCCGGCATAAGCCTCATCCCCCAACAGCATGCCCGCCCATTGATGGTCGCTCATGGCACTGGTACCGCTATCTGTTAAAAGGTCTATGTAAACATCTTCAGAACGGAGAAGGAACGTATTGTACCCCGCATCTGCAATCGCAGTTAAGCGTTCTTCGCGGGTGGTCATTTTCAGCAGCTCAACCATTTTTATTTTGAATGGTTCAGCCCAAGGACGTTTAGAAGGATCAATATTCATTGTCAATACAATTAGAAAAGGTGAGTAAACTTCAAAGCAAAGAACCATAGCCCATTGAGCAAATCAAAGATATTTCCGAAAAAAATTATTCGTATGTCTTTTTATATTATTTGAATACCGATTGGGCTAATAGAAACCCAAAACGTACGAAATGGGGGATATTTTGCAAACGTGAGGTTTGGCTGATTCTATCTCAAACTCCTTGATAATCAATGCTTTTAACTCCTCCTAAATCCTTCCCTTAGTAGGGGAAGATTTTTTGCATCGGGTTACGTCATGTATTTCCCCATGCAATGGGGGATTAAGGGGGAAATAACTGATAATCAGGTATCTTTAGCGAGCATGTCCCATTTATAGTTGAAAATAGTGTGGGGCATTAGTGCAATCAATCGGTATTTGAATATGATTTTTAGGGAAATTATAATAATCAATACCGCGGACAAAATTTTATAACTGCCTGATAATCAAGTAGATAGCAGAAAATGCTCGGACTATTGAATGAATAATAAAAGGTTTTAATTTGACTATGCTCCATGCTGTTTCAAGATTTTTACAATCTCCTGATGCCCTTTGTATTGGGCTTCCATCAAAGCGGTCGAACCATGTTGATTTTGTAAATGTACATCTGCCCCTTTTGCCAATAGAAGTTGTACTGTCTCTGTATGTCCTTCATAGCAAGCTCCCATCAACGCTGTGATTCCCTGCTCATTAACGGCATTAATCATTGCCCCACCCGTTAAGAGTTGTTGTACTGTCTCTGTATAACCGCCAAAAGCGGCTTCCATCAGTGCTGTGTAGCCGGATTGGTTGTGTGCATTAACCACCACCCCATGTTGTATTAATAATTGAATAACCTCTGTATAACCTTTAGCCGCTGCAATCATTAATGCCGAGGTATCACTGGCATTTGATACATTAACGTCGGCACCGCTTTCTAATAATAACTTTGCAATATTAGTATACCCTTCCGAACAAGCCAAAAGTAACGCATGAGTAGGGTCTGCTCCATGGGCTAATAAGAGTTGGACGATGGTTTCATGCCCTTCCATTGCCGTGCGGGCAAGAGCCGTAAAACCATACACATTTTCGGCATCTACTTTAGCCCCATGAGCTAGCAGTTGTTGAACCACGGTACAATGTCCGTTAATTGAAGCCCGCATTAATGCCGTTAATCCATGTTGATTAGCGGCTTCGAGGTCTGCTCCATGATCCAATAGCAATTGGACAATGGCTTCATGCCCATGGTTACTTGCCCAGAGGAGTGCTGTTCGCCCGTCTCGATCGCGGGCATTGACTTCCGCCCCCGCTTGCAATAAGCATTGTACGGCTTCGGTATGCCCTTCTGCCGAAGCCATGATTAATGCGGTACTACCGTCTTGATCTGATGCCTGAACATCCGCTCCGTTTGCTAATAATACCGATACTATTGCCGAATTCCCCTTGATACAGGCTTCCATTAAAGCTGTTCGCCCGTCCCCTGAAGCTCTGTTGGTATCCGCCCCGTGAGCCAGCAGTAATTCGGCTACGGGTAAATTATTTTCAAAGCAAGTGAACATAAGGGCAGTTTTTCCCGAGTGATTAGCAAGATTGGGATCGGCTTTCTGTTCTAAAAGCCGTTGTAAAATGTTTAGGTATCCCAGCCATGAAGCCTGTAAGAGGGCGGTTTTACCATCGAAGTCCTGTAGATTAGGATTTGCCCCTTTTTGGAGCAACAGTTCCACACCGTCGAGATATCCTTCCGATACTGCGAATAGGAGTGCCGTTTGTCCCGAATGATTTTGATAATCAAGCTCAGCCCCCGCCTCTGTCAGTATTTTTATCATTTCGATATTACCCAGCCTGCAACTCCACATCAGAGCATTTAATCCGTTATTATCACAACTATTGAGGTGTATACTTGTAGCGATAAGTTGTGTAAGGACTTCCACATTTCCGCCGAGAACTGATTGAATGAGTGAATCAGGAGTCATAAAAGATGAATAAAATTTTCAAATGCGGGCAAAGTTAAAATAAAAAACCGGTGAAAAAGCTACTCTTTTTAATGATCCATATCATATTTTCAACTAATCTAAATCATAGGGAAAGCCTGCTATAAGCGTCAATTTTGCATCATTCGTTAACTGTCCTTTTCTATATGAAAAGCGTTACATCTTGCAGATATTGGCTTACAGCGTCAATAATGTCGGTGGTCATGCTCCCGATTCATATTACCTTTGGGCAAAATGATCGGTCAAATAATTTTAGCTGTTATCAGTGGTGGGGTAAAGTTTTGCTGAGTAAGCCATTGTCTAAACAGTTTAAACTGGATGCGGAATACCAACATCGGCGGCAAAACGTTCCTAATAATGACGCTAATCTCTTTGAGCATACTACTTTTAATTGTGTTCGCTTACACCTGTTCTATACTCCTGTCAAAAATGTAGAGTTCAGTTTAGTGCCTTTTGCTTATTTCCGAAGTCAACCAATTTCGATTACCTCAAGGGTATCAGATATTTATGGTTCAGAATATCGCTGGGCAGTCATCACGGAAATAACAAATTCGTTTCAACGCTGGGACATTAAATATCGTGTCGGCTACGAAAGCCGATACATGCGTCTTAATGATAACAAAGACTTTAATCTTTCGGGGCGTTTTCGGATGCGTTACCGGGTACAGTATAACGCCTCAAAAAAATGGTCGTTATATATTTTTGATGAAGTCTTTGTTAATCATGACTTTCCGACCGTCTTTGATCAAAATCGGATATGGGGAGGATTTGTATTCAGTGGAATTCCGAAAGTTAAATTGGACTGCGGTTTTGTGAACCTTGTGCGTACTAAAGGTACTAAAAACAATTGGGAACGTGCCTTTACTACTACTTTTAGCTATACCCTTTAAGTCTTAAAACAATGGAAAGTATGCAAAACTGGTTATATTTATTGCTTCCTATGGTAGCCTTTATTTATGCTTCAGTGGGGCATGGCGGAGCAAGTAGTTATTTAATGCTCTTGGTGCTATTTGGATTTGCACCGGCGGAAATCCGTCCGACTGCTTTAGTAATGAATATGTGTGTATCAGGCATTGCATTTATGACATACCGAAAGGTAAGTATCTTTCCGTTACGTTTGTTTTGGATACTGATTGCCTTTTCAGTACCTGCGGCATATTTGGGAGGAACTATTAAAATTGATTCTACCGTCTATAAACAAATATTAGGTGGCATATTGGTTTTAATAGCATTAAATTTCTTTAATCTTTTTCCGGTATCTGGAAAAACGAATATTCGTCCCTCTTTCGCCGTTTTGGCATTGTGTGGAGTGGTGATAGGTTTTCTTTCCGGGCTAATTGGCATCGGCGGCGGAATTATCCTTTCGCCATTGGTGCTGATGCTGGGGTGGGCAGGTGCTAAAGAAACAGCTTCCTTGAGTGCTATATTTATCTTTATCAATTCTCTGTCGGGATTTTTCGGTATGAAAGGCTGGCAGATAAGCTATAATTCTGAATTGATGATCTTCTTGCCTCTGGCAGTGTTAGGGGGACTATTAGGAGCGTATTCGGGAGCATTTAAGTGGAATGCTAAGATCATCAAGTATGTATTAGGAGTGGTGCTGATCGTTGCCGGCAGTAAATTACTCATGGGTTAATTATTTTTTTGTTCAACTTAATAATTTATTTTATGCATTCATTTATTTTCATCAGTGGTCTTGGCGCGCCGGAGATTATCTTGATCGTAATAGCCATATTAGTGCTATTCGGAGCTAAGAAAATTCCGGAATTCATGCGGGGATTAGGACAAGGCATTCGAGAATTTAAAAGTGCCTCCAACAATGTACGCAATGAAATCCAACGCGAAGCCGACCAAATATCCCTGAAAGCCGGTACACAACTTACCGAGCAAGATAAGACATTGTAGAACTGTCCAAAGACTTTGCTTGCATAGATAAAAGGATGAAGCTGTAAGTTTGGATGACGGGTAAAATGGGTTATTACCAGCTTGCTAAACATTCGTTCCTCGGAACAGGGAGCTTGAGCGGCTCCCTGTTTTTTATGTACAAACGCCGATGAAGGGTTGAAATTTTGCGCTTCATTAAAAGGTGGTTTTACAATAAAATGGTATTGTACCCTGAAATGACGGTTATCCCGTCTAAGACTGCCGAAACGCTTAGCACAGACAATGTATCAAGGCGTAAAATGAATCAACCCTTGATTTGCGTATTTAATTACCTTGATTATCAGACACTTTCATCTGATTCCTAAGTATTATAAGGTCTATTTTTTAAAGGTCTAATAGTTTGGTTTAACTTTATAGACGCTAATTTTTTTCCGAAATTTCCTACCGAAGCTGTCCCTAAAATCTAACGTCAGTTGAATCTCTTTTATTTTCGGGAGCGTGGAATAAGTCGTTTCGAGCAAAACTATTTCGGCTTCGGATTTTAAGGCATACCCCTTCGACAGGTTGAGGAGTAAAATATCCCGTCCCGCCTTGATATTTAGCGACTCCAAGCCGGCATAAAAATCCTGAACGCTCATCCCTTTGCCCTTGAAGTGAATGGATAAACTTTCACAGATCGCCAACCCCGTTCCCGCATTCCGTAAAACCACTCGCCAATACCCCTTCCGGGAACGCCGAAGTCCCAACAAGGATTCTTTTGTTCGCAGGCTCTCGTAAACGAGGTATGGGGTGGCATTTTGCGCCATCCCTTGAACGGTCAAACCGACCCCCATCACCGCCACCAACAGGCTGACTGCGGTGTCCGCCGACAGTAGGTGCAACCCCGGTGCTAAACCGTTTTCCTGCAAGAGCGCGAACCCTGCCAACCCCATAAATAAAAGAAGCAAGCCTCCCGTCAGGAGTTGCAGGAGGCTAAACGTGTAGGGTTTGCGTTGGGAATTCACTGCGGGACTCCGTTTTCGACGCGATGCCCGCAATAAACTTCCGCTGGGGTGCGCCCGATGTTTTCCAAACGATGCGAGGTATGTTCGGGGACGAGAATTTCCGCTCCGGCGGTCATTTCTACCGATGCTCCGTTCATATAAAAGCGAATCTCGCCCAGTACCACCCGGGTCAGGGACGGATGATCGTGGGTGTGCTGGAAGGTTTCTTGGGGTGCTAAATGAATGCTTGCCATAGGTTGAAGGATTGGTTAATCAAAATTAGTTAGACTGGTTAAGGAAATATGATTCATAACCACCCGAAAAAGCCCCGAAAAGCGTGGTTTTTGCCCAAAAATGGTCGATTGAAGTGTCGCAGGAAGCATGGTTAAATGAATAGACTTATGGAATAGAGGCTTTTAAGTGCCAAAAAGCCTTAAAAAAGGGGTTTTTGCTGGAAGGCTATTGCCTATGTAAACCAGAATAACTAAAACTGTATTTTTGCCCCCGGATGGAACGGGAGTCTGCTTTGTACACACCGACGGGTGAACGAAAATACCTCAACAGTGCTGAACGGGAAGCCTTCGAGGCGGCTTTGGCGACGGCGGAACCCGAGGTTCAGACCTTCGGATTGGTGCTTTTGTATACCGGTTTTAGGATGTCGGAAGCCCTGCAACTGACAGCCGGGAACATCGACCGCAGCGATCAGGTGATCCGTACCGAATCGCTGAAGAAACGCAAGAAAGGCGTTTATCGGGCGGTTCCCGTGCCGAAAAGCCTGCTGGATTTGCTTTTCGCAGTACATCATTTGGCGGAACAGGGCAAAGACGAACGCTTGTGGGGCTGGTCGCGGGCAACGGCCTACTGGCGGGTGCGTGCGGTGATGGGGGTGGCCGGCATCAACGGGGAGAAAGCCTGCGCGCGGGGACTCCGACATAGTTTTGGGATTGCCTGCATCGAAGCCAACATTCCGCCCCACATGTTGCAGAAATGGTTGGGCCACGCCCGTTTGGAGACGACAGCAATCTACGCCACAGCCGTCGGCGCGGAAGAACGCAAGCTGGCCGCCCGGCTCTGGAAAGACGAATAACCCCTGATTTTGCAGGTAGGCATTTGCCGGATTCGCTCGATTTTTGCTTGATTTATTCAGATTTACAGGCTATTATTGAGACACAAAAGGAGGTTATGATGACGAGTATGTCGATTGAAGAAACCGGATTCCAATTTTCGGTTTTGATAAACAAAGTTCGGAACGGGGAAGAAATTATCCTTTATGAAGGAGACCATCCGGTCGCGGTGATGAAGCCCTATACGTCCCCCCAAGCCTCTTTAGAGGAAGTATTGAATCGTGTTTCAGTCAACATGCCTGATTTTCGATTTGATCGGGAAGAGGCTAACCTTCGTTAAGATGTATTATTTAGATACCAATATTCTGCTATACAGCATCAATCGCGCCGATTCGATCAAACAACAGCAAGCCCGTACTTTGATTCGTCCGGGCGGGTTTATCAGCACACAAGGCATTAATGAATTATGTAATGTTTGTTTACGCAAATACAGGATGCCTGTTGCCGATATTGATCTTTTGGTGCTTCATCTATCGCAGGCTTTAGTGGTTCTTCAGCCGGAAGTAGCTACGATTCAAGAAGCGTTACGGCTTCATGCTCGTTACGGATATTCTTATTTTGATTGTTTGCATTTAGCGACGGCTCTTCAGCACCGGTTGCCTTTATTCTGGACAGAAGATATGCACACGGGACACCGAATTAATTCCTCGACAGGTTTTGAGTTGGAAATCCGTAACCCGTTTATCGGCGGAAGTCTTAGCTTGTGATCGCCTCGTGAAGCAGTTATAGTTCGTTCATGGAACCGAGGGGCAAGCCGGTTGAAATGCGTTACCAAGCCAGCCGGGCGGCAATGGAGCGGGATTTAGCACGTTTGCGATTCAAACGGGACACCGCGAAGACGGCCTCTGAGCGGGCGGAATATGAACGTTTGGTGGGAATGCTGGAGCATATCTTGAGCGATAGGTGGCAAGATGTATGATTTGGGATTTATCTGTTTCGAGGAGAAACCCCCTTATTTTTCGAGCTATTCGGAGTATAAACAATCCCTTGTTTTAGCGTTTGAGCAATACATCCTGCACGAGGAGGTCTTAGGCGTTCCCGCGCAGACGGCGATGGGGTGGGTTTTGGAGAGCCATTTACCGCGAAATTCGGCGGATTGGGCGCGCATCCGCGGTGATGCCCCGAAAGAGGTCGCTTCGTTGGATTATCCGGCGGTTTTGGAGGTTTTAACGGCTCAAGGCTTGGAAGTATTACGCCGTCATCATAAGCAATTAGGAACGAATTGGGTTTTGGTTTACGGCTTGCAGGAACGTTAATCTGCTCTTTAATGTATATATTATGATTAAAACATTTTATAATGAGATTAAAATAACCTCATTATAACCTTATTTTGACGTTGAAATAAGGTTGCTTTACGTTGAAAGTTGCTGATAATGAGGGGCTTTTCAGCGCATAATCGCCGTGCATCGGGTCAAAAAAGGGGCGTTTTGATGTCTTTTCGCGTATCTATTTAGCTGGCAGAGTCTGTGGTTATCATTGGAATTAAAGGATGGGCGGGAGAAGCTAAGCGGAAATTTCTAACCTACGCATAATCGCCGTGCATGAGGTTATTGTAACCTTATTTCAACGTCAAAATAAGGTTATTTTATGTTGAAAGTTGCTGATAATCAGGGGCTTTCCGGCGCATAATCGCCGTGCAAAAGTACGTGCATTTACCACCCCGGTTCGTGCTATCACCACCCTTTGCGGTATAAATCCCTTGATTGTCAGGTTCTTTCGTGGTAAACCGCTGGCATGAATCAGTTTCAGATCATCAATGATTCTGCCCTCCAACGCGATCTTTTGCCACCAGCCTCCATTGACCTCATCATCACCTCCCCGCCTTACAACTTAGGGATCAACTACGGTACCCATGACGATCAGCTACCCTATAACGATTACCTCGGCTGGTGCGCTGACTGGTTGGCAAACTGCCTCTTTTGGCTCAAAAAAGATGGACGGATGTGCCTGAATATCCCTTTGGATACCCACAAGCAAGGTTCGCAAAGTACGGGTGCCGACCTCACCGAACTAGCGAAGCAAACGGGTTTTTCTTTTCAATCGTCAATTGTTTGGTTCAACGGCAAGATTTTCAAAGCTAAAAACACGGAAGGCTGGCTGCATCGTGCCGATGCCCGGGTTTACGCGCCGGTCGAACTGATTGTTGTTTTCTACAAATCCCTGAAAATGAAAGAATCCGGGAGCAAAGTTTCAGATTTGACGGACGATGAATACCGTTCATGGGCGCATGGATTGTGGTACATGGAACCGGCACAGCGGGAAGCGGGCGGGCATCCCGTCCCCTTTCCGGCGGAATTACCGCATCGGTGCATGAAGTTGTATAGCTATGTCGAGGATACGGTTTTAGACCCCTTCATGGGCAGCGGGACGACCTTGTTGGTGGCGGAACGTTTGAACCGCCGTTCGATCGGTATTGAGATCAACCGCGATTACTGCAAATTGGCTTACCAAAAACTCCGGTCTTCCGAACGCTGAAAAAGTACGTGCATTTACCACCCCCTCAGCGCATACTCGCCCGCCATCTTTTTGCGAAGGGGTTGAAAAGCGACGCTAAGGCTATTTTTCGGGCATCGGCACAGGCATCGCGGGCGGTAGCTTATCCGGAGGGGTTTACAGTCCTTGCAGGTGCGTTCAGCCAATCAGGCGTTCGGAATGCCTTATCATCAGCAAGAAGAAAGGGAGAATGGTATAGGGTAATATTATACATGTGTTATATAATCGTTGTGTACAAAATACATAACGATTATATAACCATTGCATTTATGCAACGGTTATATAATTTGTAGATAAGAATTGTTCTTTTTTAGTTTAACAGTTAGATATTAGTTGTACATTTGTTGCGCAAACAGTAGGAATAAAACACATGAGCATTATAACGATATTAAGTACCAAAGGCGGAGTTGGTAAATCCACTTTAGCAGTGAATTTAGCTGTCGAATTCAGTAGAGCCGGTTATAAAATCGCATTGTTGGATTCTGATCCGCAAGGTTCGGTTGCCAATTGGAACGGTGTTAGGGAAGCTATGATCGAAGAAGATAGTCGCTTAGTTTCTATTTTCATTGCCAGCGTGCAGGGTGAGTCCCTTTTTGACTTGGCTCAAAAGAAATCAGAAGAAGGTTATTTGGTATTGATTGATACAGTAGGGGCGGACAGCCGTAGCTCTCGTAGTGCTTTGGTGGTAGCTGATTATGTTTTGACTTTATCAGCGCCCTCGACTTTAGATTTATGGGAAGTTGATCGTACTCTAAAGATTATCAATAGTTTAGAACGAGCGCAAGAACGCCGAATCCCCTCTATCCTGTTATTCAATAAGGTATCTCCTAATCCGGGCGTAAAAGGGATTGATGATGCTTTAGATTTTCTCAATCGGAGTGCTATATTTCCGACTTATGTTATGAAAGCGGTTATTAAAGATCGTATTGTCTTTCAGCATAGTATCCGAGAGGGTAAAGGAGTGTCTGAATACATTCCTGTTAATACCGAAGCCCGTAAAGAGATTTTGAACGTTTTTTCTGAATTACAATCATACGTCAACGTATCATCAACAGAAGTTAATCAACATGAGCAAAAAACCCATTCCTACCAAGCAGTTTAACGATAAGGTGAAGCAGTTTTTGGATGAAAGTAGTCTTAATTCAACGGCTACCCAAGCTACTACTTCGCCCCAAATCGTTCCGTTAGAATCAAAAGATCATTTACCTACTACCCCCAAATCGGAACCTGCTGCCGGCAGAAAAGCTAAAGGTCGTAGTATTTCTATGACGGACGAATTTGACAAACGCATAGATCTGTTCTTAAACGAATTTCCTGATGAAGGGAGTCGTTCCCAACTCATCCAAAGGGCGGTTACTTTCTACATCAAAAAAAGGCGGGTTGATGAGAAACAGTACGTTGTGTAATTTTTATCGAACGGTTGTGTAACAATTCGATAATTTTTCAATAAAAACAGGGTGGTACTAGTTATATAACCGTTATATATATCGTGTATAACGGTTATTGCTTTTTTACACAACTATTCCATAAAAGTACGATAAATTTGGATAGATTAAAAATTGTTCTTTTCTTGCCTTACTAATTTTGTTATGCCTACGGATAACAAGGATGATTAGATAACTCAAAACTTTGGCATTCTAAAAATGGCTCAGTTAAACCCACAAGAGATTAAGAAGCGACTTTCGATTACGCAACTGCTGGCATATTATAAAGCCCACGCAGCGAATCCGAACGGGTTGTATTACTGTATTAGCTGTAAGCATCCTACGCCCTCTCTTTTAGCAACGGATGCCAATTCTCGGGCGAAATGTGAACAAGTGCATTGTGCAATCAAAAATTCTGACATATTTGATTTAATAGCTATAATAGAAAACTGTACCTTCAAAACAGCAAAGGTTAGAGCCTATCAGATTGCAGAACAGCTTAGTTCAGGAAATCAGACAGCTTTATTTTTACCGACAGCCCCTTCAACGATTGCTGATGATTTTCAGAATAAAAATGAGACAATTCCTAAACTAAGTGCTTTGAGGAAAGTACATGTGAATTGGTTTAAGGATAGCTTAAAAGTTGATCCCCAGTGGGTAGAATCCGTTTTTCATGTTAAAGGTTGGTATAGACATCATTTTGCAATTCCAATAGATATTAATCAGGAATCTTATGCTTTTATTCCGCTTGATCCTCAAAAAGATCAACTTTTTTATCGGGGTAAAGTCAGAACTGCGCAGATTTTTCCGAATAATCCTACCTTACAAATTCATGCCAAGCACATCATTCTTTGTGATGGAGAAGCAGAAGTAATCCGAGTCGCTTGGGAATTGTATCGAAGAGGTTTATGGGGTGAATGGACGGCTATCACAGTTACCGGAAACCCTTTATTTCTCAACAAAGATTACCCTTTGTTTGCCAACTTTGATCCCAAAAGGGTTCAATCTGTGATGGTAGCTTATAGCAATGACCAACGAGGGTGGGATTTTAGTGCTAAACTAATTCCTTATGCCAGAGCCTATTTTACACCGGAAACAGAGATATTTTCTTTCATGTATAGTGCGGTTCATCCCGAAATTTTATCGTTTACGGATTACTTAAACCATCCGACCGTTGAAAGAAAAGCCCCCTTTTTACAAATACCATCAGAAGATTATCCGGCATTACCAACCTTGCCGGTTAAGAAAAATCAGCATGTTTACACCCGTTTGGCGATAACCTCTGCGGATATATTCATGAATGAGCCGACAGGTCAAGATATTGGTTTTCAGCATACGGTATTGTGCCAAGTAGGGATGCCTCGAAAGAAAACGGATGAGCGTGTATTTGAGCGACGGAATGGCAATGCCAGTATCTTGCTGGAAGCCGGCAGACTTTGGACCGGAACGGAATGGGAAGAGCAAGAATTACCCTATGGCCCCATACCACGATTAGTCATGATTTATATTTCGAGCCAAGCCATCGTATCTCAAAATCCCGTTATTGAAATTGGAGATAGCCTGACAGAATTTATGCGTCGGCTGAATATTGAAAAATCAGGTGGAAAAAAAGGACGGTACAGTTCCTTCAAAAAACAACTTTATGCTTTGGCAGCATGTCGGATGTCTTTAGGAATGAGTTTTGAGAATACTCCTATCACCGTTGATACGAAACCCATCCATAAATTTTTTGCTTGGTCTGATAATGAGGAGCAATCCCAAAGGTTATGGTCAGGTTACATCGAATTATCTAACGAGTTTTTCAATTACTTAACCGATTATGCAGTGCCTTTGGATTGCAGGGCTTTGGTTTCTCTGAAACATTCTGCTTTAGCTTTAGACATTTACACGTGGTTAGCTAATCGGTTGCCCAGAATCCAGAATCCAAACGGTTTAATCTTAACGTGGGAAAATCTATACGAGCAATTTGGGCAAGAATACAAACATATCAAACAATTCATTGATGAATTTCGCGGTAAAATGCTGGAAGTAAAAACGATTTACCAGTCCGCGCGAATTGAAGAAGTCTTGGATAATAGAGGATACGTTAGAGGGTATTCTTTCAAAAATTCTCCCAGCCCAATCCCTCCAAATCTACTAAGCAAAAAATGATCCATTTTATAAACAACATGTTTATTATATAGAATATGTTAGTTTTATTATAAATGTTATCAACGCATACTCGCCCGCCATGATTCCGCATTTTACCTGTTTTCGCGCCTCAACTGCTTTTTAAGCAGAATTTCCGGCGCATACTCGCCCGCCATCACCATTAAAATCCGTTAACAAAATACTTTTTGATACCCCTACGAAGGTTATCAACGCATACTCGCCCGCCATAAAACCACTCTAAAAAAGTTACTAACGCATACTCGCCCGCCATGATTTTTTCTGGCGCATACTCGCCCGCCATGATTCCGCATTTCAGCGCATACTCGCCCGCCATGATTCCGCATTTCAGCGCATACTCGCCCGCCATATTAAACCGATAACGGCCGATAATTTTTAAACCGATAACGGGTAAAGAGAAAACCGTCACTTTTGACTGGTGAAAAGAAAAAAGAATGTACCTTTTTGGTGGAGCAAGCTATCTTTGCCGAGTGAATATTCAGCAAGCCAAACGCATCCCTTTGCAAACCTTGCTCGCCGGGCAGGGACATTTACCCGTCAAGCAACGCGGGGACGATTGCTGGTATATTTCTCCCTTCAGACCCGATGAAAGAACGCCATCGTTCAAGATCAATGTACGAAAAAACCTATGGTATGACTTCGGGGAAGGGCAGGGCGGTAATCTCTTAGACCTGGCACAAAGGCTGTTCCGAACCCAAGACCTCAAACAAACCCTGCAACAGTTGGACAACTATGAGCCGATACCTCCCAAAATCCAAGAACCGCCTAGGGTGTTGTCACCCCATAAATCCATAGACACCCGTCCGCTCCAACATCCCGCCTTGCTGGACTACCTCCGTGAACGTGCCGTCAACCCCGAAATAGCCCGCCAATACCTGCTCGAAGCCCACGAGCAGCCCTATTTTTACCTCGCTTTCCGCAACGATCAGGGTGGATTTGAACTGAGAAACAAGCATTTCAAGGGCAGTACAGCCCCCAAAGCCCCCACCACAATCATCGCTGATCCCGTGAACGGACGTTCCGGCGAACTACTCATCTTTGAAGGTTTTATGGACTTCTTTTCCTATCTAACCCTCCGAAATGACCCGCAAATACCCCGGGATGCTCTGATACTCAACAGTTTAGCCCTCCTGCCGAAGCTCCAAAGCACGTTTGACCTTTACCCCCGGCTTCGCCTTTTTCTGGATAATGACCCTGCGGGAAAGCAAGCCCTGGTTCATTTTGAAGGTCGTTCCTATCAAAATTGCGCCCAAACCCATTATCCCGATCACAAAGACCTCAACGACTACTGCTGCCAACAGCCCCATAATGCCCTCAAATTTGACCGCTGACGCACGAAAAACCAATAATGCTAGTCTGGTGCTAATCCCAAGTCCAAACCTTGCTCTGCAAGCCTTAAAACGCGCCAATTTCTCTTTTCACCCGTCCCGTCGCTTTTCCGGAAAATACAGACCCATTGACACCCATTCAAAACCCCGCTATACAGCCCTCACGGAGGTACGTATGACCCATGAATTATTTTTTTCGTATCTTGAAACAAAGTACCCGAGATCCCTTACCCCGCCACGGTACTTGGAAAAGATGGATGAGCTTTCACGCCAAAAACCTTTCCGATGACGAGCTCCAAAACCTTTGCCAAGACCCCCGTAATCAAAGCTATCAGCTTGCACCCGTTCATGTAGCCCTGCTTTCCGCCCACTTCGATCCCGCCGAGGAAAACCTCAAAAAGCTTGATTATCAGGGCAATTCCGCGACCCTATACACTGTTGCTTTGGGTGATTTGCAGGCACTCCGACACCTCACCCAAGAACGCATCCACCTCTATACCGCAAATCACCACGGGGATACGCCACTACAACTATCCATTCGTTTGGGCGCGAAAAACGCCCTCCGCATCCTTTTGCAAGCAGGTGTTGATCCTAATTACGCGGGACAATATACCCATAAACCCCTCAAAACAGCCCTCATCTATCAACGATACGACCTATTCACTGAACTCGTAAAGGCGGACGGAGATGTGCGATACCTCGATCCTTACAACAACCGTTCCCTTTTACATGAAGCCTGTGTTTACGATGCCTATCTTTTCATTAAAACACTCCTACAGGATTACGGGCTTTCACCCACTCAAATCGATACCACCGGCTCCATGCCCCACCACCTCGCGGCAAGAGAGGGTCATACGAACAGCTTGAAAGAATTGCGCTCCGCCGGCGTGAATTTGAGCCTGCCCGATGCCAACGGTTGGACGGCTTTGGATGCGGCGATCATTCGTTCGCAGCTGCCTACGGCGATTTGGTTGCTGGAACAGGGCATTCCATTGGGACAAAATCAAAAGGGGGAACGCATCTTTGATCTTTTACCCGACCCCTTGCCCAAAGGCAGCGAAGCCCTCCTGTTTGAAGTCCTCCACCCCAAACACTGGAACAATCCGATAGACTTCGGCGCGTGGTGGTATGCCTGGCAGCCGATTCGACCCGATTTGCAAAAGCTCAAACTCGAGTTAGCCCCCCGCGCCAAAAACACCCTTTTTTTACTCCAAGACCAGGGTAAAGCCACCCGACAAATCGCTAAGGATTTTCTCGCCCTTCGCAAAAGTGAAACCCGCTGATTATCAGCACCTTTAGCCCCAAAGTAAGGTTACAATACGAGGGAGGGGGTGGTAAATGCACGTACTTTTCAGGCAGACAGACCGGAAGATAAAGGTTGAATATGATCTACATTGATCTTTTGCCGCGCTTCGTATAACTCCCGTTTTTGGTTTAAGTTCAACCAATATTCAGGTGTTGTATCAAACAATTTAGCCAAGCGTAAAGCCATTTCAGGGCTGATTCCGCGATGCCCGTTCAGCAATTGAGAAACGGTGTTGCGGGTTACGCCGAGGTGCAAAGCCAAAGTACCGACCGTCAAACCCAAAGGAATTAGGTACAGCTCTTTGAGTATTTCGCCGGGATGGGGTGGATTGTGCATAGGTTAATGATAATCTAAATAGTCTACTTCAGATACGATTCCGTCGGCAAAGCGAAAAATGATCCGCCAGTTTTTGTTTACTTTTACGGAATAATATTCTGCCAAAGCTCCTTTTAGCGGGTGTAAATCCAACGACTTGGGAACATCTTGCAAAGTCTCAATACTATCTAAGACCCCTAAAATCAAGCGTAATCGGTTGGCATGATTGGGAACAATCCCCGAAGCCTGACCCGTATCGAAAAAGACTTGAAGCCCTTTATGCCGAAATCCCAGAATCATTCACAAATATAACGGATAACGTTACATCTTCCAAATCGCCAAGGATTTTCCCGCCCTTCGCAAAAGCGAAACCCGCTGAGAATCAGCACCTTTAGTTTCAAAAGGAGGTGATTGCATAACCTTACTCTAACCTCAAAGTAACCTCATTCTAAGATTATTCTAACCTTAAACACGGCAATAATGCGTAGATGAAAAATTCTGATTGACCACTTCCTCAAATTTCTTGATTATCAAGGACTTTCCAAGCCAAACACGTCCCTGAAAAGGACTGAAAAAACCCCTCATTATCAAGTACTTTCAACACAAAGTAACGTTATGCTAAGGTTAAAATCCGCCCGGTGAGGGGTGGGCTTTTAATTGACTTTCCGATACCGGAAGAACAGCGACCAATGGCTTCTCTTCTGGGATCGGAAAGCCGACTAGGTTAGTATCTTCCTCCCCGTCAGTCGGCGGGGAGGATTAGCGTTCTTCCAAAAGCATGGACAAGATATACGTTTGGTCGTGCACTTGTTCGGCGGGAACTTCCGATTCCCGAAGGCAAGCTGTTTGTTGCAAGGACAAAGGTATCAACAGCCGTTCTAAACCTACCCTTGACAATTCCACCCGATACGCCGTAAAATCCAAGCGAAGCTTGCCCAAAGGATCATAAGCAATACCCAACAAATACGGATAACTCAGCAGGTGACGCCGACCGTCCCGCCATTCCAGCGACAACATCAGCGGAGCAGCGGCTTCTTCCGCCACCGCCCCCTGCGTTTGCCGGTATTGATCCCACAA